>Ga0209123_1002259_pt1 | contig 16724 bp, 19 predicted proteins | sample BarGraIncu00431A_FD_184500 | JGI IMG/M metagenome (GOLD analysis project Ga0209123, IMG submission 184500) | Arctic peat soil microbial communities from Barrow, Alaska, USA - Barrow Graham LP Incubations 004-31A (SPAdes) (version 2) | ecosystem: Environmental > Terrestrial > Soil > Wetlands >...
ACTCGTTCTGATACTGAATCTAATTAAGACAAAACTCCCTGTTCTTTTTCCAATATCGTAAGAATAATATTCAGAAAAACCATATTGAGCAAAAATAAGGATTAACTATACGATAAGACGTTTTTGTATAATATTAGTTCTCATTGCATTAACATCCCTCTATAAATAGACTCTATTCAAAATGAAAATCTTTCCATATTAAGCATCTGGAGTGATATTTTGATACTTAATTCAGAAAAGATTCTTAAATTGCATCCAAAATCAACACCAGTAAACATTATGAGTAAAACATACAACTGGGCCATCCTGGGATGCGGAAAGATTGCCCGCAAATTCGCATCAGACCTTAAAACTCTTCCAAATGCAAGACTGTATGCTGCGGCATCAAGATCAATTGAAAATGCACTAGAATTTGCATCTGAAATGGGATTTGAACACGCATATGGTAGTTACGAAGAGATGGTGAACGACCCCCAAGTTGATGTGGTCTATATTGCATCGCCCCATTCCCATCATTGTGAACATACCTTATTATGTCTAAATCATAAAAAGGCTGTGCTGTGTGAAAAAGCATTCGCTATTAATACCACACAAGTCAAATCAATGATTGAGGCTGCCCGAACCAACAATACTTTCCTAATGGAAGCCTTTTGGACCCGATTTCAGCCTAGTTTTCTAAAAGCGATGGCAATTATTCATTCAGGAGAATTGGGAGCATTAAAGGCTGTCAAATCCGATTTTGGGTTCAATGCTGAATTCAATCCTGAAAAAAGATTGTACAATGTTGATCTTGGCGGAGGTTCGTTGCTTGATATTGGGATCTACCCTATTTTTATGTCCCTGATGGCTCTGGGAAAACCAGATGAAATAAAAACGATGGCTACTTTTTGTCCTACAGGCGCTGAAGAAACTATCATGATGTCGTTTAACTATCCCAATGGAGAAACAGCTTCACTTGTCTCCAGTTTTGCTTTCCACTCATCGACACAAACTGAATTCTGTTTCGAAAACGGGTTTCTGCGACTGAATCGACGCTCATTTTCACCTACTACCATTACCTACTGGAAAAACTGGGAGGAAGAAAAAACCATCACCTTCGAAAAAGGAATTGGATCAGGCTATGAATTGGAAGCAGCTCATGTTATGGAGTGCCTGGATGCCGGAAAAATTGAAAGCGAACTGATGACATGGTCGGTATCAGCTGATTTGATGGAGATCATGGACTGGGTTAGAAAAGATGCTGGAATTGTATTTCCCAAACTTGAGTAAATTCTCTCCTTAAAGACCTTAAGGTCCTTAAGGTCTTTAAGGAGAATAAAAAAAAACCTCGCATTTCAGCGAGGTTTAGTATGTTTATTTCACCTTTAAACGGAAATTGTTACTTCACCTTTTCAACAATTGCGTTAAAAGCTACTGGATGATTCATTGCTAAATCAGCTAAAACTTTACGATTGATTTCAATGTTTGCCTTCTTAAGCAAACCGATGAACTGTGAATAAGAAAGTCCTTCTGCACGTACGGCAGCGTTGATACGCTGAATCCATAAAGCGCGGAAATTTCGCTTATTTACTTTTCTATCCCTGTAGGCATATTGCAAACCTTTTTCCCAGGTATTCTTTGCAACTGTCCAAACATTTCTACGGGCACCGAAGTTACCTCTTGTGAGCTTCAGAATTTTTTTCCTGTGAGCCCGTGATGCTACTGCATTTACCGATCTTGGCATAATAAACTGATTTTAGAATGGCTAGCGTCCCAAATTCATGGGATCTTGAAGCTAATTCATTCGATTGATAACTTAATTACTTTACTCTGATAAAAGAAAACAAAACTAGATTGTCAACATAGCTTTTACGTTCGACAAGTCAGATTTGGCAACTGATCCCCAATAAGTCAGATTACGTTTCTGCTTAGTGGTTTTTTTTGTCAAAATGTGACTCTTGAAAGCATGTTTTCTTTTAATAATTCCGGTGCCGGTCAGTCTAAACCTTTTTTTGGCTCCGGAGATGGTTTTCATCTTTGGCATCTTCCTAATATTAATGTATGTAAGAAATTTATTTCTTTTTCTTAGGTGAAATAAACATGATCATTCTTTTTCCTTCCAATTGTGGCAATTGCTCAACTTTACCAGATTCTTCCAATTCCTGGGCAAACTTAAGTAACAAAATCTCGCCTTGTTCTTTAAATAAGATCGATCTTCCTTTAAAAAACACAAACGCTTTTACTTTGGCCCCTTCCTTTAGAAACTTTTCTGCATGGCGTAATTTAAACTGGAAATCATGGTCATCCGTATTGGGTCCGAATCTGATTTCCTTTACCACCACTTGAACCGTTTTTGCTTTAATTTCCTTCTGCTTCTTTTTTTGTTGATATAGAAACTTCTGATAATCAGTTATTTTACAAACGGGCGGATCGGCATTGGGTGAAATTTCTACCAGGTCCAGTTCAAGTACATCGGCCATTTTCAAGGCTTCAGACAAAGAAAAAACACCCGGATTTTCAACATTGTCACCAACTACCCGGACTTGTTGAGTGCGAATTTTTTCATTGATCCGGTGCTGAGGAGCAACTTCTGCTCTTACACCGTTGTATGGTCTTTTTACAGCTATGGCCAAACCCTCCTATTATTAGTTTATAATTTATTAATTGTATAACGATGATAATTGCTCTTTTACTTCGGCTTTGATAAAATCGGCAAACTCCTGAAGATTCATTGAACCTTTATCGCCATCGCCTTGTTTCCTTACAGAAACTCTCTGATTATCAGCCTCCTGTTCACCAACTATCAATAAATAAGGGATACGTTTTAACTCGTTATCCCTGATCTTCCGACCAATCTTCTCATTTCGGTCGTCAATTATTGTGCGAATATCGCAATTATTTAGAAATTCTGAAACACTTTTCGAATAATCATTGTACTTTTCGCTGATTGGTAATACAACGACCTGATCCGGAGACAACCAAAGCGGAAATTTACCGGCTGTATGCTCAATTAAAACTGCTACAAATCGTTCCATTGATCCAAAAGGTGCACGGTGAATCATCACAGGACGATGACGTTTGTCATCCGCTCCAATGTATTCCAATTCAAACCGTTCAGGAAGGTTGTAATCAACCTGAATAGTACCTAATTGCCAGCTGCGGCCCAAAGCGTCTTTGACCATGAAATCGAGCTTAGGTCCGTAGAATGCGGCTTCACCCAATACAGTGACAGTATTCAAACCTTTCTCTGCCGATGCTTCAATGATAGCTTGTTCAGCCTTATCCCAATTTTCAGTGGACCCAATGTACTTTTCAGGTTTATTGGGATCGCGTAATGAAATCTGTGCTGAATAATTCTCAAAATTCAATGCCTTGAAAATAATGAAAATAATATCAATCACTTTCTTGAATTCATCTTTGATCTGATCAGGACGACAGAAAAGATGTGCATCATCCTGAGTAAATCCGCGTACACGGGTCAATCCGTGCAACTCGCCACTCTGCTCATAACGGTAAACGGTACCGAATTCAGCAAAACGAACGGGAAGATCTTTGTACGAACGTGGTTTGAATTTATATAACTCGCAGTGGTGCGGACAGTTCATGGGCTTAAGCATGTACTCTTCTCCTTCAGCCGGTGTTTTAATGGTCTGGAATGAATCGGCTCCGTATTTTGCAAAATGGCCTGAAGTCTTGTACAGGTTAACATCGCCAATATGGGGAGTAATGACCTGTTCGTATCCAAATTTTTTCTGTACCCTTTTCAGGAAAGTTTCCAATTGCTCGCGTAGGATAGCCCCTTTAGGCAGCCACATTGGCAATCCTTGGCCTACATTGGCCGAAAAGGTGAACAGTTCCATTTCCTTGCCAATCTTACGATGGTCACGTTTTTTGGCTTCTTCCATCAACACAAGATATTCTTCCAGCAATTTTTGCTTTGGAAATGTAATTCCGTAAACACGGGTGAGCATCTTGTTCTTTTCATTGCCACGCCAGTAGGCGCCTGCGATGGAAGTTAATTTTACGGCTTTGATAAAACCGGTATTGGGTAAATGTGGACCTCTGCACAAATCAGTAAATCCTCCCTGATTATATACAGTGATGGTTCCATCTTCTAATTCGCTGATTAACTCTTGCTTCAAAGCATCACCCTTTTCAGAAAATAGCTTAAGTGCATCAGCCTTCGAAATGTCACTTCTGACAATAGAATGCTTTTCCCTGGCCAGTTCAATAATTTTTTTTTCGATCCCTTCCAACTCTTTTTCAGTCAGTTGATGACCTCCTGGAAGATCAATATCGTAATAGAATCCGTTATCAACGGTAGGTCCAATACCAAATTGGGTTCCAGGATAGATTGATTCAATTGCTTCGGCCATCAGGTGGGCCGATGAATGCCAGAAGGTTTCTTTCCCTTCACGGTCATCCCATAACAACAATTTGATACGTGCATCCTTGTTGATCTGCCGGCTAAGGTCCCAAACCTCCCCTTCAACTGAAATAGAAAGTACATCTTTTGCAAGCCTGCTGCTGATTGATTCAGCTATATCGAATCCTGTAACTCCACTTTCGAATTCACGGACACTATTATCGGGTAAAGTAATTTTAATCATTAATTCTTATTATATAAAAACAGGGGGCAAAGGTAAATATAAATAGCTGATATTAATTACAGATTGGCATATTTCATGACTTAAAATATGCATTAAATTAAGTTTTAGAAGGAATGTAATGAAAGTTGTTAAAATGGATCAATTGCTTTAACTATATTCGATAATTTTAAGTCCCGAAGATATTGGTTTGTAAATTCTATTGAGTACACGGCTATTTTACCTTTTGTAGATAATCGTCAAAATCGACGCATTTAATAGTTTCGCCCTCCTTGGCTTCCTTGATATCTTTTAGGGTCGTGTTATTAAAGATATTATCAGACTCCAACCTGTCACCGATGATTTCACCTACTCCCATTTCCTGAATTAAATCAAGAATAAGACGTCCTTTTTTTGTTTTTTCGTTGATTATTATAGTTGTCATAGTGAATAAATTTAGGTTAAAGATACAAAAAAGATTTGAATTTCAATCAAATAAAAATTCATAAACTGCCAATACACCAAATCCTTCCTCAAATAAAAAACCGGTAATTACCTAGAGAATTGCCCTCAGTAATTACCAGTTTCATATTTTCGTAAACACAAATTATCTAAATCCTAAACTCAACCCTAAATTATAGGCAGTGTATTCTGATTTGCTGATGGATGCGAACAAACTTAATAATGTAATTTTAACCCTCAGACCAGCCTCCATACTCACATTGGAGGTCCTATAACTCAAGGCAATTGGATTTTTCAGTGCGCCTTGTTGCGTCACTTCGAAACCGCCGGCCGAAGTTGTAGCAACAACAGGATAGATACCCAGCAGATCGACATTTGATTTGCTAGTGCTATTACCGATCGCTCCAAAAACAGTAAGGATGGCGATTTTTTTGGAAACTATCAATCCAAATTTACTGCTTTGGGTCTTCAATTTCAATACCTGACCATCTGTATTAAATGTTTCTATCCGAATATTTGGATTTGAACTATAATCACTTGTTGGCAAATGCAAGCCGCTCTCTCCATTGACTACTGAGTAACTTGCAAACAATGAAGCATCAAATGGAAGTTTATTCAGCACCGGGATCCATTCCATAAAATTATGCTTAGCTCCGATACCCCACAAGCCAATTTTCATATTATTTCCATTATTGTTATACTTGATGTCAGGTACAAAACGACCAATCAAATCAGTATGCGGCAGAAGTCCAAAACCGATCTGCACCATCGGAACCGGTACAAGATCCAGTCCGGTTCCCTGTGGACTCTTGAAATTGATGATTTCATTTCCATGGCTGTCATTTACTCCTATAACAGGGTCCGCAGCAGTCTTACTTCCTGCCACTGTAGGGGCAATATTTCCGCCAGTTTTAACCACCATATTGGTTAAGTGTAAACTGTTGAGATCAAATGTTTTAGAGGAATTCGGTATCTGAACGCCGCTTACACCTACGGTCAGATCAAATCCGAAAAGGCTATGGGTTTTTGCACTACTGAACCAACCATTGTTCAACCCGTCTCCCAAGGCAAAAGCATATGGTTGCATATAGGCCTTAATTACTTTATTCGCATCTGCTTGTCCTCCCTGCAGAAATTTTCCTACATCGTTTTGTGAAAAAGCCAACATGCTGAATAGACTTAAACACATAAGCAAAGATCCTTTTTTCATATTTTTTAAATTTAGATTATAATTCAAATTTCGGGGATAATCAATAGTGTAACAAATATACCACTTTTCAATTTAAAATAACATGTTTTCATATAATAATGTGTCAATATTTTTTTTATATCGTATATTTTTAGAAGTTTTGAGTACTTTTGAAATGTATTAAAACCAGTATTATGAATTTCAGGCAATTATTAATTTTATTCCTCGTAAGTGTTTCAATTACTGCATTTTCGCAAAAGAAGATTGAGTTGAAAGATGTGATCAGCAATCCCATCTTTTCTGCAAAAACCATTTCCGGACTTAGTTCGATGAACGATGGATTGAATTATTCTACCCTGGAAGATAACAATAAAATAGTCAAATACAGTTATAAAACCGGCGACAAGGGGGAAACAATGTTTGATTTGTCTAAAATCGAGAATCCAGGATTTACCACCTTCAGCGATTACACCTTCAACAGCGACGAAACCAAGATTCTATTTACAACCAAAAAAGAGTCTATCTACCGACATTCCTTCACCGCAGAATATTTTATCTGGAACAGTACAACCAAGGAAATGACTCCCTTATCAGCCAATGGATTACAGCAATTGGCTACTTTTTCACCCGATGGTGAACGGGTTGCTTTTGTTCGAAACAACAACCTATATATTAAAAGCCTTAAATTCGGTACCGAAAGTCAGGTGACCCGCGACGGCAAAACGAATAAAATTATCAATGGCGCTCCTGATTGGGTATATGAAGAAGAATTTGGCTTTAACAAAGCCTTTGAATGGTCCCCTGATAGCAAGTTTCTGGCTTTTGTTAAGTTCAACGAAACACAGGTTCCGATGTTCAATATTCCGATGTACCAAGGGCAAAATCCTGAATTTAAAGAAAATCAACTCTATCCTGGAATTTACAGTTACAAATACCCCAAGGCAGGTGAAAAGAACTCGATCGTGAGTGTGTTGATTTATGATTTAATGTCGAAAACAAGCGTGACTGCTGAAGTCGGCAGCGATTCATTACAATATATACCACGCATCAAATGGACTGCTGATGCGAACGATCTGGCCATCATGAAACTCAATCGGCTTCAAAATAAACTGGACATCGTGTTGACCAACCCCTTTACAGGCGACACCCGTGACTTTTTTACTGAAAAGAACAAACGATTTATTTCTGAAAACTTTTATGATGATTATAATTTCCTACCCGATAACAAATACATTGTTCTGAACAGTGAACGAAATGGATATTCACATCTTTACCTTTATGATCGTCAGGGATTTCAACTCAAGCAACTCACTGACGGCAAATTTGATGTAACTGCATTTTACGGTTTCGATCCTGTGAAAAAGGTATTCTATTACCAGGCCGCCAAAGAATCTCCCATGCGTCGGGAAGTATATTTCGTGAGTCTAGACGGTAAAAAATCAGGTAAATTATCGACCCAGTCAGGAATTAACCGTGCTGATTTCAGTACCGGACTAAAATACTTCATCAATTATTTCACCAATATCGAAACCCCTACCCTGGTTACATTGAATGATCAGAACGGCAAACTCATTCGCACACTGGAAGATAACAAAGTTTTGAAAACGCTTTTGAAAGAATATGCCCTCGGTAAAAAAGAGTTTTTCAGCTTTAAAACTTCAGAAGGTGTTGAATTAAACGGCTGGATCATCAAACCTTCTAATTTTGATCCAGCAAAAAAATACCCTGTTTTGATGTCCCAGTACAGCGGCCCCAATTCTCAAGAAGTAATTGATTCATGGTCGGTTGGATGGAATGAATACCTAGTTCAGGAAGGCTTTGTGATCGCCTGTATCGATCCTCGCGGAACTGGAGCGCGTGGTGAGGAATTCAGAAAAATGACCTACCTGCAATTGGGAAAATTCGAATCTGATGACCAGATTGAAGCGGCACGTTACATGGGAACACTTCCTTATGTTGATAAAAACAATATATCCATATGGGGCTGGAGTTATGGAGGATTCATTACTGCCCTGTGCATGGAAAAAGGCGCCGACGTTTTCAAAGCCGGTATATCGGTAGCCCCTGTTACTAACTGGCGATTTTACGATAGCGTCTATACTGAAAGATACATGCGTACCCCTAAAGAAAATGCGGATGGATATGATGACAACTCTCCCCTTTCACATGCTGAAAAGATCAAAGGAAAATACCTTTTGATTCACGGCACAGCCGATGACAATGTGCATTTGCAGAATACCATGGAATTTTCAGAACGGATGGTACAGTCTGGTGTTCAGTTCGATATGGCTACCTATACCAACCGCAACCACAGCATCAGAGGTGGAAATACAAGGATGCATCTGTATACCAAAATGACTGATTATCTATTAAAAAACTTAAAATAACTTTTTTTAGAATCCTATTCAGGGAAACATTTGAACCTCTCATTCAACTGTTTCCCTTTTTTTTATCCCATATAATCAAACTACCCCATTCGATGCTTCAAAAATAGATCAACCATCAATGAATATTTCAGCATACCCCCTATTTTCACCAGGTATCCATTTTTGAAACCATTTTTCCTGGAAATAGTCACCCCACCAACTACCCATACCTCCTTTGATCTTATATTCAAAAAAGCATCGGCTAGGCTTGCGGTGATATTCTGTATGGGTTCGGCTATTATAATAAGTGTTTCTTGTGTGTTTCTTAAGAGTTTCTTGTGTGTTAAAAGCACAGTATAAACACACAAGATACACACAAGAAACACACAAGAAACACACAAGATACCTTTGAAACCCATCCGAAATAGCATTGGATGACCCTGCTCCTCATGATATGCTCAAAAGATTGTGGTAGCAGATAAAGATTTACAATCTGCACCTCTTAACGAAGGAATTTCAATCCCATACAACATCAATGAATACTGCGTTTAATTTACCCGTTTGTCTCCAAAAGCAAGGGGTTTTTTCAATACGAAACAATATCATTTTTTTTTCATTTACCGAAAAACTCTTTTGCAGCGTGGATGCGTTCCCTTTTAATTAGCATAACAGCAACTCAATCTTCTATCTCTTGATAAATATCATCAGCACAACCATTTACAGGTCGGGATCACTTCAATAGGTATTCTCTGTTTCGAAGTCGTTTCTTCATCCTCGTTGGTGATGACTATCATATACACAAATATCAATATAAAAATGTATATTTGATCCATTAATGTCAAGATTGAGCCTATTATGATGCCACCACTTTTTGATCCACAGATTGATGCTTTAATCAAGAACCTCAAATCGGATCAGGATTTGATGAATCAAAAAATCCATCGTGATCTAAGGGAAATTTATGCCTCTTTCGCTTGTATAAAACCCTCTGGCGACGATGAAATCAGGCAAATATGGATTGAAGTGGAAAGAGGCCCTGTTGAAGTTTTCGGCGACTATGAGGAATACAAGGAAAGCGGAGAAGTGAACAATCCGGTTGAGTTTGTTGAACTTTGGCAAGATTATTATCCCCAAAAGACAAAATGGTATCAATTTCAAACGGCTAAATTCAGGGACGATTTGTATTTCTATTTTGGCGACCAGCTGATTTTCACCATAAACAATCAGGAGGAACCAGCAACCGAAGGCAAATCCGGCAGGAATTTAGAATTTATTGAAAACTTCGTGCACTGGCTTTCTGAAAAGATCGTTGAAGAAACCGGCAAACTCAAAATTAATCCAATTGCGTACAATCAATGCATCCAACAAAACCTCCCTTGGGCCAAACGGTTGGGTAGAATAAAACGACAAGATTTCTGGGATATACTTGGTACTGAGACCATCAGACCGGATATTGGACTTGGCGCAGGATTAATAAATAAGCTGAAAGTTTTGGTGGCAGAGATTAAAGAAAAAGAAATACCTCTTTTACCGGAAATGACAGCCAATGTGTTTTTCAGGTTATGTGAAATTTGTTACGATGCCAATAATTACTTTAAAAACCAGAAAGAAAACCTTTCTTCAGTAGAAAAATATTTGAGCGTGGCCGATGGCCGGGATGCAGATTTGCGAAATATCGAAGCAGATTCACCTCAGGCATTTTACAATTGGTATCACAGTGGAGATATACTAGGCGCACATCCATGGGAAATTTGCAGGGGTGGAAACTCTACCCATATTTCGCTGTTCGTTTCAGAAAATACCGGGAAATGGGCTGTTCGTTTGGCTGGATCAAGTATTGTAAGGGTAGAGGAAACTGTCCGGATGGCGATTGCACTGTATGAAAACAATATTCCCTTTGAATTGAGCGATGCAGAGCAAATTGTTGATATGGTTTCAGTAAATGACTTTATCGGAATTGTACCTGATAATATCGTTCCCCGATATTGCAACAACTTGTTTCCCCCGGAAGACCGGATCATTGATTTTATAAACCTCGATTTTGAAAATGAACTTGAATCAAAGATCATTGAAAAAACCCATTGGTATCCTTTGGATAAAATCGAACTTGACTGAATGATAATTCTATTGATCATGTTTTAGTCCAGCCACTTGCATTCGTAATATCTTGGGAGGTTTCGGGTTTTAATTAACTTATGCGTAAAGATACTTTTCATCCAAAAAGCTGATTATTTTTTTATCCAGTGTCCAAAGTAGTGAATTGGTTTCAATAACTGCATATATCAGGCATGCATCAATCAAACCAATTCCTTTTGAAATTAACTTGTTTTGAAATGAATACTCACCAGCTTTTTCAAATAAATCTTTAATTTCAATTTTTGGCACATATTGAATATGCTCCTGGATAAAATTTATTTCATTTTGATTTAACGCACCTTGCAGAATTTCTCCAATAACTGGATCAATTATTTTAATATTCAACATATTTAAAAGGGACTGTACTTCCTTAAAATAAGGATCATGCCTTTTGAAGTATTCAAACCAAATTGATGAATCTAAAATGATTTCCATTAATGCCTGTTTATATCTCTGACTTCTTGTGCTGTATGTTTAAATTGAATGGGATTATGATTTATTTCCTCTCCCATTGCCTTCAACTTTGCAAGAGCAACGTATGAATTAAGTGCAATTATCATAGCCTCAGTAATACTTTTGGCTTTTGAGAAGGATTGTGTTTCCTTAACAAGTTCATCGGGTATTATTGCAGTTACTTTCATTTCCAACAGAATTTTAATTGAATACAAAGATACGATAACTTATCGTATCTTCAATAAGTTATTTCGTTTTCTCTTTTTCAAATATAGTTTAAACTTTGCTCCCCAAACAAAATCAAAAAAACTTCTATCAGGGTTAAAACTCCGATTCAAAGGGGAAACAATTGTCTTTGAATTCGCATAGGGTCATTCTGCTACTTCGAGTCCATTCATAATAACATTCGTAGTTGAGAAATGAACAGTTCCTGTTTTTATATATGAAGCCTTAGGATGTTCAATATTAAAATTGAATAGCTCTGAATTTTATGCTCCTACCCTTTTATTATTCCAAAAAAAATGGTTATATTTACTTTCAATGGTTTGCTATATCTCCCGGAACATTTCATTGTCAGGCAGGATGTTGAACAGGTATTCAAATAATTAAACATTTCAAAATAAAATCAAGATGGAAACGAAACAGAGAACAATCATTTCGGTGGAAACAACTGTTAATGCACCGATTCATGAGGTTTGGGAAATGTGGACAACTCCTGAACACATTACCCATTGGAACAATGCTTCTACAGATTGGCAGACAACATTTGCGCAAAATGAATTACGTAAAGGCGGAAAATTTCTATATCGGATGGAGGCAAAGGACAGAAGTAACGGCTTTGACTTTGAAGGGATTTATGATGAAATAAAAATCAATCAATTGATTGAATATACTCTTTTGGATGCCAGAAAAGTAAGGATAGTTTTTACAGACAGAGAGGATCAAATAAAAATAGTTGAATCTTTCGAGGCTGAAGATACGAACGCCATTGAAATGCAAAGAGATGGCTGGCAAAATATATTGGATAATTTTAAAAGGTACGTGGAAAGAATCCGTTAGGAGAAATTCAGGCTGTATAATTCATAACCTGATTAAATAATTAAGAATGATTATTGATTCATTGGCAATTGGCCAACAGGCGAAGCCATTGACTGATGACAAAGGGTAATGGAATAAATATAAAGAAATAACATTAGCTTAGCATATGAGATTATTAAATGGTTACTTTTGCCGCTCATAAATTAAAAGTAGGGAATGATTCCCTAACTCAATTAAGCATCCTGTAATCAGGAAATTAAGAAAAGAAAATACCTATGAAGCGGATCAATGAATACAAGAAATTGTTCAATGTTGAAGAAGACACTGATCTTAAAAAATTAAAAACTACCTATAGAAGTTTGGTAAAAGAATGGCATCCTGATAATTTTCAGGAAGGTGATGAGTTAGTTGCGGAGGCTGAAATTAAAAGCCGCCAGATTATTGACGCCTATCATTTTCTGGTAAGCATTGCGCCTGAGACCATTGCAGCCAATTTAGAAGAATACAACATTACTACTTCAGAATCGAATATTTCGGATTTTCACCACAAAGGACTTTTGATGGAAGTTACATTTTTAGATGGAACAACCTATGAATACTTTGGTGTTCCGAGAACTGTATTTCAAAAATTTGTCAATTCTGACAAGCAATTACGATTTGCAAAGAGGAACATTTTTAATTCCTATGTATACCGTAAAACAAAGAAAAGTCTGGAAGTAGCCTAACCTATAAGGAGTTAATAGGTTAGCCTCTTAATCTCTCTGCATTCTGACCGATAATAATAAGTGCAGGCATTGGAGGTTTTTCAGTTTCAATAACTTTGGCAATGCTTCTGAGTGTACCCTCAAAAGAACAGGCATCGGGTTGGGACACCTTACTCAGAATATGCACTTTAGTTTCAGAAGAAATTCCGTAATCGACAAGTCGATCTACGAGTAGGACCAATTTACTGAGTCCCATAAAAAAGATGACCGGTGAACCTGATTTCAACACTGAAACAAATGAGGGTAAATCGCAAAAATCGCCTTTGCAATAAGTACCAGTTCCAAAAAGCACCATGCTGTTCTTCCCTCTTTCGGTAAGTGGAATTCCATATTGGGATGCTGCTCCCAAGGCAGAAGTAATTCCGGGAATCACTTCGTAGTTCAGCTTATTTTCAATACAAAACCTGATTTCTTCGGCTCCGCGTCCGAATATCATAGGGTCACCTGACTTAAGCCGAACGACCTTTAACCCTTTTACAGACAAGTCAATAATCATTTGATTAATTGAATCTTGCCGATCAGTCTGGTCCTGACCATCCTTATAAATCTTACCAACGTACACCCGTTGTGCTTTAGGTTTGGCCAAATTGAGAATTTCGATGCTTACCAGGGCATCGTGCAATATACAATCGGCCTCCTGAATGCGTTTCAGCGCTTTGACCGTAAGTAGTTCAGGATCACCGGGTCCGGCGCCGACAATGGAAATCAGAAAGCTCATGGAAAACAGTATAGATGAATATGAATTATATTTTAATAAGAGTGTTCAGATAATCCATTGGACTTGGATAAATAAACTTGTAATCGAGTAAGCCAATTAATTTACTGCTGTCAACGATTTTAAAAGGGGCACTTTGTTGAGAAACCACCAGAGCAGAGTATCCGCTTTGCCTTGCTGCCATTTGATAAAAGTCTTTTTTCATCGGGTGTTCAGGACAAACAGCATTAAGAATTTCACCCCAAAGATTATGGTTGATAGTTGACCAAATGATTTCGATGCAATCATCTTGGTGAATCAGGTTAACAGGTGCATCTTCTATCGGCTCTGACGATTTTAATAGAAACCGCGCGGGGTTTCGGTCAACTCCAATGAGTCCACCGAAGCGAATGACGGTGGTTTTAAATTCAGACTGCTCGGTCAGCAGCTCTTCAGCCTCCAGCAATGCACGTCCGCTGGCTTTATCAGGAACTAAAAAGTCTTCCTCTCTTGCAATTTGATTTTTGTCGGGGTAGACAGAAGTTGAAGAAATAAATATCACTTTCTGAATGCCTGACTTCTGTATAAAGGGGATCAAACGCCTTATCTGTGAAGGGAAAATCTGTTCAATCCCTTCTATTCTTTTGGGTGGAATGGAGATAATCAATACATTGGTATTGAAAAATTCAGGCTCATCCATGATTACTTCAGTATCGGAAACAATAATTCGGAATGGTTCTATACCATTCTTAATAAGCAATGCAAATTTCTCTTGAGAAGTTACCGAACCTTTAACCGGGAACCCTTTATGTATCAAATGCTTTGCCAGAGGCACTCCCAGCCATCCGCAACCAAGGATTGATATTGATTTTTTTTCTGTTTCCATTATAATAAATTAAATATCCATGCTTTACTGGTCGTGTTCTTCCTTCCAGCGTTTAATGGCATACTGCACAAAGGATAATTCTTCCTTTTCAGGTGAAAGATACACTTTATTTGTGAAAAGCCGCCATGCTTCACGCGCGGTGAAATTTTCGTTTGCCATAACTCATTCCAATTAATAGTATCACTCATTTCATTAAGGTTTACCAGCTATGAATCGGTAAGTATTTACAACCCTCAAGATACGTATTTATACTTGCTTATACATCTAATTGCAGTTTTTGTTCGCTTTACTTTGAATTATATTTACAGTTATCAATAAACATCTGTTTGAAAGCGCTTTTCCTTCTTTAATTTCTTCAAATATTCCATAGCTTTTTCTTCGTTCATTCCACCCTGGGTTTCAAAAATCTGAAGTAAAGCTTTCTGAACATCGCGTGCCATCTGTTTCATATCGCCACATAAGTATATACTTGCTCCTGCGGTAAGCCATGCAAATATTTCTTTTTGTTTTTGCAAAAGTCTGTGCTGCACATAAATTTTTTCTTCCTGATCGCGCGAGAATGCGAGATCAATCTTTTCAAGATAACCATCCTTTAGTAATTTCAGACATTCAACCTGGTATAAAAAGTCGGAATGGAAACGGCGTTCTCCAAAGAAGAGCCATGTTTTTCCCTTTCGATTGTTGGCTTCACGATGCTGTAGAAAGGACCTATAAGGAGCCACTCCTGTACCTGCACCCACCAAAATTAAAGCCGTTTGATCATTATCAGGAAGCTCACCTGCAATGGTTTTACTTCTCCCGGTATGTGTCCCATAAAGTATGGTCAAATGTTTATTGCTTGTTGACTGAATGGCTTCATCTTCTGACTGCAAAGGTCCGAAGGAGGAAAGCAGACCTTGAAAATAGCCGTTTAGCCACAGCAATTGATCTTTTTGCAAACTCTCAGTAAGAATTGCCAGAGCATTGATTTGCTTTTCGTTTAACGGACTAAATTGATTGGTCATTATTTGATGGTTTTTTGTTTTTCCAAATATTCCTGAATCAGGTTGCGCAATCTGATGGATTCATTAACATCCTGAGCATTTGAGCTTACGGCTACCGTAATATGTTCCTCTTTATAGATGGCAGGCGAAACGAACTGACTAAGAGCAGGATTGTCATGAATATTAACCAATACACCGGCCTCTTTTCCATCACGCGCAATTTGTGCATCAAGTTCTAAATTATTGGTGCACGAATAGAGCATGAGGTAACCATCCAAATCACTTTTATCATATCGTTTTATGGTGTAGGAAATATTCATTGAAATAATTTCTTGTATAATATTTTCAGCCACCACGTCAAGAATAGCCCCAAAACGTTGCAGAATCTTGATCTTTTTTAAAGCAGATTGTCCGCCTCCGATGATCAGTATTTTCTGATCCGAAATATCAATTGAAATGGGTAAATAGCTCTTTGTCATTGCATTAATTTTAAATCTGGTATTCGATTCCTAAATCTTTTACACGTCCGAATTTTATCCAGTTCCATGTCCTTTCGTGAAGGAAATAAAGTGTCATTTTGGTAAATACCTCTATACTACCAATAGAAAGAGCAAGTCCAATCTTGCCGATTATAAAATACGAGATCACGATTGTATCAATGGTTCCAATTGTCCGCCATGAAATTGACTTTACGATGCTTCGGTATGATTTATCTCTCATATATAATTACTTAGCTGATGGGTAATAAAAAAGCTCCCCTGAAATTCAGAAGAGCTTGTCAATATCATGGTAAAAATTTACCTATATCTCGCACATCTTCCGAAAAGCCAAGTGGTAACACATACACATATCCATACAGATCATGCGGTTAGAGTTTAATGGCGTCGATTCAGAAGAAAACTTGTTCATATTAAAAGACGTTATTGTCTGGCATTGAATGCTTTTGCAAATATAAGACCTAAATCCACAATTCCAAATAAAACGAACTTTATTTTTCAGTAAATTATCAAAAAGTAACATGAAGGGTTCCTAACTACTCAGCTCTATTATTAAGCTTTTGCCATAAGCCGTTAACTATTATATCAACATCCATGGCTGGATATTTCTCAGTCATGTAATGATAACCATAATTGGGTATTAGCATTTTAATAAGTAGCTTCTATCTCAGTCTGTTGATCAGGAATTCCT
>Ga0209123_1002260_pt1 | contig 16712 bp, 15 predicted proteins | sample BarGraIncu00431A_FD_184500 | JGI IMG/M metagenome (GOLD analysis project Ga0209123, IMG submission 184500) | Arctic peat soil microbial communities from Barrow, Alaska, USA - Barrow Graham LP Incubations 004-31A (SPAdes) (version 2) | ecosystem: Environmental > Terrestrial > Soil > Wetlands >...
TTAAAAACTAGTATTAATGGAATTCATTCGAGATTTCAAAGAAAAATTGATTTTAAAATTTCTTTAGAAAGTCCTTATAAATTATGTGACTATAAGCCATTGTATGGTTTAGCATTTGAAAATGAGCTTTTAGGTTATGATTTTTGGGGACATTGTGATATAGATTTGGTATGGGGGGATATCCGTTCTTTTGTAACAGATGAAGTTTTAGATAAATATGATAGAATAGGTGGGCTGGGCCATTTTACAATTTATAGAAACACAAAAAGAATAAATGGTATTTTTACATTGTCAGGAGGTACGTTTAGCTATAGGGAAGTTTTTATGAATGCTGAGAATTTCGCGTTTGACGAAATAACAGGTATGAATCTAATTTGTCAAAAAAATAAAGTTTCTTTTTTTGAGGATTTAAATATTGCCGATATTTCTTATTATTATTCAAGATTAAGATTAGATAAGACTTATCACCCATATGAATTATTTTATTGGGATAAAGGTCATTGTTATAGGGAATATATAATTGATAATGAATTAACTAGAGAAAATATAATGTATATTCATTTTCAAAGGAGAAAACTCAAAAATTTTATAGACCGACCTAACTTAGTAAACTCATTTATGATAAAAGAAGATGGATTTTATGAAAATGATACAGAAGTAATAGATATGAATTATATCTCTAATTACTGTACCTTTGGAGATTATAAATTTGAACAAAGAGAAAAAAGGCAATATATAATTAACAAAATAAAAAATGTGATAAAAAAAACTCGGAAAGAAAAATATATTTGGGTTAAGCAGCAAATAGCATTGAAAGAATATAATAAAAATTGATAAAGTGAGGATAATTTAGGATGCAGATAATAATTACTGTTGCAAGTTATTATCCTTTGAAAGATGGCGTTCAGACTGTTACTCAATATCATGCTGAGGGTTTAGCTTCAAAGGGGCATGAAGTAACAGTTGTTACAGGATTAGTTGAAAACTCTCCAAATTTAGAAGAATATAATGGAGTTAAAATAATTAGAATTAATGTTTATAATAAAAATACATTGCATTTTGGAAATAAAAAAGAATATAGGAAATTAATCTTGAATTTAACTAAAGAAGCAGACATACTAATAGCTGTATGCCTTCAGTCAGTAGTAGCAGATTGGTTATTAGCTATTATGGATGATATTGCATGCCATAAGTTTTTGTATATGCATGGTATGCACGATTTTAAATGGCGTAAACACGATTTTTACAGTATATCTGCTTTTGCAAAAAAAATAATAAGAGATGTTAGATGGAAGATTTTTTACACTATGTCATTTAAAAATATTCGTAAGTTTGATATGATATCGCATTTACATGAATGCGATACTGCATATGAATATTTCGAAAAACATAAGTTGGGGAAAAATACTGTGTTAGAAAATGCAGCGGATGAAGTATTCTTTTTAGTTTCTTTATATCGTATAATAGAATTGCCTGAAAAATACATGATTTCTGTAGCAAATTATGATATTCGAAAAAATCAAGCAATGTGTTTGGAGGCATTTTATAAAGCTAAAACTCAAGATTATGGTCTTGTCTTTATTGGAAGTAAAAGAAACAAATACTATGAATATTTGCTTTCATATAAGAAAAAACTGGAAGGTATTTATGGGGAAAAAGATGTTTATATGTTTACAGATATACCACGAATTGAAGTATGTAGATATGTAAAAAATGCAATATGCTATTTAATGAGTAGTACATGGGAGGCATTTCCAATATCAATTATTGAGGCAATGGCATGTAGCGTCCCAGTCATTTCTTCAAATGTAGGAATTATCAGATTACTTCCAGGGACAATTATTATAATGAATGTAAATGACATGAAGAAATGGATTGAATGTTTAATTAATGAGCCTCAAGTGGCTGAATACATAGGGAAAAGTGGGAGAACGCATGCTGAAAAATATTTAAGACAAAGTGTACAAATTGATAAACTAGAAAGATTAATTTTAAATATTTTAAATTATTCATTTGAATAAAGTACATATTTGATATTTTTATATTAATAGAAACAATTAGTTAATGAACTGGGGTTGGAGAATTGGAAAAAGTATTAGTTTTACTTTCAACATACAATGGAGAAAAATATCTAGATGAGCAACTTAGTAGTCTTAAGTCACAAACCGATGTAGATGTTGATATTTTAGTAAGGGACGATGGATCAAAAGATAGAACAAATGATATATTAGATGAATGGCAAAAAGATGGGTATTTGTCATGGTACAAAGGCGAAAATCTTAAACCTGCAAAAAGCTTTATGCATTTAATTTATAATGCTCCCAATTATGATTATTATGCATATTGCGATCAAGATGATGTATGGGATTTTGATAAATTGAAAGTTGCAATCGAAATAATAAAAAAGTATCCAGCGGATAAAGAAACATTGTATTCTTCCACATTAAAAGTAGTAGATGAAAAATTGAATTTTTTATATGTTAAAGAAATTCGAAAGCCATATTTATTGGGGGAATCGCTAATCAGAAATAATGTTGTCGGTTGCACGATGGTATTTAATAGGAAATTGCTAGAAACCCTCAGAACGTACAAACCTGAATATATTGAAATGCATGATTCTTGGACATATAGAGTTTGTATAGCGGTTGGAGGAAATGCTATTATTGATAATATACCACATATTAACTATAGACAACATGAGAATAATGTTTTTGGATCAAGTATTGGTAAAATAAATAGAATAAATAATAGAGTGAAATTAACCTTATCTGGTAGGAGCTATAGATGTTTACAAACAGCAAGAGAATTATATCAAGGATATAGAGAAAGTATGTCAGATCGTGATAAAAGGCTATTGCTCAAAGTAATAAGTTACAATAAATCGTTTAAAAATAAAATTATGCTTATTTTAGATAAAGATATAAGGGTTGGTAAGCTTTATCAGAAAATATTATTTGTATTGGATGTATTAATGGCAAATCTTTGATTGCTAAATAAATTTCATATTATGAAATTAAATGTATAGAGTATTAAATGGTTACTATAATGATAAATAGAATATTAAAAACTGAAAAATTGTTCTAGATATTGATATTGAAGTGGAGCAAAAAATGAATAAAAAGTTGAGATTTAATAGTTGAATAGCAAAGCTGTTGATTTTATTAAAAATTTTTCGTATGCAATAACTGCTAATTTTGTATCCCTATTTGTTTCTACCTTGGCAATATTAATATTACCAAAATTAATCGGAGTAGAAGAATATGGATATTGGCAGCTGTATTTATTTTATTCTTCATATGTAGGATTATTACAGTTTGGGTGGAATGATGGGATTTACCTTATATATGGCGGTAAAAAGTATAAAGAACTAGATAAAGGTCTTTTTTTCTCACAGTTTTATATGCTGGTTATTTTTCAACTTATAATTGTTGCAATTATATTTAGCAGTTCTATTATATTTGTTACTGATACTAAAAAAATATTCGTATTTGAAATGACAGCTATAAGCATGCTTATTGCGAATGCAAGATACATGCTTTTATTTATTTTGGAGGCTACTAATAGAATTAAAAAGTATGCACAGATTACAATGATGGACAGAATACTATATTGCTGTCTGATTATTGCTTTTCTAGTTTTTGGGATTAAAGATTATAAATTAATGATACTAGTTGATTTAATTTGCAAATTAATGTCGTTATTTTATGCCATGTATTCCTGTAAGGATATGGTTTTTCGTAGAATTTCTACATTTTATTTCAGTTTCAAAGAATCTCTAAAAAATATTAGTGTAGGAATAAAGCTAATGCTTTCAAATATAGCAAGCATGTTAATTATAGGTGTGGTTAGATTTGGGATAGAACATTCATGGGATATGTCAACCTTTGGTAAAGTTTCTCTTTCGCTTAGCGTATCTAATTTTATGATGCTATTTATAAATGCTATAGGAATCATTATGTATCCGATTTTAAGAAGGACTGATGAGAAAAAACTGCCAAGCATATATGTTACAATGAGAGACTTTTTGATGGTAATATTGTTTGGTTCACTAATTGTATATTTTCCGCTTAAAGTTGTCTTGTCAGCGTGGCTACCAAAGTATGCAGATAGTTTAATATACATGGCGTTGATTTTCCCAATGTGTGTATTTGAAGGGAAAATGGCATTGCTTATAAACACATACTTAAAAACATTAAGAAAAGAAAAATTGATGCTAAAAATTAATTTAATATCACTTTCCTTGAGTGTAATGATCACTTTTGTAACTGCTATATTATTTAAAAATTTAAATTTATCAATAGCATCAATTGTTATTCTTTTAGCATTTAGATGTGTATTAGCGGAGATGTTTTTATCTAATATTCTTAAAATTTCCTTATATAAAGATATAGTCTTAGAATTAACCCTGACGTTAATTTTTATATTAGCTGGATGGTTTATAAATTCTTGGCTTGCTATCTTATTATATACAGTTGCGTATATACTGTATTTGGTTATTAAGCGAAAAGACATTACTAATACAATTAAAAATGTAAGGTTATTAATGTCGGCTAGAGAGAATAAAGAAATGAATGGAAAATTCATTTAAAAGTAGATTCCAACAAGTAAAGGAGATATAATTATGAAAACGAATTTTAAAAAAATTATAAAACACATGTACGATGAATCAATATTAAAACCTATATCAAAGATACATGGTAAATGCTTTTTAAAAAATACGAACTTCACAATAATATCCAATAATTGCTGGGGAGGAACAGTATATAGAGACTACGGCTTGGAGTATTATTCTCCAACTGTTGGGATGTACTTTTTTGCTGAGGAATATATAAAATTTTTGAGGAATATTAGAAGTTATATGACAATGGAACCACACTTTATCGATTTTACCAAATCGAAGTACTATAATTATATGCTTGAAAATAATCATGAAACGAATATACTTATTGCCTTGATAGGAGATGTGGAAATTGTATTTTTGCACTATAAGAGTAAGGAAGAAGCATTTAATAAATGGGAAAGACGAAAGAAGAGGATAAATTGGGATAATATGATTGTTAAATTTAATGATCAAAATCTATGTACTGAAGAATTAATTAATGAATTTGATAAAATGAACTTTAAAAATAAAATATGCTTTACCGCAAAGCCTTATAATAATTTAAACACAGTAATTGTATTTGATGAATTTTTAAATGAACATTATGTATTAAGTGATACTAAAAAGAAAATATACAGAAAATACATTAATACAACAAAATATATAAATTTTATGAACAGATAATAACCAAAGAAAGGAAATATATTGTGTATAACGTAGCAGTAGCAGGAACGGGTTATGTTGGCTTAGTCGCAGGTGTATGCTTTGCAGAAGTAGGACACAACGTAACCTGCGTTGATATTGATGAAATAAAAGTTAATTTAATGAAATCAGGAGTCTCTCCAATTTATGAAGCAGAATTGGAAGAACTCATGCAAAAGAATTATGAAGCGGGAAGGTTAACTTATACAACTGATTATGTTTCAGCGTATAAAGACGCTGATGCAATATTTATCGGTGTAGGGACTCCGGAACAGCCGGATGGTTCTGCCAATCTCTCATACATTGCAACAGTAGCTCGTCAGATAGCTGAGACCATAGAAAAGGACTGTCTTGTCATAGTAAAATCAACAGTTCCCGTTGGTACAAATGATAAGGTGGAACAGTTTATTAAAGACTTTTTAATTAATGACGTGAAAGTAGAAGTAGCATCTAACCCGGAATTTTTAGCTCAAGGCTCAGCAGTTCATGACACACTTCATGCTGCAAGAATAATCATTGGAACTGAAAGCAAGTGGGCAGAAAATATGTTAATGAAGATTTATGAGCCATTTAATCTTCCTATCGTATCTGTACGCAGAAGATCTGCAGAGATGATAAAGTATGCAGCCAATAATTTCCTTGCACTTAAAATATCCTACATGAATGATATCGCTAATCTTTGCGAATTGGTAGGTGCTAATATTCAGGATGTTGCTAAAGGTATGAGCTTTGATGAGCGTATTGGCAGAAAATTTTTAAATGCCGGTATCGGTTATGGTGGTTCATGCTTTCCTAAGGACACAAAAGCGCTTGAGTATCTGGCAAGACAAAATGGTTATGAACTTAGAACCATTAAAGCCGCCATTGATGTAAATAACGAACAGAAGACGATGCTATATAAAAAAGCTAGTAATAGACTGATTACTTTCAGTGGGTTAAAGGTAGCGGTGCTTGGACTGACATTCAAGCCAGGAACAGATGATTTAAGAGAAGCTCCATCACTTGAGAATGTTCCTTTATTATTAGAACAGGGGGCAGACGTCTATGCTTATGATCCTGTTGGCAAAGACAATTTCGCTAGAATATACCCAGAAGGAAAGAATCGAAAAGGCAATATTACTTACGTTGAGAATGTGAAGGATGCGTTGGAGGGCGCTAATGTTTGCTTTATCTTCACCGAATGGGGTGAAGTCAAAGCCGTAAATCCGGAAGATTACAAAACCCTCATGAGAACTCCAGTGGTTTATGATGGAAGAAATATTTATGGAGTTAAAGAAATGAGAAAAGCAGGCGTAGAATATTACTCCATAGGAAGAAACTTAAAAGAATGAACGCAAAGGAGATGTATAGATTGAGTTATAAATCTTTAGATACTAGTAAAATATACCTTGTCACTGGTGCAGCAGGTTTCATTGGATTTTTCTTATCCAAGAAACTTCTAGAGCAAGGATGCAAGGTGATTGGTATAGATAATGTAAATGATTATTACGACGTTAACCTTAAGTATGCTCGTTTAGCGCAACTCAATCCATTTGATAGATTCACCTTCATAAAAGGGGATATCTCAGACAAAGCCATGATTACTAAAATATTTGAAGAGTACAAGCCCAACATAGTGGTGAATTTAGCTGCCCAAGCAGGCGTTCGTTATTCCATAGAGAATCCGGATGTATACATACAAAGCAATATCATAGGATTTTTTAACATTCTTGAAGCATGTAGATATAATCCCGTTGAACATCTTGTCTATGCATCATCTAGTTCAGTTTATGGATCAAATAAAAAAGTGCCCTTTGAAGAATCAGATTTCGCAGATCATCCGTTATCACTTTATGCAGCCACCAAGAAATCAAATGAATTGATGGGTTATACTTATAGTCATCTCTATAAAATACCAGCCACAGGACTAAGGTTCTTTACTGTATATGGTCCAATGGGTCGACCAGACATGGCATATTTCGGATTCGCTAACAAGTATTTCGCAGGTGAACCAATTAAGATATTCAATAACGGAGATTTCAAAAATGATCTCTATCGAGATTTTACATATATTGATGACATCATAGAAGGAATTGAGAGGATTCTTAGTAATGCTCCTGCGGAGATTGTCCCATATAAAGTTTTCAACATCGGAAGTAACAACCCTGAGAAGCTGATGGTATTTATTGAAACACTTGAGAAATGCTTGAGTAAGACTACCAGCAGAGAAGTAGTCTTTAAAAAGATATTTGAGAGCATAAAACCAGGGGACGTACCAACTACTTATGCATCTACTGATTTGTTGCAAGAAGCTGTAGGGTTTAAGCCTAAAACTTCAATAGAGGATGGATTGCAGCAATTTGCAGATTGGTATGTTGAATATTATAAGATAAAATAGGTGATTGACTACCGCTTATCGAGATACACTAAAGACGACAAGTTATACCATCTACATAATAAAAAATCACTGGAATCTAATAAAATAGTAGTTTGAAGTGATAAAAGATTAATGGAAAAACTTACTCGCCATACTTTAATTTTTAATATAAGTGAAAGGACATAACAATGGCACCTTCCACGGGCTAGGACAGAAGCACTTGCAAAGTTATCTTGATGAATTCTGCTATCGCTTCAACCGCAGATCGTTTTCCGGCGAGCTTTTCAATCGCGTTTTGTCTTCTTGCCTTTTGTCTCAGAAATTAAGCTATACTGAGTTAACGACATAGCCATATTATATTTTTATATTAATATTAATTCTATCATAGATGGAGGTATTATAATTTTATGGTTTATGCTCTATATTTTTCGTGCTTACTTTATAATGGGGTTTTTGCATACACAAAAAAACATTCTAAAATAATTGTATATGCTACAATGATATTTATTATACTGATAATGGGTTGGAACGCTGGAACGCTGGATAATATTAATTATCTTAGCACATATAATAACATCAGATATGAGATTTTTGCTACCAGTTCATCAGATTTTGGGTTCATATGGCTAATAAAATTAGGAAATAAACTTGGTTTGGATTGGTTCTCATTTAAATTTATGATGTCAATTTTATGTGTACCTTTAATATATAGTACAGTTAGGCTATTTACTAAGAACGCAAACTTCGTTTATTTTTTCTATCTAATGCACTCATTTTTCATGGATGCTGAGCAATTTAGAAACTACATTGCATTGGCAATATTTATATATGCATTCCGATTCTTATTAAAAGACAACATGAAAAGTAAAATACTTTATGTGCTATTCGTTTTAGTTGCCACTTCAATTCACAGTTCCTTTATAGTTTATCTTCCTCTGCTACTTATCAGAGGGAGTGATAAGAATAAACTCGTAAAGGGAGTAGCAATATTCTCTTTGCTGTTATGTTTGGTTACTTTCTTAAATGGGAATAGGATACCATTAATTGATAATGTATTAAATTATTTACAAAGTATAGATACTAAAGCTGCAATGTATCTTAACTCCACTACTAGATACGGATTTTTAATTCCGTTTTTTCTTCATACGTTTAACTTTATAACCGTGTATATTGGGAGAAAATATGCAAATAAATGTGTTACTCATTCATTAAATGTTGAACAAAAGCGCTATATTGATTTTATATTTTGGGTCAATGTTTTTGCATTTGCATTTTTCCCACTGTATATGCAAACAACAACATTTTATAGACTTTCTCGTAATTTGATTTTATTGAATTTTATTGCGCTTTCAATATGTAATGATACGTTGGGGTGTGAGATTAAAAAGAAATTCTACTTGAATAGTTTGATTTATTTGAATGTTAGTGCATGGTTTATATATGATTTGTTGATAAGGGCGAATGAGGTATTAATTCCAATTTTTAAACAAAATCTCTTTTTGAAATAAAAGGATACTTTTGAATTCAAGGTTATCCAAAAATAATATTTATATAAATAGATTTAATAGGTTACCTCTCTTGTCAGATGCTTTGGTGTAGCTGCTCGCGATTTTTGACCGGAAGTTGCTCTGTCAGATGACCGCAATTTGCTTGCGAAACTTAACCGACGCTTAGCAAAGAAAGAGGAGCCATGGAAGCTGAATATGTTACCGCATTTTGAGCAACGATGTTAATGAGCTTGGGATCATCCGCAAATGTGATGATAATGTAGGAGGAATCGTGTATTCTCACATGAAAACATCCCTCATAAGATTTCTACTCTGGGTAGCCGTCCTTCTTTGGATGGCTGTCATTTTCTGCCTGTCGGCGCAGGAGGCAACACAGTCTTCTGCGCTGAGCGGGTCGACTATAAGGAAAGTGGTCGAGATCACCCAGCCGGGGTTCCGTGAGCTGCAGGTCGAACAAAAGGACAGCATCGTTGCGGATTTTCAGCATATAGCCAGAAAGACCGCACACGTACTTGCCTATCAGGTACTGGGCGTATTGAGTATATCTGCTCTTTTACAGTATCCGTCAGGAAACGGGGTGCGGTTTGCGGCAGCACTTGCTGTCTGTATCGGATATGCCGGTACGGATGAGGTTCATCAGCTTTTTGTGCCGGGAAGAAGCGGACAGATTGGGGACGTCTGTATTGATGCGGGCGGGGCTTTGGTTGGAATCGGTATTGTTCTGGTGATTCACTGGATATGGAGAAGAAGACGAAGGAAGCATCGGATAGATGAATCAGTCCAATAAGAAAGCTTGAACTACAGATTGAATGCATATTGCTTGCTTATGTCAACTGAGTTGGGTATGATAAAGACTATTCATTTTAAATGCTGAACAGGTTCCCTGGAGGACATTATGCGTTCTGATCAAGATATTTCCGAATTTGTCGCCTCATCCGGTATCGTAAGGGTAGGAGCAGTACCCAGACCTAATCAACCGCTGCGTTTTCTCTCTGACGGCAGTACTTCGTCTTCCCGTCAGAATTCGGACCGCGGTCATCGTTCTTCACGTGACAATCATGTGCGCAGATCACGTATCCGCAAAGGGAAACGTTTGCTGACGGCTATGATTCCTTTTATTATATTTATAGCCGGGCTCTCTCTTGTATCGGTCGGGATATTCGCTTATGTGGAGAATGAATCGATACTCGCCCTCTTTATCACAAGCAGGGACAATGTCCCTTCAGATGCTTTGCACGGACTGGATTCGCCTGTCTCCCTGCCGTCCGCGCCCACGGAGACGGCAGCTGTGGTTTCTGAGCCCGGAGCAAGACTGGTTGTCCCGTTCTTCTATGACGGGGATCCATTCGGTACTATCAGCATCCCATCTGTGGATATAGCTGTGAATGCTTACCAGGGTGATTCAGAAGATGAATTCCAGCTGGGAGCCGGCCATTATACCGGATCTTTTTTCCCGGGACAGGGCGGTAATATCGTAATTGCTTCCCATCGTACGACGTATTTCCGCCCTATGGAAGATTTGAAGACCGGTGACATGGTGGAGTTCGAGACCACATACGGGCACTTCACCTATCAGGTCAGGGAGATCAAGATTCTCAAAGGCGATTTCAGTGAGATTGTAAAGGCGACGGATAAGGAGCAATTGACCATGTATACCTGTTACCCATTTACCTATATCGGCAATGCACCCAATCGATTTGTTGTGATGTGTGACCTGATAGATTCGGAGCTGAACACATGAAGAATATTTTTCACACCTCGGTAACTATCCTTCTGTGTGCTGTGATTGCACTTTCTTCCCTGTCGGCTATTTTGTCCAACTTCCTGAGTACTACGATTCTGTCACAGGACTTCTATCTGGGCATCGTTGCTACCCCGACCTATCTTGCAAAGGTCAAAGATGCAATCAGCTTAGAGTTCAAAGCACAGAGTTCCTATACCGGCATTCCGGAAGATGTACTTGTCTCCACACTCGATGACGCAGCGCTCCACCTGATGCTGCGCAGTCATATTGCATCGGCGACAGATTACTTAAATGGCCTGGCGCCTTTCGTGAAGCCGGTCTACCCTAAGGAGTTACTGACCGGCCCGCTGCTTGCCTGGCTGGACAAGGAGGCGAATGCGCAGGGAGCTGCACCGACGCAGGAGCAGAAGGATCAGATGACTGCAGTGGCCGGGGATTCGGCCGTCATCATTCAGAAACAGATCTGCCTGATGGATCTTGATCTTATCAAGGGCAACGCTGCTTTTGGATCTGTGCATCAGATGCTGATGGGTGTGAAGGCTGCCCTGTTGCCCTCCATACTGCTTATGCTGGCGTCCTGCGTGCTTCTTGTACTTCTCAACAGAAAAGCCTGGCGCGTCTGGCTGAACGGGATACTCGTCAGCTTCTGGGTGGCCGGTACGATGCTTCTGGTGCCGATGCTCGTGCTGAAGTTCACCGGACTGACGAAAAGATTCGCGATTGATACACCTTATCTCAAATACTTCGTCGATTCCGTGCTGACAGATATGAATCTTTATTTTCTGCTGTGGGGGATTCTTCTGTTCACGGTCACCTCTGCCAGCCTTGCGACACTCAAATGGACCTATCATCCGGATCGCAAAGGAAGCGGACATTTGCTGCCGCCCTCCAAAAATATAAATATATAAAATATAGAAAAAATGTTGCCCTCGAATGATAATTGTGATAGTCTATTTAGTAAAGTGTATCCTAATCATTAAGAAATGACCGAGGTGTAAGCCTCGTCTATAGAAATTCTAATTTTGGAGGAAGATGAAATGAAGAAAATTATGGCTATGGTCCTGGTTATTCTGGTTACGATGATGACATGTGCAGCAGTTGTATCCGCAGCAACCGAGAGTGATATCATTACAGCCCTTAAGTCTGCGGGCGTTCCTGCTTCCTATATCGCCTCTGCAGAATCTTATTTGGCCAAGTCAGATGTTGTCCTTACGGCAGCCCAATCGGATGCTATCATTGTTGACATCAATGACGCGGTTGCGATTGCAGCCGGCCAGAAGAGCTATTCTAAACTGACAGGTGATCAGAAGTCTAAAATCGCAGCTGAGATTACCGATGCCGCCAAGATTCTTGGCATGACTACCAGCTACAGCAGCACCGCAGGCCTGTCGATCATTGACAGCACCGGCAAAGTGCTTATTACAGTCAACACCGAAGATGCTGTCAAGCAGACAGGCTTTGACTACACAATCGTGATCGTCGGTCTTGCCCTGATCGGAACAGCCGGTGTTTCCGCTGTTGTTATCCGTAAGGTGACACGCCGCGAAAAGAAGATCCTTAATGCTGCGTAAGCCTCATTCCTGATTTGTTGGGATTTCACCGCCGCAGGTGAAAGAGATGAATCTTCTATGAATCGCATTACCAGGAATACAATGTAATTTCAAAACTGCCGCAGGAACGTATTGCGTTCATGCGGCAGTTTTTTGTATTCATGCGGCAGTACCTGCTATTCATAAAGCAACAAAATATTCTGCGGTGCAACACCCAGCTCCTGGGGGAATACTTCGGTCTTCCGGTCTTTGGGTATGCGCCACCAGACGGGAGGACTGTTCTTAGACTGCCCCGCATAAGTAAAGGTGATGACCCAGGCGAAAGGTTCCTCGATTTCCTCGACAAAAACGACGGGGTAATGGTTGGCGACTGCCTTGGGATTAAAATAGTGTGCGCGTATGCCGATGGCAAGGAGGCCGTCACGAACCGGCCGTACTGTGGTGAAACGGACGCCCCAGGCGGGGACTTCGATTTCATTTTCGCCAGCTTTTCGGGCATCCACTATGTTTTTGCATCCGGTCAGGATGGCTCCCTGGCGGCTCTCGGGGTCGGCAAACAGTTCTTTTGTACCGCCGATGCGAAGGATCCTGCCGTTGTCGAGTAATGCCAGGTTCCTGCACAGCTGATAGGCCTCGTCACGGCTGTGGGTCACAAGAATGACTTTTTTATCAAATATGCGAAGTACATCTGCGAGCTGTGCCTGCATCTGTTCCCTTAGAAAGCTGTCCAGTGAACTGAACGGCTCATCAAGCAGCAAAAGGTTGGGACGGTTGACCAGGATGCGGGCCACGGCCGCGCGCTGCTGCTGTCCGCCGGACAGCTGGGAAGGGTAGTGGTTTTCCAGGCCCTGCAGGCCAAGCATCGCGATCATGTCTGCGGCTATTGTTTTCTTTCTGGCAGGATCCTTTTCCCTGTACAGGCCGCAAAGGATATTTTTCTGCACGGTCATGTTCGGGAATAGTGCAAAGTTCTGAAACAGGTAACCGACGTGCCGTTCCTGGGGAGGCAGGTTGATGTGCTTTTCGCTGTCGAATAGTGTAACACCATCAAGCACAATGCGGCCTTCGTCCGGTTTTTCAATGCCGGCGATGCAGCGCAGCGTCATGCTTTTACCGGAGCCAGAGGCTCCGAGGAAACCGAGTACGCCGTCATGGGATTCAAAGGAAATATCCAGCTTGAAGGCACCGAGATTTTTCCTGATATTTACAGAGAGGCTCATTAATAAGACCACCTTTCTGTCTTTTTCTTTTCCAGCATATTTACAGCCAGAAGCACTACGGCGGAAATCACAAGGTTGATCATAACCCACTTGAATGCCAGGGCGCTGTTATCCGTACGCCACAGCTGGTAGACGGTGGTGGAAATCGTCGCGGTCCGTCCCGGTATGTAGCCTGCAATCATGCTGGTGGCGCCATATTCGCCCAGTGCACGGGCAAACGACAGCACGGCACCTGCAACGATACCCTGCCGGCAGGCGGGCATCCGGATCCGCCAGAAGATGTATGTATTCGGAAGCCCCAGGGTCTGCCCGGAAAAGGCCAGCGTCTCGTCAAAGCTCTCGAATGCACCGCGGGCCGTGCGGTACATTAACGGGAAGGATACTACGGCAGCTGCAAAAACCCCGCTGTACCAGGTCATGACCAGCTTGATATTGAAGACATTCAGAAACCAGTTGCCGATGGGGTGATTCGGGCCAAGCATAAGAATCAGAAAAAAGCCGACAACGGTAGGAGGCAGTACCAGCGGCAGGGTTAAAAAGACGTCCAGGACACCCTTGATCAGCCGCGGCAGGCGTGCTACATAGTAGGCAGCAAAAACACCGGCGAAAAATACGATCACACCGGATATTGCCGCTATCCGCAGGGAATTGTATAAAGGATACCAGTCCAAAAGAAGTGCCCCTTTCTTTATGGGAATAGGCAGGGCAGCGATTATACCACCCTGCCGGCTTCTGTTAAAAAGAATGAACCGGATTATGCAGCTGCATTGAATCCTGCTTTTGTAAACACGGCCATAGCCGCATCGGTCGTAAGATAATCGAGGAACGCCCGGGCGTCCGCTTTGTGGGCGGTCGTGTTCATAACAGCGGCAGGGTAAATTGCCTGGCCGCACATATCGCCGGTGGCCTCTGCAACACTTGTCAGACCGGCGCTCAAAGCGTCGGTATAGTAGACAACACCGCAGTCAACCGTTCCCTGGGAGACCTGGGTGGTAATTTCCTTGACGTTGGTGCCGTAGCTCAGGACACCTGAGGAAGCAAGCCTGGCTTCATCCAGTTTGTAATAAGTCAGGATCTTCTGTGTGTATTGTCCCACAGGCACATCACTATTGCCCATAGCCATCAGAATACTTCCGTTTGTCAGGCCGGCGGCCATATCGTCAAAGCTTTTGATGTTTTTGGGATTTGCTTCGGGAACAACCAGGACGACTTTGTTTTCCAGAAGGTTGACGCGGGTACCCTGCATTACCAGATCCAGACCTTCGGTGTTCGCAGCGGCGTCGGCCGTTTTGTCCATCTGGTTCATCTGCTTCTGGCCTGCGGAAATGAACAGGTCACACGAGGCACCTGCCTGGATCTGGGTCTTCAGGGTTCCTGAAGAATCAAAATTGAAGGTCAGTGTAACGTTGGGGTGGGCCGCTGTATACATGCTGCCGATTTCGTTCAGGGTCTCCGTCATGGATGCAGCAGCGAACACGATCAGTTCAACGGGTGCAGCAGTAGTGGTGCCTGAGCTGCTGCAGGCAGTCAGGCAGGCCGCTGCCAGAATGACAGCGGTCAGTAGTGAGATGAGTTTTTTCATAGTCGTTTCTCCTCTATTTCAAAGATTTATCTTCAATCGTGGATTTACACGTTTGAATCATATCAATTGTACTTCGAATTACTGTTAATTCAAAGCAGCGGATGAAGCAGCAGATGAAGCTGCGGATGAAGCAGCCGTGCCAGCAAATAATCCAGCCTAAAAAAATTCACATTTTATCACATTCTGTACACATTTGCTCTCGATTATCTTGAAAATTTCCGGACAATATATTAGAATTAAATAATAGTATAGATGCCTGCCTCACATAGTATCCGGTGTTATCATAAGCTTTTTGTTTGATAAAAAAGTGCAGCAAGTCAGAATTCCGCATTAAAGGAGACAGGCCGTATGATCATACATATCGGAATATGTGACGATTCGGAGGAAGACCGGCTTGTCTTATCCAAAGCCATATCTGCATATGATTCGGCCGTTCATATTTCAACATTTCCTGACGGTAAATCGCTGGTTGAAGAATGTGAAGATAATATGCCTGCGTTTAACCTGCTTTTTCTGGATATTTATATGCCTGGAATGGATGGCATGAAGACGGCCCGGAGAATTCGTGATCTGTACAAAGATATAAAAATCATTTTCATTTCTTCGAGCAATGACCACTACCAACAAACATACGATCTCTTTGCATATAATTATCTTCTAAAACCGTTAAACACTGAAAAATTATACAGCATTATGGATCACGCATTAATCAGTCTGTTCGAGGAGAATCGTCAGAAATTGATTGTTAGCTTCAAAAACGTCAATCATCAGATATTTGTCCGGGATATTCAGTATATAGAAAGCAGGAACAAACGAATTTACGTTTACGTGACGGACGGTACACAGGTAATATGCTATAAAAAGCTGGACGAGCTTCTGGAACTATTGCCGGAAACGGCATTTGTCCGATGTCATCAAAGTTATATCATCAATTATTTTTATGTGACAGAAATGACCTCAACTTATTTCCGTATCGGGCCGGCGATGATCAGTATTTCACGGAAGTATTGGAAAGAGGCAAAAGAAAAATATTTTAATCATCTTTTCAGCCAGATGGATAAAAGGAACATACAATGAGCAAAGAAAAACGCCTGGGGATATTTCTCATTTGCACACTCATTGTTACTTTGCTTGTTATTTATATACCTGTCGCTGCCACGCAGTATTATCACGAATGGTCGGGCGCACCAAAGGCGTCTGACGGTACCATACATATGAAAGACGGATATCCGGAAAATAAAAAGATTTACCTGGACGGTCAATGGGAGTTTTACTGGAAGCAGCTGCTTATAACGGAACCGGGGCACCCAAATCAGCCGGATCTCCTTCTGGGAGTTCCTGATAAATGGTCCAGATATAAGGTTGACGGCGAATACTTACCGGCCGGAGGGTATGGGAGTTACAGGCTCCTTATAACCGGACTGGCTAATAAGAAATCGCCGTCAACCTT
>Ga0209123_1002261_pt1 | contig 16710 bp, 16 predicted proteins | sample BarGraIncu00431A_FD_184500 | JGI IMG/M metagenome (GOLD analysis project Ga0209123, IMG submission 184500) | Arctic peat soil microbial communities from Barrow, Alaska, USA - Barrow Graham LP Incubations 004-31A (SPAdes) (version 2) | ecosystem: Environmental > Terrestrial > Soil > Wetlands >...
AAAACATACCCGGGTTTCTCAACTGATAAGATTTACTTTGATACTTACAACAAGATCGCAACTGCTGGTGGTGGATCGTATCCTGAGGTTACTGACGCAATTGTCAGCAGGGTGAAAAGAGGAACATTGATCATGAATTATACCGGTCACGCCAATGAAAAAAACCTGGCTGATGAAACGGTACTGGATATCGGAATCATTGACTCTTGGACAAATATCAATCGGTTACCCCTTTTTGTAACTGCCTCCTGTGAATATAGCCGTTTCGATGCCAATGAAACTTCCGCTGGCGAACATATTCTTTTCAACCCCAATGGCGGTGGAATAGGTCTCTTTTCGACTACCCGTCTGGTTTATTCAGGAGACAATTTTACATTGAACAGCAAATTTTATGAATATGTTTTCCAAAAAGACCTCAAGGGAAACAGGTTGCGGTTAGGCGATGTGATGCGTCTGGCTAAAGCTGCGACCAATAATACCAATCAGCTGAATTTTACTTTATTGGCTGATCCTGCCCTTCAGTTGGCTATTCCCGAATTACAGGTGATTACCTCCAGCATGGATGATAAAAATACAGAAACCCAGGTAGATACCATCAAAACGCTTTCGGTGGTGACTGTTAAAGGTTTTGTGGCCGATAGCAATGGCGCTAAACTGACTTCCTTCAACGGCGAAATCATTCCCACCGTTTATGATAAAGCCATATCAGCAAAGACCCTTGGCAATGAGGGACAAACACCCATGAGTTATACCCTTCAGAACAATATTATTTATCGTGGATTGGCCACCGTAAAAGAAGGTGATTTTGAGTTTTCCTTTTTTGTTCCCAAAGATATTTCCTTTAAGATGGACAAAGGCAAAATCCTTTATTACGCTTACAATGACAGCCTTGATGCCCAGGGATACTTTGACGGATTCCTTATTGGTGGAGCTTCCAATGCAATAATTTCTGATACGCAGGGACCAAGCATGGATTTATTTATGAATTCCACTTCATTCAAAGATGGAGGGCAGGTGAGTGCCAGCTCTGTTTTAATCGCCAATATTACAGATGAAACAGGCATCAACACTGCCGGATCAGGAATCGGGCATGATATTACCGCAGTTCTTGATGGGGACGATTCACACATATTGGTACTAAACGATTATTTTCAGGCCAGTAAGGATAAACATACTGAGGGTTCGATTGTTTATCCTCTGACTAATTTGGCAGAGGGCAAGCATACGCTGAAAGTAAAAGTTTGGGATGTGCTGAATAATTCATCGGAAAAGGAAATTAATTTTGTAGTAAAAAACAATTTCAGGATTGAAAGTGTCCAATGCTACCCTAATCCAATGCAAGATCAGACTAGCTTTGTTTTTACCCACAATCATCCAGATGAAACTTTCGTTGTCACTTTGGAAGTCTTCGAGACTTCGGGTGCAAAGGTGGATATGGTTCAGGCAAGAGTCGGTTCTCAAGGTATTGAAAGCATTCCTTTGGAATGGAATCCATCTTCAAGAGGAGTGAAAATGAAGGCGGGTGTATATATTTATCGTTTGACAGTTACAACAGGAGGGACTACAGGAAGCGGTTCGGGCAGACTGGTTTTTGTGTATCGATAAATAATATTGAAGGTGTTGAATTATTCAATACTTTTTCAAATGAAAGTTCGTTTAGTTTTTTGAGTTGTTAAATGATGTTACTCTTTAACAAAAATGTATATTTACAAATTTAAATTATGACCCATTAAAAATATGAAGAAGACAAATTTATTATTGGCAGTAGTCCTTTTTTTTGGAATACAAATGCAACAGGCAAATGCTCAAAAAACCTCCACCACCGGAGCAAATACCATTACTACCGCAGTGCCGTTTTTAACAATTGCACCCGATTCACGTTCCGGAGCCATGGGTGATGCCGGCGTTGCATTGTCCCCGGATGTTAATTCGCAGAATTGGAATCCTGCGAAATATGCTTTCGTGACCAGTGATATGGGTGTCGCATTGTCATATACTCCCTGGTTGCGAAACCTGGTAAATGATATCAATCTGGCCTATCTGGTAGGTTATAAACGATTGGATGCCAACCAAACCGTGAGTGCCTCCTTGCGTTATTTTACCTTGGGCGATATCACCTTTATGAGCGATGCAGGAGAAGCGCTCGGCAATCAAAGTCCCAATGAATTTGCTATTGATATGGGTTATACCCGACTGCTGTCTGATAAATTTTCAGGCGCTGTGGCCATTCGTTATATCCGTTCCGATCTTACCGGTGGTCAGTTGTTGAATGGTGTTGAAACACATGCAGGTAGTACCTTTGCAACTGATGTAGCTTTCTATTATCAAAATGAGTTACGAAATAACCGGAAGGTATCAACCATTGCCGCTGGTATCAATCTTTCAAATATAGGAGGTAAAATATCGTATACCGATGGAACCACCAAAGACTTTCTTCCTGCCAACATGAAATTAGGGGTTGCCTATACTACGGAAATGGATGCATACAATACTATTACCTTTGCCTTTGATGCCAATAAATTAATGGTGCCAACCCCTGATACTGCAAAAGTGGATATTTTAACAGGTTTAGGTGCTACCAAATCGGTTGTTTCAGGTATCTTTTCTTCCTTTAGTGATGCACCTGGTGGATTAAAAGAGGAATTAAAAGAAATCACCTTGTCTTTTGGCGCTGAATATTGGTATAACAAGCAGTTCGCATTGCGTGCAGGTTATTTTTACGAAGATCCAACCAAAGGTAACCGTAAATTTTTTACAGCAGGAGCTGGTTTGAAAATGAATGTTTTCGCCCTCGACTTTTCTTATTTGTTGCCTGTGGCGCAAAACAATCCACTGGCTAATACACTTCGCTTTACCTTGTCATTCGACTTCGATGCTTTTAACAAGCAGCGCAGGTAAAAGAGTAGGTCAGAAAATTAGATGTAGTTGGTTTGTAAATTAAGGTTCCGAAGGTTTAAAAAGTAAAGCTATGTTGACAAAAGTAAAAGTACTTAAAGCTATTAAACAACTACCTGATGAGTTTTCTATAGACGAAATGATCGATAGAATGATTTTGCTTGAAAAGATTGAGATTGGTCTTGCTCAAGCAGAAAGGGGAGACTTAATTGATGATGAAGATTTAGATAAGGAGATTGCCAAATGGTTCGATTAAGGTGGACCAAACAAGCGATTAACGACTTAAAGGATATAGTAGATTATATTTCAAAAGATTCTAAGAATTATGCAAGCTTGCTTGTTCAGAAGATTCGTTTTAAAGCCTGATTGCTGAGAAATCAACCTGATAGTGGACGAATGGTGGATGAACTTAGAAGAAAGGATGTAAGACAGCTTTTAGAAGGAAATTATAGAATCATTTATCGAAAGGTTAATGATACTCATGTAGAAATTTTGACCATTCAACATTCAGCTCAAAGATTAAAACCTTTAGTCATAAGTTAATCACAATAATTCTTCATACTTAATTCTATTAAATGAATTTCCGCATAGGTTACGGATACGATGTACACCGATTAGCAGAAGGCGAAACCTTGTGGCTTGGCGGTGTTTTAATTCCTCACAGCAAAGGCACAGTTGCCCATTCTGATGGCGATGTATTGATTCATGCCTTGTGTGATGCCATGTTGGGCGCCGCTAAAATGGGTGATATTGGTCGCCAGTTCCCAGATACTTCTTCAGATTATAAAAACATTGACAGCAAGATTCTCTTGACCAGAACCAATGAACTGATTACCACCAAAGGGTATCAGGTCGGAAACATTGATGTAACGGTGGCAGCCCAACAGCCCAAGCTCAAACCCTTTATTCCTGAAATGGAAGAAACAATTGCCCGGATTCTTGGTATAGATATTGATGCCGTTTCTATTAAAGCCACCACAACCGAAGAACTCGGCTTCGAAGGTAGGGAAGAAGGAATCTCGGTTCATGCAGTGGTATTACTCGAACGAGTTGGATAAATATTTGTATTAACACATAAAAAATTAACACATAGAAACATAGTAAGCATAGAATGAAATTTTTCTATGCGAATTATGTGTTTAATATTCAAACAGATGAATAAAACACTCGTAATCGGGGCAAGCGAAAATCCCGAACGTTATTCCAACAAGGCTATCAGGTCATTGCTATTACACAATCATTCGGTGGTGGCTTTAGGCCTTAAAAAAGGCAATGTTGAGGGAGTAACTTTTCATACTGAGAAAGAACAATTTAAGAATATCGACACGGTAACCATGTATGTCGGACCCCGCAATCAGCCCGAATATTATTCATATATCATTGGTTTAAAGCCTCGCCGTGTTATTTTTAACCCCGGAACTGAGAATCCTGAATTTAGTGCACAACTCAAAACCGCCGGTATCTTTCCTGAAATTGCATGTACACTGGTACTATTGGCTACCGGAGAATATGAATAAATTTTTCTGACAGACCGACAAGACTTACAATTAATTAAAATTTTTTTGAGAAGCGTTTGGTATTAGAAGGTGTTCTTGTGGCATAACGAATACTCTGTACCAAAACCAAACCCTCTGAATGAGAGTTATATTTAAGCGAAATCACTTAGGACCGGCATCAACTCAGGTGTTCTACTTTAAATCCTATTCTCTCTATTTCGTAAATGTGTTATTTAGTTTTCAAATTGGGTTTGGTTTCGCAGGTTCCGCTGATCTCGCCGTCTTTTCATTTTTCCCTTGCTAATTAATCCTTTTCCTTTTCCTATAATCCTCGATAGGCATGCTTAACAGGAATGAACCGCAATAATAGGGATTGTAGGGGTTTGATTAAAAATGCCAAACCAGCGGAATCAGCGGAACCAGACCCGAATTGAACACCAAAAAAGATGTCTGAGTCAAAGCATTTTGGTGTCTTACAGAGTTCCAATTTACTTAGAAAGAGAGCCTCTGCAACATCTGTGGTGAAATTTTTGCAGGAGAATTAATACTGTATTTACGAACCCAATTTTTGGGATATGAACTTTTTTCAAGGCCTTTATTGTGTCAAACTCTGGTTAATATGTTTTGATATACAGTGATTTAAAGGCATAAAAAAAATAAAAGATCTTTAACACTTATTCTTTGAACCTTCTTTATTTAAGTGTGTTGATGTGACTGATAATGTTTATAATATTTAAAACTAAAAAAGAAGGAGGTACAAATGAAAAAAATTAGAATTTACTCAGGAGTATTTTTATTGCTTTCATTATTTATCTTAGGATCTTGCAGTAAAAATAAGGATGCCTTGAATCAATCTGTTACTAATCAACCGGCAACTCTAAAAAGTGCCAGTATTATTGCTCCCTTTACTGTTTTCGCTTCCGATTTTTCTTTTCCCAGGGGCCTTACATTTGGACCCGATGGTTACCTTTATGTGGCCCTAGCCGGTACCGGCGGAACTGATTCAACCTCATGCACTCAGGTCATTCCACCCGTAGGACCTTACAAAGGAGGAAATACTTCAAAGATCATTAAAATTAGCCCTTCAGGAATTGTTTCAACGGTAGCTGATAATTTACCTTCCGATATCAATAAATTGGGATCGACAAGTGGTGTTTCAGATGTTGTATTTATTGGTGACCAGCTCTATGCCTTGTTGGTTGCAGGTTGTTCACATGGGAATGCCAACTATCCGAGTGCAGTCCTAAAAGTAAATCGTAAGAATGGTAAATGGTCTGTTGTTGCTGATTTAAGCACTTATTTTTTAAATAACAAGGTGGCAGTTCCTGAACCCGATGATTTTGAACCTGATGGAACTCCCTATAGTATGGTGAATGTAAAGGGCGTTTTATACGTGATAGAACCCAATCATGGTGAAATGGTGAAAGTTACCAAAAATGGAAAGGTTACCAGGGTGATTGATTTTTCTGCACACTACGGACATATTGTACCTACTGTTGTGGCTGTAAACCATGGGAATTTCTTCGTTGGTAATTTAACAGTATCTCCATTTGTTTTAGGAACTGCAAATATCTTAAAAGTAACTCCAGGTGGTGAAGTTAAAATTTGGGAAACCGGATTTTCTTCTGTGTTAGGTGTTGCATTTGATAAAGAACATCGGTTATACGTTCTGGAAACTTCTGGAGGAGGTGGCTTTATACCACTTACTGGTAGAGTGGTAAGGTTAAACAAGGATAAAAGCAGAGATATAATTGTTGATAAGTTATTTTTCCCTACAGGTATTACTTTTGGTCCTGACGGGGCATTGTATATCTCTAACACAGGTTTTGGACCTCCTACAGGTCAAATTGTCAAGGTTGCTATTCAGTATGATAAAGATATGGGTGATCGACAGGATGATAATTAGTATACCTTTTTTATTAATAATGTGAATTTCACATCATTTTTGGAATCCATGCATAGAAACATTACGTTTTGAAAATGATGAGAATCGCATCAACAATTTGCTGGCACACGTCGGGAGATGCGTGCCAGTATTAATTTGAATTTCATACCATAAGATATAGAATTTCCTTCAATACAGCCTAATAACTGATCTTTTTTCAAATCAATTTGTTCCATAATTAGTTTATTGAACCTGCACCTACTACTTTCCAACGCAATAAAGATTCTTGGTACCTCGCAAATAAATCTTTCCTTCACAGATAGCCGGTGAGGCAAACATCCTTTCACCCATGCTGTTTTTTGCTACACTTTCATAAGTCGTACCAGGTTTTATAACATTGATGGTGCCAGCATCGTTGGGAATGTAAACCAATCCATTGGCCAGAACTGCCGAAGGATATTGCTTACCCAGGTTTTCCTTCCACAGAATCTTCCCGGTTGCCCCTTCCAAACAATGAACCTGGCCATTGGTCATGGTGGTGATCAGGTAGTCACCCACAACAATGGGTGAGGGGACGTAATAGGCGCCGTTATCCGATTTCCAGGCAATATGGCTGTTTGAAACATCGCCGGTCCCATCTGGCTTTATAGCCAACAAGTGTCGTTCAGGCCAACTGCTGCTGATGAATACCAACTTAGCCTTTTCACTGTAAACAGGACTGGCACAGAATTCCTGGGAAGGTCCATTTACAAACCAATAACGTGATCCGTCACTTGGATTATAGGAAGACACCTCCTGATTTCCGCAAAATAGCATCTGCATGTGTCCTGTGATTTCCCTGAAAATGGGGGTGCTATAGCTCATTCCTACATTAAGTTGGGGAACTTTCCAAATCATATGTCCATCCGTTGTACTCAACGCCGCGACGAAGGCATTTACTTTACTTCCACAGTTAACAATCACCTTGTCTTCATACAATGTGGGTGAACAATCGTAGCCATGAGGGCCTGCAAAGGTTCCGGGTCGTTGTATCCAAATCTGTTTACCTGTAAAATCATGGGCAGCAACCACTAAGTTTTCACCGTCCAAAAAGGAGACATAGACGTATTTACCATCTGTGACAGGTGTGCCTGAGGCGAAATTGTTATCAGGATTGACCGTTTCCAGTGGAGCCTTGAGAACAGTTACCTGCCATAATAACTGGCCGCTTTTACAATCATAACAGAGAAGAATTCTCTCCAGTGTTTCCGCTTTAGCTGTGATCATGAACAACCGGTCACCCCAAACAATGGGGGAGCCATGACCAATGCCCGGCACCGGGATTTTCCACTTTACATTTGTAATTGAATCCCATTGGGTTGGTAGGTCCATTTCCGAGCTGGTTCCATCTCCGTTTGGACCTCTCCAGCCCGGCCAGTTTTCAGCCTGCAAGCAGGTAAGAGAACTTAAAATCAGAAATACAATAAGTAAAGTTGATATTCTAATATTTTTCATTTGGTGTACTTAATTGATTGTAAGTGGGACAATCATTTCAATGGATAAAATTAGATATATTATTTAAACCTGCAACCTAAACGATAAGGAATTTCCCTGTCAACGAAACATTGCAAGGATCGTGTCAATATTGAAATGTCTCAATGAAGTTTGAATGATTAGGTAATGAGGTTCATAGGCTGTATCATCAGATCAGGTATTATGCCCGGCAATCATCCACATTCCCCACTGGAAATTGTAAGTAAAGGAGGATGTTATTCCTACGGAGCTATTTCATAGTTAATTGCAAAATCGGCAATCGACATTTTTTCTACGCTAATCCATTACGAAATCACCTGGATGTCACTGACATTAAGCAAGCTTCTGTAAGGTTTCTGTAAGGTTACTGTAATAAAGATTACAGATAGGTTAGAGCTACCTTCCAGAAGCTTTACAGAAGCATGCTTAATGTCTTTGACAGCCGGGTGATTTCGTAATTGATTGGATAAAAATAAATGAATTGCAGAAATTGGTTTCAAAAGTTGTGGGGAATGGGAAATGGACCAAAAAATTAAAAGTAGGATCTCGGAAATATGATACGAAGTATTTTGCAATATGCTAGAAAATAAAGTGTTGCGCCAACTGGAGAATGTCGCAAAGCCTTTAACCATCATTGTAGAGTCATCCCGAAACAAGCTCGGGATGACTCTACAAAGATGGTTAAAGGCTTTGAAATTAAGGAGGATATTAATTCTCCAAACAATAGCTATGTTGCTTTAAATAATTTACTCAGCAGGTGACTTGGAGTCACCTGCTGAAGAGTCCATCAATCAGCTCATCGTCGGTCAGGTTGGGGAGTGTGACCACCAGGTTGGGATTTTGGTCCATGGCGCGCTGAATGGCAAACATAGCAGGTTCGTTACGGGCCCAGCTTCGTCTGGCAATGCCGTTGTTGACATCCCAATGAAGCATTTGTTTCAGTCGACGGTCGGCATCTGCAGTGCCATCAAGGGTCATGCCGAAGCCGCCATTGATCACTTCACCCCAGCCAACACCACCGCCATTGTGTATGGAAATCCAGGTAGCCCCGCGAAACGAATCACCTATCACATTTTGGATGGCCATATCAGCTGTGAATGCTGATCCGTCGTATATATTGGAAGTTTCGCGGAATGGTGAATCAGTTCCAGATACATCGTGGTGGTCACGTCCCAAAACAATGGGAGCACTGATGGTTCCATCATGGATTGCTTTGTTAAATGCTTCTGCAATTTTGATGCGACCTTCACAATCGGCATACAAAATGCGTGCTTGTGAACCTACCACCAGCATGTTTTTCCCGGCTTCGGCAATCCAGTGAATGTTGTCCTGCAACTGGCTTTTTATTTCCAAGGGAGCGTGAGTAGCAATTTCAGTTAATACCTGAAGGGCAATCTCATCTGTTTTTTGAAGGTCAGCAGGGTTGCAAGAGCAGCAAATCCATCGGAAGGGGCCAAACCCATAGTCAAAAAACAAGGGACCCATAATGTCCTGAACGTAGGAGGGGTAAGTGAAACTTCCATCAGCATGGGTGACCATCGCCCCGGCCCGCTTGGCTTCCAGCAAAAAGGCATTGCCGTAATCCCAGAAATACATTCCACCGGCCGCAAGCTGATTGATCGCCTTCACCTGTCGGCACAAACTTTTAACTACTTTTTGCTGAAATAGGATAGGGTCCTCAGTCATCAGTTGATTCGATTCTTCAAGTGTCAATCCTACAGGATAATAGCCTCCGGAAAACGGATTGTGCAATGAAGTCTGGTCGGTTCCCAGATCTACCTTTATATTTTCAGAAGCCAGTTTCTCCCATAGATCCACGACATTACCCTGGTAGGCAAGCGAAACAGCCTCGTGGTTATGGCTTGCCTCCAGCATTCGGATAATCAGTTCGTCCAAATTCACAAACACTTCATCCACCCATCCCTGATGATGGCGAATGAGAACCACCTTTGGATTTATTTCAGCAATAACAGCCACCATGCCAGCAATAACGGCTGCCTTGGGTTGAGCTCCAGACATCCCTCCAAGACCTGAGGAGACAAAGATCTTGCCAGCAGATTGGCCATCCCCGCGCATCCTGGCAGCGTTCAAAAGGGTGATGGTCGTCCCGTGCACAATGCCTTGTGGACCAATGTACATAAACGAACCGGCAGTCATTTGACCGTATTGCGAAACGCCCAGAGCATTCATGCGTTCATAATCATCACGGCCTGAGTAATTGGGAATCACCATTCCGTTGGTGACTACCAGCCTCGGTGCCTCTTTGTGCGAAGGAAAAAGTCCCATCGGATGTCCCGAGTACAGCACCAAGGTTTGTTCATCGGTCATCTGAGATAAATACTTCATACACAGGCGGTATTGTGCCCAGTTCTGAAAGACTGCCCCATTTCCGCCGTAGGTAATCAATTCCTGCGGGTGCTGGGCAATGGCGTAATCCAGGTTGTTCTGAATCATCATCATGATGGAGGCTGCCTGAACCGACAGGTGAGGGTATTCATCCAAAGGTCGTGCCTTCATTTCGTAATCGGGACGGAGCCGATACATATAAATGCGGCCATGTTGCAATAATTCTTCCAGAAATTCAGGTGCCAAAATGTCATGATGTTCAGGCTTAAAATACCTCAACGCATTTTGTATAGCCAGTTTCTTTTCAGCATTACTTAAACTATCTTTACGCTTAGGAGCGTGATTAACAGAAGGGTTGAAAGGTTTCTTCCCTGGCAGAATTGCCGGGATGCCTTCCTGTATGGCAGATTTAAATTCATCAATATTCATAATCCTTAAATTGTGGTTCACCTTTTGAAATACAGTGTATAACGGCAAAATTGCAACATTCCCCGATAATTAAGTGTAGCTTAGCAGCGGTTTTGCCATATTTGTCAAACTAATTTTTACCATTGATTGTTCAAATTTCGTAATAATAAGTTGAAACTAAACATTAATTCAGATAATTATAATTGAAAATGATTAATGACTGACAAAAATTTTAATAATGAATAAAAAATAGAACGCGAATTCAAAAGTACCTAGCGGATCACTAGTACTCGAGACATTTATCTGCTTTTCATCCGCTGAATCCTATTAAATCAGCGTTCTATTTTTAAGAACAGAATATAAATCAAAGAATTAATAAATAGATTATAAATTATAAAATTAATAAAGATGAAAAAGACGTGGATTATTCTGGCAGTTATTGCCGTTTTATTGCTGGTGGCCTATTCATCCATCAAAGGTTCCTACAACAACATGGTGAATATGCAAGAAGGAGTAACTGCCCAGTGGTCGCAGGTTGAGAACGTTTATCAACGCCGTTCCGATTTGATTCCCAACCTGGTGAGTACTGTAAAAGGATATGCCGATTTCGAAAAATCAACGCTCACAGCGGTCATTGAGGCACGTGCCAAAGCCACCTCGGTACAAATCAATCCTGAAAAGCTGGATGCTCAGTCGCTACAGAATTTTCAACAGGCACAATCAGGTTTATCCTCCGCATTGGGAAAATTAATGGTGGTGGTTGAGAAATACCCTGAACTGAAAGCCAACCAGGGATTCCTGGATTTACAGGCTCAGCTGGAAGGAACTGAAAACCGTATTACTGTTGAACGTATGAAATTCAATCAAACTGCTCAAATGTACAATACTTTTATCCGTACTTTCCCCAAAAACCTTTGGGCCAATATGTTCGGATTTGAAAAGAAAGCATATTTTGAAGCCGAAAAAGGAGCTGATAAAGCGCCTAAGGTGGCGTTTTAATGGTTAAATGGTTAGAAGGTTAAAAGGTTGATGGTTAAAAAATTAACGATTGAGGATTAATGATTAACAATCCAGAGTAGTCGTGACGAATATTGATAGACTGGGATTTTAAATGGACACAAACTATCGACGTATGAATTTCTTTTTTTAGCTTTGTAAAAACGAATGAAATATGGAAACATTAAAGATCAAACTAATTAATCAGGATGCAATGGCCATACTAAAAGGGATGGAACAGGCAGGTTTAATTATGCTTCCCAAAAAGGAAATTAAAAATAGAAATCTGTCAAAACAACTTAGGGGGGCCATCTCAAGTAATCGTGCTAAAGAAATGATTGATAATATAGAAATGCAAAGATCAGAATGGGACCAAAGATTTTAATCGACACCAATATTGCAATCGGGTTTATAGGAAACCGATTAAATATTCATTCAATGGACAAATTGGACGAACTTTTCAATGGTCAATATCACATTTCTATTATCAATAAAATTGAATTATTGGGTTACCCAGATTTGGACAAAAACGAAGAAGATAAATTCAATTTATTAATCGATCACGCTGTCATACATCAAATTGACAATACAATAATTGAAAAAACAATTGTCATAAGAAGGAAGCATAAAATAAAGCTTCCTGATGCTATTATTGCTGCAACTTGTATCGTTAATGGATTGCAGATACTTACGCTGAATACAAAAGACTTTGAAAATATAGATGGACTAACGATCATGCACCTTGAATTTATTTGATCGGGAATGAAGATCAGCAGCATTGGAAAGCCTTTGGAATTTGAAAACAATTGTTAGTCAATACCTTAATTGGAGAAAATGAGAAGTGGAGAAGTGGAGAAAATCAAAAGGTTAGAAGGAAGATTAACGATTAACCATTTAACACTTCAACCATCTCAAATTGTATTTAATCTATAAATGAGAAAACCATGTCAGTAGAGAATTTTTTCACCAAGGAAGAAAAGAAGCAGATTACAGATGCCATCGCTCAGGCTGAAAAGAATACTTCAGGAGAAATAAGGTTACATGTTGAAGGGCGTTGCAAAATTGATGTGCTTGACCGGGCTGCTTATGTATTCGAAAAACTGAACATCCATAAAACAGCTCAGAGAAATGGTGTTTTGTTTTACCTGGCCGTCTATGACCGTAAATTCGCTATTCTGGGCGATGTTGGAATCAACCAGGTAGTTGCCGCTGATTTCTGGGATCACATCAAGGAAACCATGTTGGGCTACTTTAAAGAAGGGAAATTTGCAGAGGGTCTGTCAACTGGAATCCTGATGGCCGGAGAACAATTGAAAGTCAATTTTCAATATCAGGATGATGATGTGAACGAACTGTCGGATGAGATCTCTTTCGATAAAAATTTATAAATATGAAGCATTTATTATTGTCGGCATTTCTCGTTTTATTCGCACTTTCCAGTATTGCACAGGAGATTCCTGAACGTCCCAATCCGCCACGACTGGTAAACGATCTGGCCAATGTATTGTCGGATCAGGAGAAACAGCAACTGGAGGCGGAACTCGTTGAATTTGACAGGTCGACCACTACCCAGATTACTATCGTGACAGTTAAAAGCCTGGAGGGCAATGAAATATCTGATTTTGCCTTTAAGCTGGGTGAAAAATGGGGAGTTGGGAGCAAAGCCAAAAATAACGGGATTGTTATTGTTTTCAAGCCCAAAGTTGGAAATGAAAAGGGAGGTGTTTTTGTCGCTGTAGGTTATGGATTGGAAGGAATTATACCCGACGCTGTGGCCAACCGGGATGTAGTGAACAAGGAAATGATCCCACACTTCAGGCAGAATGACATTTACGGCGGATTAGAAGCCGGTACGAAGGTTTTAATGGCATTGGCCTCACAAGAGTATACCGCTCAACAATATGCGCAAAAAGCGGGTGAAAGGAAGTCGCAAGGGGGCGGTGGTGGTTTTTTTGTAGTCATCATGATCATCATTGTTTTAATCTCACTTTTCAGGGGTGGCAGAGGTCGTAATTACAACGGAGGCAGCAGTTTGCCATTCTGGGTAGCCCTTGGATTATTGGGAGGCAGCAACAGGGGCGGTGGTTCCTTTGGTGGTTTCTCAGGCGGCGGTGGTGGTGGCGGCGGAGGCTTTGGCGGCTTCGGCGGCGGGAGCTTCGGCGGCGGTGGCGCTGGCGGAAGCTGGTAGCGGTTTAAATTTCTTCAATACGATATGAAAAGTTCATTTTAGCAACGGCTGTAATGAACTTTTTTTATTAAAGGAGACTTTGAAGGATCGGATGACATTATTTTTGATATACTAATTACACGAATTCATATTCAAGTAACCTCCTTTCTAATTTTGATATCTCCCAAGGTAATGATTCTGTTCGAAATAATTAGTGGTGACTTACCTAAGAATTTAATTCTTCAATTAACTGACCACTGGCCAATGGCCACTGACCACTTCTCCTTATTTCCCCTTCCTCCAATACTGCATGGGGTTCACCTGTGAATACACCCCTTTATTTACAAATTTGACGTCAGCTATTGAGTAAAAAGCATGGGGGTTAAAAGTTCGGATGATCGCGTCCACTTTGGCCAGGTCGTTGCGTTTGATGATGGAATAGATGATTGAAACTTCATCCACTGAACCATGAGCTTCCTGGTGAGTGACGCCATACCCTTCGGCTGTTAACTTGTCAATTAATTGTTTTGCACCGATGCGGGTGATAATCTGAAGCTGGATAATTCCAACGGCAAGCTTTTCCTCTATGATCATGCCAATGTAATTTCCAGTTGCAAATCCTGCCCCGTAGGCAACATAGCAAACCCAGTTGTCGAGGTGCTTGATAATCTGGCTGATGGCGATCAACCAAATCAATACTTCGAAGAATCCGAGGAACGGGGCAATATTTCTCTGGCCTTTGGCTACCATCACAATTCGGATAGTTCCAATGGTCACATCCGTTATCCTGGATAGGAAAATCAGAAAGGGGAGTACCCCAAATGTAAAGAGGTCGCTTTGAAAGAAGTCCATACTAAAATACTTTTTGTAAAAGTAGGAAAATTTTAATCAAGGTAAGGGCATTCACATTCCTGAGTTTCCGCCAAACCGCCAAACCGCCATAATGCCAAATTGTCAATTGAGTAATTGACAATTTGGTATCAATAGTAATGGTAGAATTTTAAAATTCAGAGGTGAAATGGAACTTGATGTTTTTAAATTCGCTTTGGGCCATGTCCAGAATAAACTGTGAATCAGCCATGAATACATCGCGACCGCGTTTATCGGTGGCCATCTTCTGATGCTTGCGGTTCTTGAATTCCTCAAGCGCTTTGGGGGTGTCGCTTTCAATCCAGCAGGCTTTGTACATCTGCATAGGCTCAAATCTGCACTTGGCATTGTATTCATGTTCCAAACGGTATTGAATCACTTCAAACTGAAGCTGGCCAACTGTTCCAATGATTCTACGACCATTAAACTGGCTGGTAAACAGCTGTGCAACGCCTTCGTCCATCAGTTGGTCAACACCTTTGTTCAGTTGCTTGGTCTTCATCGGATCTGCATTCTCTACGTACTTGAACAATTCAGGCGAAAAGCTCGGAAGTCCTTTGTAATGAATGTTTTCACCTTCGGTAAGGGTGTCACCGATAATTAAAGTGCCGTTGTCGGGAACTCCCACAATATCGCCGGGGAAGGCTTCCTCAATAATTTCCTTTTGTGAGGCCATGAAGGCGGTAGGGCTTGAAATTCGGAAAGTTTTACCTGTCCGCACGTTCTTATACATACTGTTGCGCTCAAATTTCCCAGAGCATACTTTTACAAATGCAATACGGCTGCGGTGATTTGGGTCAATATTGGCATGAATCTTAAAAATAAAACCACTGAACTTTTCATCTTCAGGATGGATGGTGCGTTCTTCAGAATCAATGGGACGAGGCCAGGGTGCAATTTTCACAAAAGCATCGAGTAATTCCTGAACGCCAAAATTATACAGTGCACTTCCGAAAAATACAGGAGCCAGATTTCCTGCAAGGTATTCATCCTGATCGAATGGAGGATAGCCGCCGTATACCAATTCAAGGTCTTCACGCAAGGTTTTGGCATCGCCTTTGATGTATTTTTCAAGGTCAGGACTGTTGAGATCATCAAATGAAATGCCCGGTTCTATTGACTGAACGCTGGCCTTAAACAAGTTCAGGCTTTTATTGTATATATTGTAAACGCCTTTAAATTCGGGACCATTGTTAATGGGCCAGCTTAAAGGGTTGATGCTGATTTGAAGTTGCCGTTCAATATCGTCGAGTAGTTCGAAAGTGTCCTTGGTAGGACGGTCGAGTTTGTTAATGAACACAATGACAGGTGTTTTGCGCATCCGGCACACGTTCATCAGTTTCTCCGTTTGTGGTTCCACCCCTTTGGCAGCATCAATCACAATGATTACACTGTCGACAGCAGTGAGGGTGCGGAAAGTATCTTCCTGAAAATCCTGGTGACCGGGCGTATCAAGAATATTGACTTTGTAACCATCATATTCGAATCCCATGACAGAGGTGGCCACCGAAATACCGCGCTGACGTTCAATTTCCATAAAGTCAGAGGTAGCGCCTTTCTTTATCTTATTGCTTTTAACGGCGCCTGCAACATGGATAGCGCCTCCAAAGAGCAACAGCTTTTCGGTCAGGGTCGTTTTTCCCGCATCTGGGTGACTCACAATGGCAAAGGTCCTTCTTCTACGTATTTCTGTCTGATTACTCATTTACATCCTTATTTTTGAAGTTGCAAAAGTAGGATTTTATCTGATAGGTTAAATCGTTAATCGCTAATCGTTAATCGTTAATCGTTAAATTGTTGATGTTTAAAATGTTGGATGGTTAAATGGTTGAATGGATAAATCGTTAATCTGCGATCGTTAATCGGTTAAAGGTTAAATGGTTGGATGGATAAATCGTTAATCGCTATTCCTTATTTCGTTAATCTTTTGAATTGTCAATTGCCCTTCCTTTCACTTTTGCATTCTAACCGATGATTTAATTGCTTCTGAGATGGTTAACCAATACTTACGATGGAATTCATGGTCGCTTTCAGAAAGGATTTCGAAATAGGATTTGGGAATATCAGTAGGTGAAAACTTCAGTTTTTTACCCTCTCTGTACAGGTCTGGAACTTCAGGATGAAACTGAACGGCA
>Ga0209123_1002266_pt1 | contig 16702 bp, 8 predicted proteins | sample BarGraIncu00431A_FD_184500 | JGI IMG/M metagenome (GOLD analysis project Ga0209123, IMG submission 184500) | Arctic peat soil microbial communities from Barrow, Alaska, USA - Barrow Graham LP Incubations 004-31A (SPAdes) (version 2) | ecosystem: Environmental > Terrestrial > Soil > Wetlands >...
GTACCCCAATGAGTTCGCACAGGTGCTCCTCAACATCGTGGTCAATGCCAATGATGTTTTAACAGAAAGGGAAACCAGCGATCCAAAGGTGACGATCACGGTATCCAGCGAAAGCGGCTTTGCGGTGGTAACAGTTGCCGACAACGCCGGCGGCGTATCCGCAGAGATCGTGGATAAGATTTTCGATCCTTTTTTTACCACCAAGGGCCCCGGGGGAACTGGGATCGGTCTTTTCATGTCTAAAACTATCATCGAGAAGAACATGGGGGGGAAGCTTGCGGTGCGCAACATCGCTCATGGCGCTGAATTCAGGATTGAAGTGTGCGAGGTGATTCAGTGTGCTCCTGTTCACCCCCCAAATCCCGAACGTGTTTTTTGAGGGTTTCGCCGATCAATTTTAAGGTTGCCTTGAAATCGATCGGTTTCGATATATAGGCATCCATGCCGGCGGCAATGCACCTATCCTCGTCCTCTTTAAGAGCATGCGCGGTCATGGCGACGATTGGGATATGACCGCCACGGCTGCGCTCCTTCTCCCGTAGGGCTGAGGTAGCCTCGAAGCCGTTCATGCAAGGCATCTGCACGTCCATCAAAATAAGGTCGAATTCCCCGTTCTCCCACATCTCGACCGCTTTCAGCCCGTTCTCGGCGAAGTCTATTTCATAATTGGACCGCTGAAGCATGTTTCCTAATACCCGCCTGATTACTGGATCGTCCTCGGCAACGAGAAGGCGCGGCAGGATCGCCTCTTGAACGCGGGGGACTCCCCCTGCCGTCGCCTGTTTTCCCGATGCAGGGATGACATCGCCCTGCGAAACGGCCTCACCGAAAGGAATGGTACAGTAAAAGGTGCTCCCCTTACCGGCTTCGCTCGTGAAACCGATGGTTCCCCCCATGCGTTCGACGACTTCCTTGCTAATTGCCAACCCCAGCCCTGTGCCGCCGTAAACGCGGGAATGCGATTCGTCCACCTGGCTGAAGGAGCCAAAAAGGAGATCCTTCTTGTCGTCGGGAATGCCGATGCCGGTGTCGGCAACGGTGAAGCTTACTTCCCGCTTCCCGCCTGGTGCATAGTCGAGCGCTGCGACGCGTATCTCCACCTTCCCTTTGCCGGTAAACTTGACCGCATTGCCGGCCAGATTGGTCAGTATCTGGTTGAGTCGTGTCTGATCGCCGAGCAAAGTCTCAGGCACATCGTCTGCCACCGTGACATCGAGATCGATCCCCTTCCCCTTCGCGACCGGAAGCAGGATGTTGTAAGTTTGTTCCACGCATTTCCGTACGGAGAAAGGTTTTTCCTCGATTGAGAATTTACCTGCCTCGATTTTTGTCAGGTCGAGGATGTCGTTTAGGATGCGAACCAGGGAGCGGGCCGATGTGTGGGCAATGTCGATGAACTCCCGCTGTTCCGCTTCGAGGTGCCCGGAAAGTGCGAGATCGAGCATACCAAGGACGCCGGTCATCGGGGTGCGGAGCTCGTGGCTCATGTTAGCAAGGAACTGGCTCTTGACCCGGGTGGCTGCCTCGGCCAACTCCTTCGCCCTTTGCAGCTCCTCCTCCTCGCGCTTGCGCTCGGTCACGTCGGTGAAGATGGCGGCGAATTCGCCCGGCAGCGGGCTGTACGCGTAGACCGAGAGATATTGATGAGTCGCTTCGAAAAACTCCTCGAACAGAATCTCACCCCCCTGCAGCGCGATCTTGCCGTAGACGCCGATATAATCAAACGCGTAATTTTCGATATCCGGAAAGACTTCTTTCACTCTGCGCCCTTCAATGTCCGCCTTCTTGACCCCGGTGATCTGTTCATAGGCATCGTTTACTTGCAGTATCCGGTAATCGACAGGCCGACCCTGCTCATCGGTGATGATCCGGCAGTGAGCCATGCCGTTTATCTTGTTGGCGAAGAGGGCTGAATAGCGGCGTTCGCTCTCCCGCAGCGCCTCTTCGGCCCGCTTGGCCTCGGAGATGTCATTGAATAGGATGGCGACTTTTCGACTTTGCACCCCGCCTACCCTGTAGGCGCTCACATCGTACCAACGATTGAGCGCTTTCGCCTCATCCACAAAACGCGCCGGTTCGCCCGTCAAGGCGACTTTTCCGTATATTTCGTACCAATGCGCTTCATTCTCTGGTGCAAGCTCACGCATCAGCTTCCCCCGGACATTCCGCAAGCCGGTTTGCTCTTCGAAGGCGGGATTCATTTCTAGGAAGCGATAATCAATGGGGCGATCCTCCGCGTCGAACAGCACTTCGATGATGCAAAACCCCTCAATCAGAGTGTCGAACAGCGAACGATAGCGCTCTTCCGAGAGGCGCATAGCTTCCTCGGCCTGTTTGCGCTCGGCCGCTTCGCGCCGCAGTTTGTCGCTCGATTCCTCGGCCTTCCGGGTGGCAGCGATGGCGTCTTCCGCCACGCTAAGGGCAGCTCGGCGGGAGTTACGCAGAGAGTTGGTAGCGGCCTCGAGCTCGGCGGTGCGCTCGGCGATACGCGCTTCCAGAGTTTCGTTGGTGTGTCGGATTTCCTCAGTCTGTTCCGCCACGCGCTCGTGGGCCACCCGCAACTGGCGGTTGGCCTCCTGGATTTCCTGGGCGCGCCGGAAGACTTCGACCTCCATTCCCTCTGCCCGGGTTAGCAGGGAGGCAGCCAAGGCCTGCTGTTCGGTATCTTTTTGCCTCAATCGCACGAACTCCGTCACGTCCTCGACGCGGTGGATGAGGTAGGCGACCTCTCCGTTTTCATCGAGGACGGGCGTGTTCACGGGGCTCCAGTAGCGCTCCTCAAAAGCACCTCCCTCTGCATCCGGTCGGGGGATGTCGTACTTCTGTACCGCCATCGTGTCCGGGATGCGCAACTCGATTGCCCGATCAAGCGACGCGGTAAGGTTGCGCGTCCCCGTCGCCGCGGGGTCGTCGGGGTTATCAGGAAAGACTTCGAACAAGGCCCGGCCTATAATCCCGCTACGCTGCGTCATGGTTGCAAGCAGGTAGGCGTCGGTCACCGCCAGGATGGTGAATCGCGGGCTGTCGGGTGCAAGCACCAGGAAGCATCCCGGGGCTTTTTCGAAGAGCTGCTGAAGATCAATGCTCATGGCTGCTCCTCATCAAAATCAAGCGGAAATCGCGGCGGCTGGCCGGATTGAACACAGAGTTCGTTCACCATTTGCTTCAGTTCGATCATGCGGAGCTCGCGCCCCTCCATGACGCTGTTAAGACGCGTCAATTCCACATTTTGGTCACGCAGTTCCTCTACATGGCGCTGGATCTCTTCCGCTGTCCGCCTGCGTTCAGTGATGTCCCTGATGACGCTGATCTGGGTACGTAGGCCGCCGATGGTCGCTCCCTGCGAGCTCACCTCCACCGGGAAGGTGCTGCCGTCCTTACGGCAGTGGACAGTCTCGAAAAGGAGGCCATGGCTGTCGGCCTCAAATATCTGGGCGTCGGTCGGCCCAGGGGACTCCGGCGCCCGCAACTCTTTAGCGGTCAACCCCAGCAGTTCCTCGTGATGGTAGCCGTAGGCATTTGAGGCGGCGTCATTGGCCTCCAGAATGCGCCCGTCCTCACGCCGGACGAACAGGATGACGTCCCGGCTGTGCCTGGCAAGGAGCTCATAGCGTCGCAGCACCTCCTGGGCCTTTATGATGCCGGTGATTTCCTCGGCAAAGATTACGATCCCACCGATTGCGCCGGCAGCATCGTGCCATGGGCGGATTTCCCAGCGAATCCACTGTACCGAGCCATCGGTCCGGTCAAAGCGGTCAGCCTCGGCCCGCAGCACCTCTCCGGCCAGCCCGCGGCGGTGGGCGTCCCGCCACTCCTTGGAAACCTCGGGAAAGACCTCGTAATAGGATTTCCCGATCAGGTCGTGCTCGCCAAGGCCGTAGTCGCTCAACCAGCGCCGGCTTACGCAGAGGTAGCGCATATCTGTGTCGAACATCGCCAGGGCCGCCGGGGCATGCTCGATGAAAAGCCTCAGACGCCCTTCGCTCTCCCGCAGAGCCTCCTCCGCCTGCTTAAACGCCGAGATGTCGGTATTGGTGCCAAACCACCGCAAGATCCGGCCCGCCGAATCCTGCAACGGCAGCACACGGGTCAGGAAGGAGCGGAATACCCCGTCGGCACCGCGTAGCGGGAATTCCATGTCAAACGGACGACCAGTGGCAATGGACACCTGCCACTGTTCCAGGACCTTCGGCAGGACCTCCGGGTCATGCACACTCTGCCAGCCCCACCCTTCCATCTGCTCCGGCGTAGTGCCGGTGTACTCATACCAGCGCCGGTTGTACCAGGTGATGTAGCCCTCGCCGTCAGCCCACCAGGCCAGGTTGGGGATGGATTCAGCCAAGGTTCGGAACTGCTCTTCGCTCTCCCGCCTCGACTCCTCGGCCCGCTTGCGGTCGGTGATGTCCCGGACGATCCTCGAAGCTCCGATGATGCGTCCCGCATGCATTAGGGGAGAAACAGTAACCGATACCTCGAGGCGCCTGCCGTCCCTGGTGAGCCGCACCGTCTCATAGTGCTCGACCCGCTCGCCCGCCGCGAGCCGTCGCAGAATTTCTTCTTCCTCCCGCTGCAGTTCAGCCGGGATCAGCATGGCGAACGGCCGCCCTACCGCCTCATCCGACCGGTAGCCGAACATCATTTGGGCACCCGCGTTCCAAGTGAGAATGGTGCCGTTCAGGTCCTTGGCGATGATGGCATCATCCGAGGACTCTACGATTTCTGCCAGCCGTGCGTGAGCCTCCTCCGCCCGCTTGCGCTCAGTGATGTCGATGAGCGTGACGACGATCCCCTCGACCGCTCCCGCCGTGGCCCGGTAGGGGAGGACCCGCATGATGAAGCATCGGCCGTCCGCCAAAGCTGTAACTTCACGCTCGAGCGGGAGAGCTTTGTCAAGGACGGTTTCCGCATCGCGGGCAAGGTCCTGCCAGTCGATGGTACCCGTCAGGTGGCGGAAGGGGCGGCCGATATCGGCGGGGATAAGGTTGAAGATGGCTGCCATGGCCGGTGAAAACCGCTTGATCGCGAGCCGCCGATCCAAGAAGAAGGTGGCGATCTCCGAACTGGCGAAGAGGTTCTCCATGTCGCTCGTGGCCTGGTTCAGTTCCTCTACCTTCCCTTGCAATTCGAAGTTAACCGTCACCAGTTCTTCGTTTACGGCCTGCAGCTCCTCCTTGGAGGTCTCCATCTGCTCGTTGGTGGACTGGAGCTCTTCATTGGCGGACTGGAACTCCTCGTTCATGGATATGAGTTCTTCGTTGGCCGACAGGAACCCCTCGTTAGAGGTCTCCAGCTGCTCTGTGGCGGACTGGAGCTGTTCGTAGGTGATGCGGAGCTGATCCTCCAGCTGGCGGATCAGAGTTTCCCCAGACGCCTCGTTGCCGGCGCTTGATTGCGCTCCATCAGCAGGCGAGGCTATGGTAGCCAGGGGAGCGGCCGTCTCAAAGACGACCATCACCAACTTTCCGGAAGTAGGAGTCTGGAACGGCTCGACCTGTACGTTGATCGACATTTCTCCGCCGTCAATGACAACTTTCACCCCCCGGAAGATGACCTCCTTCTCTTCGGCGAAAGCTTTGTAGATTGCGGCCCGCAATGGGGGGCGCAGATCCTCACGCGCCATCCTCAAGATATCCCGGGTCGGTTCTCCCACCGGCACCACAAGGAAGCGCTCTATCCTGGTAGAGACGTGCACCACCTCGTACTTCTCGTTGACCACAACACAAGGGGGGGAGTAGCGCTCCATGAGAAGCTTTTCCGCGACGGCGCCGGGACCTGTCTCTTCATCTGAGGACGGTGTAATTGACCGTCCCATTCCGGCAGGTCTGCGTATCGAGGCGGTGAAAGGGAATACTGTTTCGACCCGTCCCCCGCACTCCCGACGCGTATAAATCTTCCATTTTTTGTCGAACGGAGTGAACAGCTCGGAATGACGCCCCACCGATTCCGAGCCGCCGAGGAAGAGGACGCCCCCGGGTTTCAGCACCCGGTGAAAGAGCGCCATCAGCCTCTTCTGCATGTCGGGGTTGAGATAGATGAGGAAATTGCGGCAGACCAGTAAATCGAGCCGTGAAAAGGGCGGATCCTTGAGGAGGTTGTGGTGGGCGAAGACGATCATCTCCCGTAGCGCCTTGGAGACCTGCCAGCGGTGGTCGATCTTTATGAAGAACCGCTTCAGGCGCTCCTCCCCGAGGTCGGCGACGATATCGTCGTGGTAGAGCCCGGCCCGGGCCTGAGAGATAGCCGCCTCGTCGATGTCGGTTGCGAAAAGCTGGACCCTGGCGTTGAGCTTGTGCTCGTCCAGGTACTCCTGGATCAGGATGGCCATCGAGTAGACTTCCTCTCCGGTGGCGCAGCAGGCGTGCCAGATGCGGATCGGGTCCTCGGGTTCGCGTTCCGCAAAGAACCGCGAAATGACCTCCTGCCGCAGGACTTCGAACGCCTCGGGGTCGCGGAAGAAGCTGGTCACGCCTATCAGGATGTCCTGGCTTAAGGCCTGCGCCTCCAGCGGGTTTTCCCGCAACAAAGCGATGTACTTCCCTATTCCCCCCGTATCGTGAACCGACATGCGCCGCTCGATACGACGTAGGACGGTATTTACCTTATAAGAGCTGAAATCGTTGCCGGTTCTCGCTTTGACGATAGTGCAAATGGTCTGCAATTCTTCATCGAGAGTGGTTGTATGACAGGCCCGGGGAGAGAGTGTGCAGGTGCCGCGGGCGATCTCGGCGATCTTTTCCGGAAGCTGGTCCGCCGAGAGAACAAAGTCGGTTGCGCCGGTGTCTATGGCGCTTCTGGGCATGCCGGTGCTGGTGGCCGACTCCGGGTCCTGGACCAGGACGATCCCCCCCGCTTCTCTCACTTTCTTTACCCCTTCGGCGCCGTCGGTGCCGGAGCCCGAGAGCACCACCGCGACGGCGCGCTCAGCCAGCTCCAGGGCCATGGAGTTGAAGAAGCGATCGACGGGGTGGTGCGGCCTGGGCGAAACCGCACGTTCCTCGAGTTTGAACCGGCCGCCGGCCAGAGTCAGGTCCCAGCCGCCCGAAAGCACATAGACCGTATTAGCCGCAAGGGGCATTTCCTCCTCGACCGCCACCACCTCCATGGGGGTGTAGCGGCGCAGGAGCGCCGGGAGGAGCGCCGGACCCTCGGGCAGGAGGTGCATGATCACCACGTAGCTTAGACCGCAGTCGTGGGGCATCACGGCGAAAAAATGCTCCAACGCCTCCAGGCCTCCAGCGGATGCGCCGATGCCCACCACCATGGGAACCGCAGAGGTCGTTCCTTTCATTTCAATGGCGGGTTCGGTTTCTGGAACCGTGCCGTTTTTTCCTGAAGATAAATTCCTTTTAGGGGGCATGCAGATATACCTCGGCCAGTTTAAGTTTCAATTCGCGTCCCGAGCAGCGCTCACCGTCTTCCGGGCAAATGTACAGCAATCGGTTACTGTCTGCACAACACAGGATTTTTGGTCCACTCTTCGCGCAGTGTGCTCCTGCGTTCACATTCTTGAATCCGCTACTCGTTTTTCAAGGGATTCCCCTATCACTTTCAGAGTCTTCTTGAAGTCAATTGGTTTGGATATATAAGAATCCATGCCGGCGTCGAGGCACCTTTTCTCGTCTTCTTTGCCGGCGTGGGCCGTCATGGCGACGATGAGCGTGTGGCCACCACGAATTCGTTCCTTCTCTCTAATGACGAGGGTTGCCTCAAAGCCATCGAGCCGGGGCATCTGGATATCCATCAGCACGAGGTCATATTCTCCCTGTTCCCACAGTTCAACCGCCTTCTGGCCGTCCTCCGCAAAATCAAGAAGGTAGTTCGACTGTTTGAGCATCCCTCCGAGGACCTTCCGGATGGTCGGATCGTCTTCGGCAAGGAGCAGACGGGGAACCCTTGCTCCCTCTTGAGCAGGCGCTACCGCTTCAGAGGGGAGTAACACGGCTTCGGGTAGGACGTCGCGCTCTGATCCGACTTCTTTGAGGTGGATAGTGAATGAGAAGACAGCTCCCCTTCCCTCCCCGCTTACAAAGGAAATCGTTCCCCCCATCAACGCCACAATCTCCCTGCTGATGGAAAGCCCAAGGCCCGTGCCGCCGTACTTGCGGCTCAAAGAGGGATCAACCTGGCTGAAAGCCCGGAAGAGAAGCTCCTTTTTATCATCGGGAATACCGATGCCGGTGTCCGATACGACGAAGGTGAACTCACGCAATCCATCGAAGGTCGCCCTCCCGGCGCTGACCTGTACCAGCACCTTTCCCGCATCGGTGAACTTGACGGCGTTGCCGATAAGATTGATGAGGACCTGCCGCAGGCGCATCTGGTCTCCGATCACCGTATCCGGCACTTCTTCGGCCACTGAGAACGCGAGATCGAGTCCTTTGCGGCGCACCTCGGGCCTGATGAAATCGACCGCCTGAGAAACACACTTCTTCGGCGAGAACTGTTTCTCCTCGATGATGAGCTTACCCGCCTCGGACTTGGCCATATCGAGGATATCGTTAAGAATCCTGAGCAGAGAACGGGCCGAACTCTGCGTCGTTTCCAGGTACTCCCGCAGCACCGGAGAGGAGTCTTCTTCGAGCGCGAGTTGGAGCATGCCGAGGATACCGGTCATCGGGGTGCGCAGCTCGTGGCTCATGTTGATCAGGAACTGGCTTTTTGACAGAGCAAGCGTCTCGGCTGTCTCTTTGGCCAGTCGAAGCGCTTCGGCTGCCTCCTGCACCAGGTGGAGCGTCTCGGCCACTTCATCCGCCCGGCGATGTGCCTCGGCAGCCTCTTGCGCGAGACGATGCACCTCTTCGGCGAGCTTTCGCTCGGTGAGGTCAATCAAGGCAAGGCGGCACTCCCGCCCTGATGCAACGGCGACCCCCTCTACCTGCATGAAGAGCGGGGATTCCGCCCCCTTCAGGAGAGCTATTTCGCACGTCACCCTGCCCGGTCCGGTAAAGACCTCTCCGAGGAAGGCGGTGAAAATGGGACGAGTTGCATCGGTGACCAAATGCCCGAATCGCTGTCCGATTAGTCGGGAGCGCTCAACTCTCAGGAGAGTAGCGCCCGTGAGGTTGACTTTGTTGATAGTTCCATTGAGATCGAGGGTAAGGTAGCCTACCGGCGCGAATTCGTAGAGATCGGTGTACTGTTCGAGAGCCGTTTCCAACTCATCCCTGGCCTGGCGGAGTTCCGCATTCTGCATTTCCAGTTCGACCTGGTGCACCTGCAACTCGTGGTGGAGCCTCTGCGGCTCTTCTTCTGCTCCGGGATGGTGCACTGTCCCGCCTTTCTCACCAAGCTGTTCTTCCGCCCTTTGGCGCAGATCGGCACTATCTATGGACGGGTTTTTCCCCTTAGTCATAGCATTACCTCTTGAGTATCCCCATGGGCCTGTGAATTCAGAACACTGCACCATTCAAAAGCCCAAAATCGTACCAGCTTATTCCGGCGTACCTGTTTCCCGACCAGCGAACTGTGCCGGTTTCTCCAGGAGGTACCTTATCACCTGTAGAGTCTTCTTGAAGTCGATCGGTTTGGATATATAGGAATCCATGCCGGCGTCGAGACACCTTTCCTCGTCCTCTTTGAGAGCATGAGCCGTCATGGCAACGATAGGAGTGTAGCCCCCGCGGGTGCGCTCTTTCTCCCGTATGGCGCCGGTAGCCTCAAATCCGTTCATGCCGGGCATCTGTACGTCCATCAGGATAAGGTCGTAGTCCCCGTTCTCCCACATTTCCACTGCTTTGTGCCCGTTTTCTGCAAAGCATATTTCATAATTCAAGCGATGCAGCATCGATCCTAAAACCTGCCTGATTGTCGGATCGTCCTCAGCGATGAGGATACGTGGCCTTGCCGTCTCTAAGGCGCGGGTGGCACCCTCTGCCGCCAGTGTCGTACCCGGTGTCAGAATGGCGCCGGCCCCAGTGACGGCGACTCCAAGTGGGATGGTACAGGAAAAAGTGCTCCCTTTCCCCTCCATGCTCGTGAAACCAATCTTACCCCCCATGCGTTCCACGATTTCCTTGCTGATGGCGAGCCCCAGGCCGGTGCCACCGTAACGGCGGGAATGCGATTCATCCACCTGACTGAAGGCTCGGAACAGGAGATCCTTCTTGTCGTCAGGAATGCCGATACCGGTATCAGTCACGGTGAAGGCGACTTGCCGTTTGCCTCCGGGTGCGTTGCCACTAACCGAAACGTGTATCTCCACCTTCCCTTGTTCGGTGAACTTAACCGCGTTGCCGGCCAGGTTCGTCAGAACCTGGTTCAGCCGTGTCTTGTCGCCGATCATGGTTTCAGGGATATCGTCAGCCACCGTCAGATTGAGATCCAGCCTCTTGCTGTTCGCGAGGGGAAGCAGGATATTATAGGTATTTCCCACGCATTCCCTTAGCGAGAACGGTTTTTCCTCAATCGACAATTTCCCCATCTCTATTTTTGTCAGGTCAAGGATGTCGTTGAGGATCGTTACCAAGGAGCGGGCCGAAGAGTGGGCGGTTTCGATAAAATCCCGTTGTTCCTCATCGAGGTTGCCTAACAGCACGAGATCCAGCATGCCGAGGACGCCGGTCATCGGGGTGCGCAGCTCGTGGCTCATGTTGGCAAGGAACTGGCTCTTGGCCCGGGTAGCCGCCTCGGCCGTATCTTTCGCTTGTTGCAGTCCCTTCTCGATCAGTTTGCGCTCAGTGATGTCGTGGGCGATATGGACGGAGCCGATACTCTCGCCTTTATCATCCAGAAGCGGCGTCGTGGTGACCAGGAAATCGCCCCCGAACCGATCCACATGCAGTTCCTCGACATGCTCGCAGCCATCCGCCAAGGTTCTCGAATGGGGGCAGAACTCGGGCGGGACGGATGTTCCATGCACCACCTCATGACAAGGAAGTCCGGCACACTCCTCAGGTTTGACCCCGAGGCGCCTCGCCATGGCGTCATTGACACGCAGGACCCGGTGCTCCTTATCGAGGATCGCGATCAGGTCCGGCACGCTGGCGAAGGTCCTTTCCCACTCCTCCTTGGCGCGTCGCAGCGCGACCTCTGCCCGCTTGCGCTCGTCAATTTCGATCCGGAGCGCTTCATTGGCCGACGTTATTTGCGAGGTGCGCTCTGAAATCCTCTCTTCAAGGGTATCATTCAGCTCCTTGAGGGCGTTTTCAGCCTGTTTGCGCTCCACGGAGTATTTGATTGATCGTGCCAGCTGGTTCTGGCCTGCCTGCCCCTTGATGAGGTAATCCTGAGCCCCTTCCCGGATGGCGTCCAACCCCGTTTTCTCGTCGCTGTTTCCGGTCATAACGATTATGGGTAGGTCGGCAACGTGCCGCCGCATGGTGCGAAGCGTGGCCAGTCCGTCGCTGTCGGGAAGGCCGAGATCCAGCAAAACGATGTCAAACCGCTCGGCCGCTACACATTCGAGCGCCGCGGAGAGCCGGGCCACGCACTTGACTTCCAGGAGCGTGGCATCGTCCCTGGGGAGCAGTTCCACGAGCAGGTCTGCATCGCCCGGATTATCCTCGACCACCAGAACTCTCAGAGAGTCGCTCATTTACTTATCTCTTTAGGCGGCAGGACAACGATGCTCAGCCAGAAATCCTCGATCGACCTGACAACATGCAGGAACTGGTTCAGGTCTATTGGTTTTGTGATATAGCAGTTGGCGTGCAGGTCGTAAGTTTTGAGAACGTCTTCCTCTGCCCGTGAGGTGGTAAAGATGACTACCGGTATCCGCTTGAGGTTTTCGTCCGACTTGATTTCGGCCAGCACCTGCCTGCCGTCCTTTTTGGGAAGGTTCAGATCGAGCAGAATCAGGTCGGGCCGTGGCACATTGGAATATGGCCCTTCCCGGCGCAGAAACGCCATGGCTTTCTCGCCGTCGTCAACCACCTGAAGGTTGTTGTTCATTTTGCTGCTATCCAGCGCTTCGCGGGCCAGGTCCGCATCACCCGGATTGTCCTCCACCAGCAGGATATTGATAGACTTTACCATCATTATGCTGTCTCCTTTCGTTTTGGCATCGTAAAAAAGAATGTGGAACCGAAGCCTGGTTCTGACTCGAACCATATTCTGCCACCGTGGCGCTCTACGATGCGTTTGCAGATTGCCAGCCCAATGCCCGTTCCCGGGTACTCCGCTCTGGTATGCAGGCGTTGGAAGATCGCGAACACCTTTTCCGCGTACTGCGTTTCGATGCCGATGCCGTTGTCCTGCACCGAGAAGCGCCACTCGCGGCCGAGATCGCAGGCCGAAATGCTGATGCGCGGTAAATCTGCACCCCGGAACTTGATGGCATTGCCGATCAGGTTCTGGAACAGTTGGCTCAATTGAGTTGCGTCGGCGCGTATGGTGGGCAGATCGTCGTTGATGACGATAGCCCGGGTCTCCTCAATTGCGGTAGCCAGGTTTCGGAGGGCCTCGCCAAGGGCGGCGTGCGAATCGATCGTCCCGAGAGTTTTTCCCTGCGTGCTCACGCGAGAGTATGCCAACAGGTCGTTGATGAGCCTCTGCATGCGCACCGCGCCATCCACGGCGTAACCCATGAATTTCTGGGCCTTGTCGTCAAGCTGATTCTCGTATCGCTGGGCAAGGAGCTGCGTATAGCTCGATACCATCCGGAGAGGTTCCTGAAGATCGTGAGAGGCGACATAGGCGAACTGCTCGAGCTCTTTGTTGGAGCGCTCCAGTTCCATAAGCGTAGCCTTAATTTGCTCCTCCGTCCGCTTGCGGCGGTAGATTTCCTCCTGCAAGCTCTCCATAGAAGTTTTTAGTTTTTCCGTCCGATCGGCAACCCGTATTTCCAGCTCTTCATTCATCAGCTGCAGGGCTGCTTCAGCGTTGGTTCTCTGAAGGATTTCTTGCTTCAGTTTCAAAATTGTCTCGCCCAGCTCTGATGTTCGTTTTATGACGATATCTTCCAGCATATTCCGGTGCCTGCGGAGCTCAGTTTCCGAGGAGAGACGCGAGTGTGTCGTGCCGATGATGCCGGCTATGGCGAGACAGGTGTTCAGGTAAGCCCTCGATAAATCTCCTTCCGATCTGTACACTATTACAAGGACAGCTGTTGTGCGATTTTCGGAGGTGATGGGCAGGAGCAAGACCTTAAGGTTTTCATCTCCCCGGATATCGGCAGTGGCAAAAAAGCCGCTTTCGAATACCTCCGCAACCATCCCTTTCACTCCCGCTCCGTGGGACCATGCATCGAGCGGATGGTTTTCGGGTCTTGAACAGCCGATAACGATTTGGCCTCCTTCATTCTGACGTTCACTGATGGCCGCAAAGTCGGCCGAAAAGAACTTGACCATCAGGCTCACTACTTCAGTCCATAATTCCTGGTGGACGGTTATCCCTGTAAGGTATTGGACTGCCTGTACATACCCCTCGAAATATGGTTGCTGATTCTGTAGCGATTCGTTCATAACCGGACCTTTATGCAGATGTCAGTGATGGCAGGTTCCAACCGTTACTGATTTGAGGAAAAGGCTCTCAAAATAGAATTCGCTGAAAGAGGGAGAGTTGGCAAGATTCACAAGCACACTTCTTTTCCTCAGTTCGTCCATAGTACTTCCGCTTTCCTTGAAGAGCATTAGGTGCTCACATCCTGTCAGAGCCGTATTGCCGCTTAACCGGACATGCTCGATCGGGATCAGGGGTAGGAGACCTATTTCCTGGGCGTTCTTCACCTTGAGAAATGAGCCGAACGTGCCTCCGACAAATATGCACTGTAATCCTCCGACGTCCATGCCGGATGCTTCGAGAAGAACCTTTATCCCTGCCATCACCGCCCCCTTTGCACGCTGAAAGAGGTCGATGTCGTGCTTGTTCACCGAAATAACCTGAGGAGCTTGCGCCAGTATGAACCTCTCCCCGACAATACCCGATTCAAGGGAGCCCCTGTCGGTTAATTTCCCCTCCCTGAGCATGCAGGCGACCAGATCTATGAACCCGCTGCCGCAAATACCGGTGGGATCGGTGTCCATGATGACTTTGAAGGTGATCTCACCGGTGCCAGGGGCGATTTCTACCGAGTGAATGGCCCCGTCCTCGGCGGGCATGCCACATTGGATGCCGCTTCCTTCAAAGGCTGGACCACCGGCAGCCGAGGTGACGATAAGCGCTTTCCCGTCCCAGAGCGCTATTTCGGTATTGGTGCCGAAATCGATGAACAGGCTTCCCGGCTCACAGTTCATGAATGAGACGGCAACCATCCCCGCCAAGAGGTCCGAGCCGATGAAACCTCCCAGCGGGGGGATGATCTCGATTTCTGCGCTCGGGTGAAGGTTCCAGGCCGCCGCAAAGGCGGCGGTGCTGTCCGGGATGCAGTCAATCTCCTCGGTCCAATGGGAGGGGCGCATCAGGAGCGAAAAGTTGATACCTGTGAGGAGAGATAGCATGGCGGTGTTCCCCACCAGCGTCACACGGGCTATCTGCCGCGGACCGGCGCCCGCCTCAGCGGTGATCTCCCTGGCGGCTTCCCCGATCGCACCGACGATCAACCTCTGCAGGGTCTTAGCCAGTTCTGGGGAACCGGCCGCCGCAGTCAGGCGGGTTAACACATCCCCACCGAGGGAAAGTTGCGGGTTCCGGCAGGAGCGAACCGCAAGCCGTCGGTTCCCTTCAAGGTCGCAGAGGGAGAACTTGAGATGCGTGGTGCCCAGGTCGACGGCAAGCCCGAGAGCGCCTTGCGTCTCAACCGGCATCTCCCGGGCAGTGCCGGCAAGAGCGTTGAGTGGCTGGCTGCTTTCGTCCGGCAAGAGATCCTTCCACTGGGATACGGATTCCGGATTGACGATCCGGATCCCGATATCCTCCTCGGGATGGACCTGGCAGGCAAGTCTCACCCCCTGATCCAGAGAATCGGCATCGAGATAGACACGTTCGTTGCCCGTAGGCTCGTTCACGCGGCCGGAATCGATCCTGACCCGGCACAAACCGCAGGACCCGTTGCCGTTGCATCTCGCCTTGACCCGGAATCCCGTCTGTTCAAGCATTTCCTTCAGGGAAAGGCCGGGGGTAAAGGTGAGCCGCTCCTCCCCGTCAGGCAGCAGGATGGTCAATTCAGCCATTGAGCCACCCCCGGTTTCTCGCCGCGGCCACCAGTGCGGCAACGTTTTCCGGCCGCGATTCTGGCGGAATCTCGCATCCCGACGACAAAATGAAGCCTCCCCGCGTCTGAAAGGCTTCCCTGAGTCGAACAGAGTCCTCGTGGATCTCTTCCGGGGATGAGCATATGAACGCGGCGGATTTCAGGTTGCCATTGATGCAGGTTGCAGGGAGTTGCAGCAGGGCGACGGCCGGCTCCACCTGGTAATCGATGTTGGCGATATCCACCCCGGCCGAGCCGTAATACGGAAGGATCGGCTCCACTGGCCCAGCTATATGAAGCCAGTTCGCCATCGATCCTTCCTGTTTGAACTCTGCAAAGGCACGCGTAAGCAGGGGAAGTTCGAATTCCTTGAAAAAATACGGCGGTACCACCGCCGGAGACGAGACGGGATCGAAGATCATTATCAGGTGGGCTCCGGCCTCGAGCTGCGCCTTGCCAAAGAGGGTGATTACCTCAGCCGCGAAAGCGAGGACTTTCGTGAATTCGTCAGGTGCGTCTATGGCGAGATAGAGCGCCCGTTCCATCCCCATCAGCTGCGTGGTCAAGGTCAACGGACCCAGGACGAGGCCGACTACCGGCACGTCATCGCGCACCTCACGGCGCATGATGTTAAGTGCGCTGAGGATTTCGGGCATGCGTCCTGCTCGGCAGGGGTCGGGTACGGGGAGGGCATTCAGAGCGGAGGGATTGACGAGTACATGGGAAGCGACTGTGGGATATTGATCGGGGCGGTAGGTAAGCGACGATCCAACCGCTTCGGTCTCCACGTTGACATCCATTACCCCGAAGACCGCATCGTATCCGAAGCGCTCCCGGGTTTTCAGCTGGCACCGGGCAAGGGTATCCCCGCTGCTCACGTAGTCAAGGAGGGGAACCCCGCATATTTTTGCCGTAAAGCCGAAAAGCTGGGGAATGACCGGCACCTCGGCCGCAGCATCGAGCCTCAGCGCGGCTTGGATCCGTTCCATAGCGGTCATGACTCTGCTCCGGCCGTGTTTTCCAGGAAGCGCAGCGATTGGAAGACGTCTCCCGCGACATAATCGACATGCAACTGGGCGGCGGTCAGCTGCTTCAAGGCGGCGCCTCCCGCAACGACCGGGACTTCGCCAAGCCCCCGTGCAACAAGGGATTCTTTCACTTGACAGACAAGAGGGATAACAGTGGTTATGAGGCCGCTGACGAAGACGGCAAGGGGTTTCTCCTTCTCAGCCGTGTCTATCAGGAGCTTTAAGGGACAATCCTTACCGCAATCGACGACACGGTAACCTTTCCAGGAAAGGATCATCTTTACGATGTTCTTGCCAATGTCATGAACATCCCCCTCCAGCGTGGCAATCACTACCGCACCCAGGCCCGAATGGCCACCCGGTCCCTGCGGACATATCTCTTTCATTGCAGCCATGGCAGCCCTCCCTACCAGCATTATTTCCAGGAGATTAAACTCGGCCAGCGTGCACTTGTCGTCCAAGAGCTCCAACGCCTTTTCAATTCCGTCAACAATGATCGTCTCCCGGTCTATGCCCTTATCCAGGAGATCATGGATTTCACGGACTACCTGGCTGCAGTCGCCTGCAGTCAATACTTCTATGAGGCGCGATAGGCATTGATAATCAT
>Ga0209123_1002267_pt1 | contig 16701 bp, 21 predicted proteins | sample BarGraIncu00431A_FD_184500 | JGI IMG/M metagenome (GOLD analysis project Ga0209123, IMG submission 184500) | Arctic peat soil microbial communities from Barrow, Alaska, USA - Barrow Graham LP Incubations 004-31A (SPAdes) (version 2) | ecosystem: Environmental > Terrestrial > Soil > Wetlands >...
CCTTGGCATCAGTCAGTGCCGCGTACTCATCGAAGAACTGGAACTGGCCGCCGCGATACGCCTGGTCAAGTTCTTCGAGGAAGCGCCGATGAAACAGTCGCGAAAGCACGTGCACTGGCAGAAACCCCCCGGCTTACAGGCCACCCAACGCTGGCCGTTCATTGAGAGGTGTCGCCTGTCGTGAACAGCTCGAAGTCGCCCAGAGCTGCGAGAGAAATTACAAAATAAGCCGACTCACGCTTGTCCTGCGCGATCCAGCCACCCTGCGTTGGGTATCCTTAAACACGGCGATTTCAAAAAATCCCGCCTTGCGCATCATTGCCGCCGACGCCAGGTTTTCTTCATGTCGTTCGATATAAATTTCTTTGAAACCCTGAGCCGCCAATTGCACAGTTGCTGCGCGCAGCAAAGTTGTTCCAACACCGTGGCAAGCACGCTCGCGATGCACCACCGCTTCGCAGATGTAGCCATGCGTGCTACCGCGATGTTCAGGCGCCTGATAGTGCGCCAGCGCAGTGCTGGTCATAAAGGTCGTGAATCCCGCGAGTTCATCGTCGATAGTCGCGAGCAGCGCTTGCGTTCTACCGATTTCGATATCCGCCAGATGTGCCGAAACACTTTGCCGATGCAGATAATTCCACTGGTTCACGCCGTGTTCAAAGATGAACACCTGCATCGTAGGCACATCAGAAATCTGCGCACTCTTGATCACTACATGGCTTTCCATTCTTGCCCTCTATTGCCCTAGAAAATCTCAGCCATCTGTGATGGCGCCACGCGGTGAGGTACGAACCGCACCCCCCTTCCAGAATCAACACGAATAAGACCACCGTACTGATTGGGAAAGATGCCACGAGATCGCTACAAATCGGCGCCAGAACTTTTGACCGCCCAACACATAAGAGTCCGAATTCGACTAGTGCTACTACCAGTCCAAAGCAAGACGGCGTCCAGCGATCCCAATCAATGTTTCCCCATCACGCCCCGGCTTCCCGCTTCAGTTCTGACCGAATCAACATCGCGAAAATCAACACGGAAATCGTACGCGAGAAGCGTCATCGCTTATACGATCTTGAGCCTCTGCGTCAAGTCATTTGCGACATCCATCAAGCTGCGGAGGTATTCTTCTTGATTTCGGGTGCCATCATCCTTGGGCGCAACCAGGCAGAGCGTGGCAAAGCATGTGCTGTCCTTCTGGTATACCGGCACAGCAAAGCAATGGGTGAAACTGTCGACGATGCTATCGAAGGTGAAGTACCCCGCCGTGCTGGCTTTCCGCACCTGTTGAATGAATATTTCCGGCTCGAGCCACGCTCCATTTGGCAGCTTGAAATCTTCAGGTGGAATGAAGTCCCGTATTTCCTGATCTGACATATGTGACACCAACAGGCGCCCCGATGCTGTCCACGGAATCGGTAACGCTTCGCCGACATTGGAGGAAATGCGGAAAGGCCGTATGCCCTCCTTCATTAGCGCAACGGTGTATTTATTGCCGTCAAGCATGCAAAGTTGGGATGTCTCCCGTGTTGCTTCCGTGATGCGCAGTAGTGACGATTCGCACTCCCGCATCGGATCGAACTGTTCGGCATACGCACTGTAGAGAAAATACAATTTGCGACCGAGGAAGACTTGCCCATCGTCACCACGATACTCCAGCACGCCGTGCTTGAGCAGCAAATTCACCAGTTCGTACACCGACGAGCGAGGGGCGCCGATATGCGCGGCAATTTCGTTCGGTCGCATCGGTTTACGCTGGACCCGGAAGAAGTCGAGAATTTCAAACGCACGATCCAGGCCTCGAGATCGCCGAATGGGGGGGGGCTGTTCGACGACGGTCATGTCTTGCTCCTCAAAATAAGGTCGATGTCGAGCAAGTTCTCGCCCCTGACATCTTAATCTGCAGTCCGATTGATCTTGCGCTTGAAGGCGATGCAATCGATCTCGACTTTACAATCAACCATCATCCGCGCTTGGACACAGGCGCGCGCAGGTGGGTTTTCACCAAAGTATTCGGTGTATATCTTGTTGAAAGTCCAGAAGTCGCGAGGGTCATCCAGCCAAACCCCGACTCTTACCACATCCTCGACGCCGTAACCGGCCTCGGTGAGGATCGCGATCAGATTGCCGATTGCCCTGCGGGTTTCAGGAATGATCCCGCCACCAATGATTTCACCCTGGTGCATGGCCACTTGGCCAGATACATGCAACCAGCCGTCTGCTTCAACTGCCCGGGCAAAGGGCAAAGGTTGCCCGCCTGCACCTGTCTCACCCGCACCGTATCTTACGATAGTCATTTATTGCTTTCTTTGTAATTAGTTGAATGTTGAGCTCTTCAGGAACTCGGCCAGCCGCTCGGTTTTCGGGTTAAGGAACATCTCTCTGGGATCACCCTCTTCGCCAATCCGGCCCTGGTTCATGAAAATCACGCGGCTCGATACCTCAAAGGCAAAACGCATCTCATGGGTGACAAGAAGCATGGTCATTCCTTCGCGCGCAAGGTCCTTGATGACCAGTAGTACCTCGTTCACCAGTTCGGGATCAAGCGCGGACGTTACCTCGTCGAACAGCATCAGCTTCGGGCTCATCGCGATGGCGCGGGCAATCGCCACCCGCTGCTGCTGTCCGCCTGACAACTGACCAGGATAATAATCGCGCCGCTCCAGTAGGCCGACCCGGTCGAGCCACTTTTCAGCGATGGCGTGCGCCTGGTCCCGGTGCATGTTTTTGACCTTGACGAGCCCAAGCATGATGTTCTCGGTCGCCGTCATGTGCGGGAATAGATTGAACTGCTGAAAAGCCATGCCGGTGAGTGCGCGTTGTCTGGCGATTTCCTTTTCGCTTTTTCGCCGGCGGACACCATTGCGGATCTCGTAGCCGATATCCTGATCGTCAATCCGGATCGTCCCATCGCTAAAATCTTCCAGCATATTTATACAGCGCAGCATAGTGGTCTTGCCGGAGCCGCTAGAGCCGATTACGCATACCACATCGCCCTGTTTCATTACACAGTCTATGCCTTTCAGCACCTCGACCGCTCCGAATCGCTTATGCAAGTTTTGGATTTCAAGAATGTTGCTCGCCATCAGCGATGCTCCTTAAGATGGAATTTGGGTTTTCCGTTCCACGTATCGCCCGAAATGTTCAATGGCAAAATTGACCGTGAAGTAGAGGAACCCTGCGAAGAAATAAAACGGGAGACTCATGAAGGTGCGCGAAATAACCTCTTGCGACGCCAGCAGCAAGTCGCCTACTCCGATAATGGACAGCAGCGTCGACGCTTTAACCATCTCAGCCGCGGTATTGACCCAAGTCGGCAAGACTTGCCGAATGGCCAGCGGCAGCAGGACGTACCTGAATGTCTGCGGAAAGGTCAAACCAATCGCCTTGGCAGCCTCGATCTGACCTATTGGGATTGCCTGCAACGCTCCACGCACGATCTCACCTACGTGCGAACTGCAAAACACCGCCAGGGCAAGGACGCCTGCTTGGAATGGACTGAGCTGGACACCGGCGGCACCCAGGATGTAGTAACTTGCCAACACCAGCACTAGCACCGGCGTGCCCCGAATGAAATCAGTATAGGCCCGGGTAAGCCAGCGCAGCGTCCGCGTGCCATAGGTAAGCGCCAGGCCAACGCCAACGCCCAGCACCGATCCAACGACGATAGCTAACGCCGCCGCGGCCATGGTGACACCGAGCCCTTGGACGATAGGCATGCGCGCAATCCACAGCTGATGCAGAATTTGAGTAAGGGTGAAATCCATGCTGCTCACCGCGGAATGGCAAGATGTCGTTCCACGCGCCGGAATATCATGGCGAGGACGGCGCAAGTGCAGACATAAAGGAGACTGGCAACGATCCAGGTCTCCACAACGCGGAAGCTCTCGACATTGATCTTGCGCGCCTGAAACGTAAGCTCGGGCACAGCAATCGCCGCCGCGAGCGAAGTATCCTTGAACAGTGATATCACAGTACTTCCGAGGGCAGGTAGTACATTTCGGAACATGATCGGCATCATGATCGACAGACGGATCTGCATCTTCTTGAGTCCAATGGCCTGTCCCGCCTCACTCAAGCCTTTGGGAACGGAAAGCAGTCCGGCGCGAAATACTTCTGCGAGATAACCTCCGGAATAGATCGCCAGGGTAGCTACAAACGATTCGATATCACCCAACCGAATGCCGAGATCTGGCAGTGCGAAATAGACAAACAACACCAGCACCAGCAGCGGTGTGTTGCGTGTCACCGTCACGTACAAGCCAGCCAGACGGCGCGCAATACCCGACGTGGAAACCAGTGCGAAGCTCACTACGAGCCCAATCACTATGCCGATTAAGATTGAACCCAAGGCAAGCAGCAGACTGAGGCCCAGTCCGCCCAACAGATGGTCGAAACTTCGCCATACAACAGAAAAATTCAAAACATAATCCATGGCGGATTTTCCTTGGCCCAGTTACAGGCAAATAGCCTTTGTCTGCTCCCCCTCTACAAAGCCAGCCGCTGGTGCCGGATTCAAAGAGGGGAAGTCGCAGTTCTTGTGTATCAGATCATCATGGGCTTATTTGTACTCAACCGGGAAACCGATTTTCGGTGGCGCGAGATCAACGCCAAACCAGGTCTTGTAGGAAGTAGCGTAAGTATCGAACTCCACCCCCGTCATGGCTTCATGCAGCGCTGTATTGACGAAATTTAGCCAGTCCTGATCTCCGCGTTTCACGGCACACGCATAAGTCTGAGGATTCCACCCATACCCTGCATCCTTATATTTGCCCGGGTTTTGCTTGATGAACCAGGAGATCGACGACTGGTCAGTCGCGGCTGCATCGGCACGACCCGAATTCAGGGCTTGATACATCAGGTCTGGGGAGTCGTATTGAGCGACCTTGGCATTGGGCAAGGCGGCATGCACCATGCTCTCAGCGTAGACGTTTTGGAGTACCGCCACATTAACTGAAGCTCCTGCCGCCTTCAATGCGGCGTAATCGCCACGCTTGCTGCCAGCTTTTGTCATCAGGCCAACGCCCTCTCGATAATAAGGAATAGTGAACGCGACTTGCTGTGCGCGGCCGCCTGTGACCGTCAGGAACTGGCAGGTGATATCGACCTTGTCGGTGGTGATGTTCGGAATACGAGCATCCGACGATTGGTTGACAAATTCGATCTTCTCTGGATTGTCAAACAGCGCCTTGGCGATGATCTTCGCCATATCGATGTCGAACCCTTGTAGTTTGTTATCGGCGCTTTTGAAATGCCACGGGGCATTCGTGCTGCCTGTCCCCACAATGAGCTTGCCTCGTGCCAACACCTGGTCGAGTTTGCTCGTACCTGCGGCATTGACCGAAGCGCTAGTCAATGCCGTCACCGCGGACAGTGCCGCCAAAGCCAATAGTCGAAATTTCATTTACTTTCTCCTGTACTTGTTGTGTCCTCTATAGTGGACAAATGTCCGCGATTGCAGACACTTTTAATTGTGTGCTCTTTCTTTTTGAGTGTCAATATGAATACGGAGCCTTGTCCAACGAGGTGTGAGCCAGAAGCGAAGTTCGCGATTCCAGCGATGTGAGAGCCTGAGCTGCAGATATTGGCCGAATCGAGACGTCCATAATTCATGACAACACCAAGGCGTGCCTTGGCGAGTGAGCTGCTGGTGAGTGCTGGCAGCTCGGCCGTGTTTGATCTGGTGTTGCCGCTGCTGCACATGCAAGGTTTGGCACACCCCATGCTGGGTGTGCTGCGTTCCGGCTGCTACATCACACATGACCATGGCAACTATCCGACAATCTGCGCCCTGTTTTAGACCAAGCCGCAAAGCGGTCCATTTAGATCGCATTTGGCAAGTCGATCCGTAGTGAGATACTTGCAACGCGTTGCTGGAGTTTTCTGTCCTTGCAGCACTGCACGCATGCGTCCACTTCCCCTCATCATCGTTCTCCTTGTACTCGACCACGTGGCCTTCAATGGCAGCCGCATCGCGGTGTCGCTGTTTGCCATTCAGCAACACTCATCGGCGCTGACCGTTGGCAGTTTGATCGCGATGTATGCGTTGCTCCCTGCGCTGTTGTCGGTCGCTGGCGGGCGTTGGATAGATGGCATCGGCATCAATCGGCCAATGTTGGTGGGATCCATTGGTATTTGTCTGGGAACGCTCGCGCCTGCGGTAATACCGCAGTTGGCCGCGCTGTACATCACGGCGGTACTTGTGGGGGTGTCGTTCATGCTGATCAACCTGGCGGCTTATCACGCGGTGGGCGAGATGAGCCAGCCCAAAGACAGAACCGTCAATTTCAGTTATGTAGCGATGGGCTTTTCTACCTCGGCTTTCGTCGGACCCATGCTGACCGGGGTTTGCATAGATAACCTGGGCTACCGCAGCACCTTTCTGGTGCTTGCGCTGTTCACCGTGCTGCCAATCGTCGCCTTGTCGGCCAAGCTGTTGCCCAATGCGGCGCCGCGTGCCGCACAAGACCGGGGCGTCAATGGACGGGTCTTTGATTTACTGAAAAACCCGGCGCTGCGACGCCTCTTTTTTGCCATGGCGGTGTTGACGGTCGGTTGGGACGTGTATAACTTCGCGATTCCGGTGTACGGGACGTACATTGGCCTGAGTGCCTCACAGATTGGCATCGTGATGGGTGCTTTCGCTGCGGCAACGTTCACCGTGCGGCTGGCGATGCCGCTAATAATGCAGCGCATGCATCCATGGGGTTTGTTGAGCGTCTCGCTACTGATGGCGGGGTTGGCCTACTTGGTGATGCCCTTCACGCACAGCGTAGGCCTGCTGATGGCGATTGCCTTTGTTCTGGGCCTTGGTTTGGGCGCGCCCCAACCCATGGTGCTGACACTCTTGCACCAGTTCGCACCGCGGGGTCGTGCGGGAGAGGTGCTGGGTCTGCGCACCACACTCATCAACACCAGTCAAACCGTCATGCCGCTGTTGTTTGGCGCAGTTGGCGCCACCTTTGGTATGACCCCTCTATTTTGGGCCATGTCTGCCGCGCTTCTGGGCAGTTGTGAGTTTGCTCGGCGGGTTGGTAAGCGCCGTCCTTGATGGCAAGCCATTGCTGCGGTATGCCAGATCGCCGGTAACACGTGTGAATGGCCAATCCGGCTGATCGCCTCTGCTGAGCGTTTTGACAGGAAAGACCTGAATCGAAATGCTGGCTACCAGTGGGATGGTCATCCCAATCGACGTCATTCAGGTTTGCATGCGTTGGTTCTCGGCTGTGAAAGATCGCGTAAATCTGGCTGCCTGGATGCGCTCTTAAAGTCATGAATCCGGTCCATCAGAACCGAAATACAACACACCGGCGCTCGAATTGGCATTTCGTTACCCTGCAATGCCAGCCAGACCGCCGTCTTTGCAACAGAGATACCGCATCAGCCAGTTAGCTGATCATGGTGCCCATACAAACTTGTAAATGATCAAAAATTTCGTTACCATGAACGACTTTGTAAATTTGTATACATTCCAATTTCGCACCCGCTTTAACTCTAATGGCAACATTTCCTGGCAATCCATCGATGGCACACCGAATTGGACGTGCATTGCCGAAGCTGACACGTTCACACCGGGAGCTGGCCGACTATGTGCTTGCCCACCCCTTTCAGGCGGCCATCATGCCAATCGATGAGCTGGCCGCCACGGTAGGGGTCTCGGTGGCCACCGCCAACAGGTTTGCCCGGGCGCTCGAATTTGACGGATATCCGCAATTCCGGGCGGCGCTTGTGATGGGTTTTGAAGCCACGCTGGCCCCGGTCGAAAAGCTGCGCAGTAAACTCGAACACCCCGCCACAGTGGCAGATGTATTTGCTACCGCTCTGGCAGAAAGTCAGCGCAACATCGACTTGACGCGCCGATCACTTGATGCCCACAGTTGCGAACAGGCGGTGAACATCATTCTGAATGCAAGACGCATCTACATCATGGGCTTTGGCGGCAGCAGCTGGTTGGGCGGTTTGCTGCAGCGTTGCCTGGATCCTTACTGCGACAACGTCCAGTTGCTGGCCAGTATCGAGAGCTCGTCTTATGGTGCACGCGTCCTGACACGCCTTCAGCCCACGGATTTGCTGATCGCCATCGCCTACCCGCGGTACTTCGCTGATACCGTTCTACTTGCGCGCCGTGCGCGCGACGCCGGTGTGCCGGTGCTCGCGCTGACTGATCGCGTGACTTCGCCGCTGGCGCCGTTGGCCACTGTCTCGCTCTATGCACACACTGATAGCCAATACTTTGCCACCTCCGAGGCCAGTGCCCTGGCGCTGATCGAGGCCCTGTGCAGCGCCGTCGCTCACCGCGCCAAGGGGTCGCTCAAGGCGGCGACGCAGCTGACTGAGTCGGTGCTTCCCTGGCTGCACGGCAATCACCCCGGCCGATTGCGACCCATAGCCGATGCTGCAAAGCCTGCGCGGCGCAAGACGCGAGTTAGTTCCAAATTGCCAAAGGTCCCCAAGTGAAATCGTCCAAGCCCCTTCCCCTCATTGCCATCCACGGCGGCGCTGGCACCATGAGCCGCAGTAGCATCAGCGTAGAGCAGACTATGGCTTACAACGATGCCTTGCAAAGTATCCTGCGAGCTGCGCAGCGATTATTGGTCGACGGCGCAAGCGCACTCGATGCCGTGAGCCTGGCCGTCGATTTGCTTGAGGACTGCCCACTTTTCAACGCCGGGCATGGTGCTGTATTCACCCATGACGGAACTCATGAACTGGACGCCGCCGTGATGGACGGTGCCACTCTGCGCGCCGGAGCGGTAGCCTGTGTGAGCCGCATTCGCCGTCCCTTGCGCGCAGCACGGGCCGTGATGGAACACAGCGAGCATGTCATGCTCGTGGCTGCAGGGGCAGAAGCCTTCGCCGAAGAGCTGGGATTGGAGATGGTTTTGCCCGCCTACTTTTCGACCGATGCCCGCCGTGCGCAATTGCGGCGCGCGCTCGATACCGACGCGACTTTGCTGGACCACGACGGTGCTGCCCTGGCGTTCCACCCATCGGCCGTTTCCATGGCACCGTTGGATGAGGGCAGCAAGCTTGGAACTGTTGGAGCCGTCGCTCTTGATGTGCACGGCAACTTGGCAGCCGCTTCTTCTACAGGGGGCATGACCAACAAACGGCCCGGCCGGGTCGGTGACACCCCCTTGATAGGTGCCGGCACTTATGCGGACAACCGCACCGCAGCGATTTCCTGCACAGGCACTGGTGAAATGTTCATACGCATCGCAGCGGCCTACGACATCTGTGCGCGCATGGCCTACGCCGGTCAGTCGCTGGACGCGGCGGCCCAGGAGGTGGTCATGAACGTGCTGCCCACTCTCGGCGGCCGAGGCGGCCTGATTGCAGTAGACGCTCAAGGTAACCTGAGCCTTCCTTTCAACACCGAAGGCATGTACCGCGGCTACGCCCGCGTTGGCGCCACTCCGTGGACAGCGATCTTTCGCTGAGGTGAGCAGACCACTCCTTTGCTCGATCCAATTTTTCATGACACCTACCCCAAGCGCGACCCGATGAATTCTTCCTTGGCTGAGGCTGCGAAATCAACTGTTTTGCCGTTGCAGGCAATGCCGGGCAATCGAGTACTGGCCCAAGCGTTGACGAGCCGGGCCTACGCGGTCGGAGGCGCCGAGTCTCGCGAGTGAGAGAAAGTGGGAGCCCCTCGTTTTCAGTGAAATATCTGGCGTCGCCGACTTCTTCTCAACAATGGATGAATCATGCTTGTTATCGGGTGGGCATTCGCCAGCCATTCCGGGGCCTGGGTCAAACCGGCAAGAGTTACAAGCAAAAATGCCTGATTAGATACCTGCCTCAGACTCATTTGAAATTGAGTCGAGTATTGCGGATACTGGGAGTTACCAGCATTCGCGGGGGAGGTGTCCCATGTCCATGAACAGTATTCAGTTTCAAAAGGGGCTGTCCGTGCATGAATTCATGCAGCAGTACGGCAGCGAGGAACAATGTGAGCATGCATTGGTGGCTGCGCGTTGGCCCCAGGGGTGGCGCTGTGCCCACTGCAACGGTTCACGCAGCTTTCCCACCCGCAACAAAACCGGGCGCCAGTTGTGGGAGTGTGTTCGCTGTGGCTACCAGTCATCCTCCATCGTTGGCACCGTGTTTGAGAACACCAAGCTGGCACTGTCCACCTGGTTCTTGGCCATGTACTTGATGACACAGAGCAAAAACTCGGTCAGCGCTTTGGAACTCAAACGCCAGTTGGGCGTGACCTACAAAACCGCTTGGTTGCTCAAGCACAAGCTCTTGCAGACCATGTTGCTCAGAGAAGCGCCTCGGCGCCTGGAAGGACGGGTTGAGATTGACGATGCGTACTTGGGCGGGGAGCGCGCGGGGCACTTCAATGGAGGCTTTGGTGGGTACAACAAGAGCGCCTTTGTCGCCGCCGTGCAAACCAGCCTGGACGGCAAGCCGCAGTTCATGCGGCTCACCCCGATCAAGGCCTTTACCAAGCAAACCTTCATCGCTTGGGCGCAAAAGAGCTTGGCCCCCGATGCCCACGTGGTCTCAGACGGTTTGCAATGTTTCACCCAGGTCACCCAACTGGGCGCCCAGCATGAGCGCCATATCACCGGTGGAGGCAGGCAAGCTGCACAAACCCCGCAACTACGCTGGGTCAATACGATGCTGGGTAATTTGAAGAGGGCCTTGGCCGGCACCTGCCATTCGTTTGACCATGCCAAGTACGCGGCACGCTATTTGGCAGAGTTCTCGTATCGCTTCAATCGTCGCTTTGATCTGGCGGCGATGCTGCCTCGGCTTTTACGCGCGGCGGCAACCACGGCGCCTCAACCATTGGCAACCATTCGCTGGTCTGAGGCAGGTATCTAATCAGGCAAAAATGGGCTCCAGCCCCCGTCATCATTGCGTAAGTAGCTACTTCTTTTATAGCAATTGACAGGGACGCCTACACATCCGTGCCCGGCAGCGTGACGCAGACCTCCAGCCCCGGCTGCGCATTGCGCACGCTAAACGTGCCGCCGTGTGCCTGCGCCACCAGCTTGCACAGGTACAGCCCCAGACCCACGCCGCCTTCTGCGCGGGAGCGTGCCGCGTCAGGCCGGTAGAAGGGCTGGGCCAGGTGGGGGAGCTGGTCTTCGGGCACGCCGGGGCCGTGGTCGCGCACGGTGATGCGCACGCCCAGCCCCTGGCTTGGCTCCTTGTCCTGCCTTTTGCCTGGCTGGTCCACTTGCACATCGATGGTTGGCGGTTGCGACGCGCCATCGCTGTGGCGCAAGGCGTTGTCCAGCAGGTTGCGCAGCAGCAGGCGCATGCGCGTGCGGTCCACCGCCAGCGTGGGCAAATCCGGGGCGATGTGCTGCTGCACGTCGGGTGCGCCGGGCAGGCTGCTCACCACTTCGTCCACCAGGGCGGCGAGGTCGGTGGGTTCACGTTGCAGGGCGGCGTGGCGGCTGGCCAGACGTTCGCTCTCCAGCAGGTCGCTGATCAGGCCCGCCATTTCCTGCAGGTCGCGCAGCAGCGCGTCGCGTTGGGGGGCGATGTCAGCCGACTCGGGCAGCAGCTCGGTGTTGAGCCGGGCGCGGGTCAGCGGGCTGCGCAATTCGTGGCTGATGGCCAGCAGCAAGGCTCGCTTGGCATCGAGCATGTCGCGAATGTCGCTGCCCATGGTGTTGATGGTGGTGGCGAGCTGGCCCAGTTCGTCCGGCTTGTGGGCATGGCGCACGGCAATCGGCTGGCCGAACTCACCGACACCAAAACGCAGCGCGCCAGCGCGGATGTCGTCCAGCGGGCGCAGCAGGCGGCGCACATACAAAAATGCCAGCAGCGTGAGCAGCAGCAAGGCGGCGAGTGTGTAGCCAATCAGGCGCGGGCGCCGCTCAAAAGCCGCGTCGTTGATGCCGAACTTGATGCTGTGACCGTCCAGCGTGGTGCGTTGCAGCAGGCGCTGCCAGTCTTTGTCGTTGCCCCAGTGCTCGGGGCGGGCGTCGTTTTCCGTGCCGGGCTTGTTGCGCTGCCAGTCCGGGCGGGCCTGCGCAGGGCGCGACGCCCAGTTGACCTGCGGACCCGCTATCGTGATGGTGATGGGCAAGCGCTCGGTGATGGCCTGGGCGCGCTCGATGCTGGGCGGCTCCTTGCCACCGGCGGTGATGTCGCTGGCCAGGTGGTCCACGTAGTCCATCAGCAGCGGGCGCGCGGCCTCGCGCCAGCTGATGGAAAAGGCTTTTTGGGCCCCCCCGATAAACGTCAGCGCCATGGCCAGCGCCAGCAGCAAAAACACCAGCATCAGCCGCAGCTTGATCGAGTGGCCCAGCGCGTGGCGTGCGCGGCGGTGCCAGGGCTTGCGACCCGCCTGGCGGTCAGTGGCAGCGTTGACCGGGGTCATGGTGGCAGGCGGCGCAGCGCCAGCGAGTAGCCCGCGTTGCGCAGGGTTTTGATGCAATCGAGCGGCTCCAGCTTTTTTCGCAGGCGGCTGACCACTATGTCCACTGCGCGGGTGTAAAGCTCAGCCTCATGGCCACGCAGCTGGTTCAGGATGTCGTCACGGGTATAGAACCGGCCACTCTCCCGCGCCAGCAGGTGCAGCAGCTCGTATTCGGTGCCGGTCAATTCCACTTCCTGCCCCAGGCGGGTGACGCTGCGGCGTGCGGGGTCGATAGACAGACCCTCAAAGTTCAACACACCCGGCCCGTTCACGGGCGCGCCGGCCGGGTGGTGGCCGTTGGCGCTGCCGCTGCGCCGACGCAGCACGGTCTGCACCCGCGCCACCAGCTCGCGCGGCTCAAACGGTTTGGGCAGGTAGTCGTCGGCACCGAGTTCCAGGCCGACCACGCGGTCCATCACCTCGCCGCGGGCGGTCAGCATCACGATGGGGATGTCGCTCTCTTTGCGGATGGTGCGACAGAGCTCAAAGCCATCCATTTCAGGCAGCATCACATCCAGAATCGCGGCGTCAAATCCGCCATGGACACCCGGCCCGCGCAGCAGCGCCAGGCCGTCGCTGGGCTTGAGCGCCTGGGTCAGCGCCAGCTCGAAGCGCTGGAAATAGGTCGCCAGCGGGCCTCCCAGCTGGCGGTCGTCGTCAATCAGCAAGATGCGGTACATGCGCAATTCTTACATTGCGGCAGCACCCAGCGTGCGCTGGCGCAGGATGATCTGTCCCGCATCAACCCCGGTGCCATCCGCCGTGGCGCTGTTCCAGCCTGTCACGCACCTGTTTTTGCTGCTCGGGGGTGAGACTGTCGTAGAAGTCGGCCAGGGCAGCGATCACCTTGGGCCCGTTGCCCTGCACGGCCTGTGTCTTCTGCTCCAACAGGGTCTGGGCGCGGGCGCGGTCAAATTTGTCACCGGCGATCAAGGCCTTGAAATCGGCCCGCGGATCAGCACCCTGGCCACGCAAGGCCGCGCGCTGGGCGATGATTTCATCGGCCAGCACGGCCAGCTTTTGTTTCTGGGCATCGTTGAGGCCAAGCTTGCTGCTGATCCTGTCGATCACCTTGGCTCGCGCTTCGGTGACGTGCTCTTCGCTCCAGTGATCACGATAACCATGCGAGCAGGCCGACAGGCCGCCGATGAGGATGGAAGCGCCAAAGACGCCAATGAGGGTTTTCTTGAGCCAGGGTTTCATGATGGTCGACCTTTGCGGGACGTTGTTGAACATGTCCGTCATGATGCCGGGGCATGGCCGGCGAGAGGTCTCAGCGGGGTTTCGATTTATTTCGTTTTGTATCAGCGCTGGCGCCTAAAAATCTTCGGTATCGACTTCGCTGTTGACCTGAGCGTTGTAGCGGCTGCCTGCGACAGTGTTCAGGTTGATCAGCGCATTGAGCCGGGCCATGACCGCCGGGCTCAAATGCACGTCCACCGCGCCCAGGTCTTCGGCCAGATGCGACACGCTGGTGGTGCCTGGGATGGGAATGATGTGCGCACCCCGGTGCAGCAGCCAGGCCAGCGCCAGCTGCGATGGCATACAGCCCACCTCTTTGGCCACTTGCCGGTAGGCCGGCAGCAGCTTGAGGTTGGCCGCGTAGTTGTCGGGCGCGAAACGCGGCATGCCGCGGCGAATGTCCTTGGCATCCAGCGTGTTCACCTCTTGCAGCTGGCCGCACCAGCGACCCGCTGATCATGGCCGCTGGTGACTGCACGGCGCGCCGACTGCCGGATGGCAGCCTGCTGCGACTGGAGTCGCTGCAAAACGCCACCGAGCAGGGCAAGTCGGTGGCCGCTGCGTTATTGGGACAAGAGCGCCCCTTCACCGCCACGCCCTGGTTCTGGAGCGACCAGTACGACAAGAAGCTGCAGATGGCCGGTCTGTCCAGCGGCGCCGACCAGTGGGCGGTACGTGGCGACATGGATGCGGGCAGCTTCAGCGTCTACCACTTCAAGGGAGAGACGCTGCTGGCCGTGGACAGCATCAATGCCAGCCGCGACCATCTGCAGGCGCGCAAGCTGCTGGACGCTGGCGTGTCACCCACGCCGGCCCAAGTCGGAGATGCCGCTTTTGACCTTGGCACCCTGGTGCTGAAGTGACCGTCAACCGTGTGTGACGGATGCTGGATTCAGTCCCAAGGACGCCGAAAATCACCGGTGGCCGCGCCCCGGGCTGCGTGGCCCACCGCGAAAGCCCCGATCAAATGAGCGATGGCCGCCCCATAACGGGAAGCCGAAGCTGAAGGAGACCGGCGGCCCGATGTACACAGGGTCATAGTAGTAGGGGTAATAGTATGGGTACGCATTGACGGGAGGCTCCACATAAACGGGTTGGCCATAAGCGTCCGTTGCGTACGTGTAGGGTCCAGGGGCGGCAGGCCCATAAACCGCGCATCCGCCCAAGGCAGACACGACCAGCAGCGAAAAGGTAAGGCGTTTCGCCGCGCCTTTAATAGATTGCTTCATGAGCATTGGAGGCGCGGCGCTTCCCACAGTTCAGTGGATATTTAGCTTGTTACATCCTGATGGCGGATGCTGGTTGCAGCAACCTGTACATCTCGCCCTAAGTTGATGTCGCAGATTGTGATGTCAAGTTGCCGAATTCATCTTCAGAAAGCTGAAACATGAAGCCCGCAGCCTCGCACCAACTGATGGAAAAGGTCTTTTTGGCTCCACCGATAAACGTCAGCAATGTCCGCGCAACTGGTTCAGGATGTCGTCACGGGTATAGACCCGGCCATTCTCACGCGCCACCAGCTCGCGCGGCTCAAACGGTTTAGGCAGGTAGTAGAGGTCGATCACATCGGTCTGCGGGCGCCCATCAATCACGCGCAGCAGTTTGCCGTCGTCATTCACGTCCACGCCCTGCACGCCGCACTTGCTGGCCAGGGTGAACTTTTTGGCGCTGTGGCTTCAAGATCCGTCCGACCAGGGTTTCATTGGCGCCAAAGCCGTAGAGGGCTGCCGTGAGTGTTGTGATAAAAAAGTGGCGATAGCCCCCGTGCATTATGCCAATATAGCTACTAATTTAATAGCAAATCCATCTGCAGTCAAAGTGGATAAATTGCATGATGGTCATTGAATACGACCCTATTGAACCCATCTCCGGCAGCCACTTACCAAAAGAGCGGCACGCCAAGGTTCCGCTTAATTCTGTTCACGGCTGTCACGACCTTGGTCTCTACCCCGGTCATCAGCGCCGCCTCTGCGCCTGATCTCTCTAGGGTAGTGACTTCTGGGGAGATCCATCCAGGGCCCAGATCTTGAATTTGAGTAGCTCCACCGGTCATTGTGGTAGTAGTAGTGATACCCGCCTTGAAAGTAGTAGGGCTCTGCGCCTAATTCCACAATCAACGGCAGTGCGGGTGCCACAGCCAATCCAGAGCCGTGGTGCGCGGGTGCCACCACGCACGCCGCGAGCACAAGCGCCGTGACTGGCGCGACAATCAGCATTCGATACATTTCTATTCTCCTGGTTGGACGTCCTGAAGACGATGCTCGTCCGCTCCCTTGCTGGTCATTGAACGCAGACATTGGAGAATCCAATTTGACAAAACACAATGACGGGTGAGATCTCGGTGAAGGATTGAAACCGCCGCGACCGACAGCTTCGGACACCTTGCCGTTCATGGACACGTCAACCTGGCTGACGTCGACTTTCTCTTCCTTGGCCGTGAACAGGTCGTCGTAACGCGCGATGTAGGTTGCCGTATCACCGATGTAGCGGAGGAAAGTGCCCAGCAGCGGGTGGAACGCGCCCGCGAAGAACTCGGCCGGGTGCGTGGCTCGCTTGCGAGGCGTGTGGCCGCGGGCAGTGCCGTGCTGTCACGCAATGCGGTGTCCAGCTCCATACGTTCTTCGGCATTTTCAGTGCGTGCCATCACCGCCCCGGTATCGCGCACCAAAGTCAGCATGGCCACCAGTTCATGACGTCCGACAATGCTCAACCAGCAAACCATCCTGAAACTACTGCATAAAACTAGTTGCAAAATTGTTTGCCCTATTTGAGCCGCTGTTGTTGAAGCCTTCGTAAAAGAACGCAGATATGCTTAGCATGCTTTTTGTTCTTCACAGGGAACTCACGTTGCTAGCTGCTCAGGCAACCTGCGTAAGGGCTGGAGGCTATTTTTAATCAAAAAATATGGAATGAAACAACGACTATGACTGAACAGGCTAACCCCAAGCGTTACGACGCCATGAACTACCGCACCTGCGGCAAAAGTGGCCTCAAATTACCGGCAGTATCACTGGGTCTGTGGCACAACTTTGGCGACGCCACGCCGATGGCCACGCAGCGCGCGATGCTGCGCA
>Ga0209123_1002268_pt1 | contig 16694 bp, 12 predicted proteins | sample BarGraIncu00431A_FD_184500 | JGI IMG/M metagenome (GOLD analysis project Ga0209123, IMG submission 184500) | Arctic peat soil microbial communities from Barrow, Alaska, USA - Barrow Graham LP Incubations 004-31A (SPAdes) (version 2) | ecosystem: Environmental > Terrestrial > Soil > Wetlands >...
ACCCCGGCAAAGTTGACTTTCTTTTCATTTGGGCATGCCCAAATGAAAAGAAAACTGTGCACCATTGTTACCAAATTCTGTGTATTCTTATTTACCGAAAACTGTGCATTGTTATTTACCGATTACAATGAATTTGCTTTAAATATGGAAATGACATTTTTTTTGTTATTAATTTAAGATTTCAATTACATTTTTGGTTCTTTCACAAGTTTGCGAATTCTTTTAATTTGTTTACTTAGATTTAAACAAATGCAAAAACGATCTCTATTGTAATCAAAAGAATTCATACCATGAAATTCAACTTTCAACTTACCAAAATTAGTAATTGCTTTCTAATTAACAATTTTTCTTTTTATTTTATTGTATATCAAAAAATCCGCACGGAGCGGATTTAGTTTAGTGTTCTTGCTATTTTCATGGGTAATCTATGGATATTCCAGAGATGCTGACCCACTCAAAGGATTTTGACCATTCACAGCAATGATGGTTCAAAGAATAAAAATATTGGCTTTTGTTTGCAACTTTAATCTGAACAAAGCATGTTTAAAAGCATCTTAAAAAAGTTGGATTTCCTACTGAAAATTGATTTTTTCCCTATAGATTGGTTACTACAAAAATGGGTTCTGTGTCTTAAATTCAACGATTTTGACATATAATTATGAAAAAAACATTTTCAAGTAGAACTGAATTGCCAAAGTCTTGTGCAGAAGATAATAAAACAGCGCAAGAGTATTTTGATCAAGGAAATGAAAAGTTCAATTTCAAAGACTACAAGGGAGCTATTACAGATTACACCAAAGCAATAGAGCTTGACCAAAAAAACACAATGGCATATTATTACAGAGGTTGTGCGAAGATTCAACTTCAAGACTCAAAAGGAGCAATTGATGATTTAACAATGGCTGTTGAGATTCCATTATCCTCTAAGAGTGGATATTTTGGTGAAATTGAACTACCTGAATGATCAGGAATATGTTGTGCATTATAGACCGGAAAATTCAGATAACCTTGGTTTGAGTAAAATCCAATTACAGCCTCCAACTTTACTAGGTCGTAATCAATCTTCTGAATTTATCTGTTATCCCATTTAGTCTTTTGCCAGTCACTTATTATTCCTTCATTCTTGCATCTTGAGCATACCCAATGGATTTCATTATTTGCACTCAAAAACTCACAGTTAATAGTTCCCTCACATTTCTTTTTAAAGCATCTGATACCAGAATAAATTACGGAGGAAGCTGATTCTTTAGTAGTCTCATCAACTACCAATGCCATAAAACTGGCTAATTCCCTTGCTTCTTTTGGCATCTTGGTTGGAATATTCCCAGTTTCATCTATGAAATGGGTCATGTTTGTAATGTACATTGCAATTGTTGGATTTAACCTGTTTAAAAAATTTGACAATACTAACAAAAAAATCTTCAATCGCAATAGTTTTATATTAAACCCTAAAAGTGTGTAACCGGTAAATAACAATGCTCCACTTTTCGTCACCATAATGCTCAATGATTCCAGAAGAATTGGCTATGACCTCTACCAACAATTTTTCTCCTGAAGGTGGGCCACATTACAGAACTAAATATTCATGGAATAAAAATTTGATTTTTGCTTGTTAATCACTTTAAATATTTAATATTATCAAATAATATTATGCCTAAAGTTTTTGTTTAAGTTCTAATTTTTAATATCCTACATTAGTGATTGATAGTGTTTAATAGTGAGCAATGTTTTAAATAATAAATTATGAAAGTATATGCTGAATTTATTGAAGAGAATAATATTGGTTACCGCAAAACTACCATACTACAATTTGGTGATAGTTGGAATTTAATAGGTTCTTTAGTTTTAAAAAATCCAGGCAGCGCAAAAATTGAACGCAGAATAAATGATGAAGAATTCTTTAACCTCTCTGAATTCAATAGAATTAATCACAACACAAATATTGACAAATCAAATTGGTTCAAATTCAAAAGTGACAGTACAATAAATCTCATAATTAAAATTTTTTCAGGTTGGTACATTTCGAAAGAAAAAGAATTAAATGGAGTAATACAATTGTTTAACTTGTTTTATTTGAAAGACAAGAATATAAGTTCCGCAATGAATGATATGAAATACATAAGTTCAAAATATTTGTACCCTGAAGCAAAAGAATTATGTCAATCATTTAAAGACAAGCCAGTCTATCTTGGATGGGGAGATCTATACAAGATCAACGAGTTAAAAGATAATGCTCAAGAAATTTTTGATTTCGTCAAAAATAAAAACTCTCCAATTTATAATGATAAAATTATGAATAATAATTTCTGTCATCCACTTGGACTTATGTCTCATTATCCAAGAGCCAACAATCAAAAAATACTAAAAAGCTTTTTTGAACTTTTAGAATAAAGGGAATTATTTTATTGAGAGATTATTGTTTGGTAAATACTTTCAAATTATGTGCAGTTAGCCAAAATAACTCTCAAATTAAAAACAATTATCAACTAAAGTAAACATACAACTTAACTAACAGATAAACAATAGCAATACAAATGAAAATGTAAAACCCAAATTTCCTTATGTTTGTTAATTGCAAGTAAAATTTATTTTTGTAATAATTATGAACCTGAAGCAGATATAACTGAATGACATTATTCCTCAATTCAGAATTTAAATCTTCTTTACTATAATTGTCAATAAGAAGTTTTAATCCACAAAAATAAGATTTAAAGACTTTTTTAATTTCAAAGTCAAATACGGGATTTGGATTTATTTCAATAATATGCTTGTTCCCATAATAGAACCATTTCCAATTATTTGAATAATCATCAATATATAAAAATGGATACCTGAAGCTTGACTGAAATTCATACCATACAATCATAATAATTGCAGTAATAATCTGAACTGACACACAAAGGAAAACTGGTAAAAATTCAACATTCGGAATATCTGTCTTGAATTTAATTAAAATGCCTAATGCTGTGAGCATTATACCTAAATACTGATATGAAAAATTTTGAATTTTCGACCGTCTGTCCTCAATTTTATCAGTAAGATTAATAAAATAATTTATTTTGCTAATTATTTCTGCATTCTTTTCCTTTTTACTTTCAAGTGGTAATCCTTGAAAAGCCCTAATTGATTGATCAACTTCCTTAATAATTTCCGAATAATCATTTTTATTATATTTCATCACTATTGTTATTATATAAACAATTACCGTTTAAATCCTTTCCAATATATGAAACTCCAAGTAAATGATCAGGAGCATTAATTGTTCCTGGTGAGTTCCATTTGTTTACTAAGTACGATTTTATCGTATTAGATCCCGCTTTTCTTGAATTAGAATTCATAATTCTCGCAATACTTGACTTTGGATAATTGAAATTGTCCAAAAGCTCTATTGAGCATATTTTTAAATCACTATTTTCTTTAATACAGTTCACAATATTTCCATTAAACCAGTTCGAATTTATCCAAAATTTATCAATTCCACAACAGCACTTTGTATCCCCAAAGTGCTGTAATCCATAATCCGCATAACTTATTGTTATGCTTGATGAAAGGTTTGAAATTATTTTTTGAATATTTCGAAACTTTAATTCATTCGGCAAGAGCCACTCACGACCTATTAATTTAGCGCCACAATCTTCAAAAATTGAGTACAAATTCCAACCAGTTTTCATTTCAATTTCTTTAATCATAGAAATATTTCTTTCAACTGGTAGTTTTAGATGTTCCAATATGAGATGGTCAATATTTGCATCATTCAACGCGGGAATTAACAAATTAGATATCTCCTCAATTAAATTGGGGAATATCGGTTGAAGTCTTACAACTATCGGAATATTAAATTTTTTTAATGTTTTTATATGATCAATTCGTTCCAAAGCAGTAGGCACATTTGGTTCTAAAATATTTGTAAATTTTTCAGACAATGATGAAAATGAAATTTGAATAATTATTTTATCGAAATTTCTGATTATTTCAATTATTTTGGGGGATAACAATGCCTCGGTATTTTTTGTACTTAAAACAGTAGGGTATCCTCTATCCATTAATACCCTAAGAAATCCTGTGCTAATCTTTATTGAGTCAACTGAATCAAAAGGATCACTCATACCACCAAAATGAATTGGATATTTTTTTGAGAGTAATTCCGTATTTAAACTATTGACTTTATGTCTATCAATTTTATCGAATAGCCGATCAAGCGATTTAGAATCCGCAATCAATGATGTGTTTGTTCTTCTTCCACCGCGAGACATTGCGAAACAATAACCACAATTCAATTCACATTTTGGTTTGGTATCCAATCTATATGGTATTCCACAAAAATAAAACTGACTTGTCAACGAGAGAAAATAATTATATCGTGTATTGTCTTGCATAATAATATATTACATACAAATATGTCTTAAGAAATCCATCTTTCGCTCATATTAATTGTCACCGAGCGTGATTGTGGTACTTTTAAAGCCACAAAGAACTATTTTTTTATTGAATAAAATCAAATTGAAGCTGGAAACGACATTTAATTTTTATATGTCGTATTAATTTGAGTATCCATTGTATTGGCCAATCATTTTAGCAATTTTTTCTAGAGCAAAGAAAATTGATATATTGGTTTAATTAAAGCAGGTGAACTTGGTGATATTGAAGAGAAAATATTATAAATGTAATACTGTAATTATGTATCATTAACAGCCTTGAAAATTTCTTTCTGAACATTGACCTTAAAATAAATCGTGCAGTAAAGGTTTTTCCTCCAGCCAGTAAATACGCACTTGCAATTACATGTGTTTTTAGTTTATTTCACCTTATAACTAAAGATTAATACTTTGGGTCTTGCATTTGAACAATTACCATGGCTGTAGCATCGATTTTGGAATCAGTTAAGCGTATCGAATGTCTATTACAACAGAAAAACGATCTCATTGTTGAGGATAATAAATTATTGGCCGTTAAATAAGCTTTTGAATTCCTTAATATATCAATCTCAACATTCTATAAGCTCACAAGCAAAATGGAAATACCTTGCAACCAAAAATTCAAACATCTTTATTTTATGAAATCAGGTTAAGCTAAATGGATTAAATCGGGCAGTAAGAAAACCATTTATGAAATCAGGCAGAGAATGATGGTTATTTATTAAGATCAAGGAAAGGAAAACCAAAGTGAAAATTGTTGAATATTTCGTTGAATCTCGTACTAATCCATTAAATTATTTATTGGTTGAAAAGAATTTCTTATCTGAGTACTACGGAGTAGAAAACTAGTTTTTTAGGGTAACATTAAATTGTGCATTATTAATTATTCAAAATGTACCAACTGACTGAAATTATAGGTGAACTTCTGTCCATTGGATTGATAATAAATATGATCCATTACTTCATATACAACCATTACCGCAAACCATAAACTCAATGACCTTAATTGCAAAGATCTTACTATTTTATTGTTCATAACTTTTTTGCACTGCTTATTCTCAGTATGACAATAATTATTTACATTTATCAGAATTCTGAAAATCACAATAAAAAAATATGAACATGTTACTTCAGACTAAAATCAAGATGATAAGTGCAAACAACATCAGACAATTACTTGAAGTAAAACAATTGTTTCAATGGCAGTTAGCAACAGCTTTTGAAAATGACGTACCTATTTACAGCAAAATAGAATAGGGTAAGGGTCTTGCAAAATACAAGTAAGTTTAACTCGTTCCAAACTCTTAGATGTTAAGCTGGAAGAGTTATTAACACCTAGGAGAGCAAACCAAGCAGCCGCATTCGTTGCCAATATAAAAAAATTGCAATAAAGTGCCAGAGATCACAAATAAAAATTTAAACAAGATTGGGTTCTATCCCTGCTTGTAGTAAACGATATCGTTGGATGCAAAAAGAATATTCAAAAAAAAATAAGGATCTATTATTTGGAATTGTCGATGCCGACTTAATAGACAACGGGACAAGACACCCTAATCTTGTTCTAATGAAAATAGCTGGATATCTAAGAGACCACAACATTTCATATAAACTCATTTTAAATGATCACGAAGATTTAAAAAAAATATCGTATTTGTATGTTTCAAAGGTTTTTACGTTTTCAAAAGAACCAGAATTCTTATTGAATAAGAAAATAAATCCCCAAAATATTTTCAAAGGTGGGACAGGTTATTATGCTGAAGAAGAAAATCCTGAATTATTTATTCAACAACGAGACCTAGATATGAATCGGTTAGAAAACGATCCTAATTTGCCTGGATTTAGTATGATCCACCAGATGCCAGATTATTTTTTATATGGTGAGTACATCAATAATAAACTCTCTGGTGAAAAAAGTCCTCAACGATACAAAGACTATATTTCTTTTTCAATTGGATTTCTTACACGCGGATGTATTCGAAAATGCCCATTCTGTATAAATAAAAACTCTGAATATGTTTATGAGTATTCTCGCTTGACAGATTTTGTAGACAAAACTAGACCGATGATCTATCTATGGGATGATAATTTTTTGGCATCAAAAAATTGGAAAATTCTTTTGCTTGAACTGCAAGCCACAAACAAACCTTTTCAATTTAGACAAGGACTTGATATTCGGTTATTGAATGAAGAAAAAGCAAGTTTACTTTCAAAATCAAAATATTATGGAGATTTCATTTTTGCTTTCGACCAGCTCAAAGACAAGGAGCTAATAGTCAGCAAATTAAAAATTTGGAAACAGTATACAAAAAAAGCTACTAAATTATATCTGTTCTGTGGTTATGAAATTTCAGATGACAAGTCTATTATTAATGATATTTTGAATCTATTTGAACGGATTGAAATCCTAATGACTTTTGGTTGTTTGGGTTATGTTATGCGACACGAAGATTATAGAAATCACCCCTTAAATAACATTTATGTTCAAATTGCTCGTTGGTGTAATCAACCTCAATTCTATAAAAAGATGTCATTTAAAGAGTTTATAGATAGAAATCAATTTTGGAAAAAGACAGATATTAAATGTATTCCTTTGAAAACATATGAAGAGTTTATGGACTATTTTTCAGAATGCTCTCCAATTCTTAACCGTTACTTTAATATGAAGTACGAAGAAACAATATCTCCCGCATTATGGAAGTTACAATAATATAGACATGGATAATATAAGCAAACAATATAAATCATTTGTAGGGTATGAATCTGACGAATTCAACCCAATTCTTGATGCAATGTTTCATACAAAAAAGGAAGATGGGAGACGCTTTCTCAATCTAATGAACAATATTGTTAACGATAATTTATACATACAAAAAACAGATAATGACATCAATCTGCAAATCATTCATATTCCCGCATGCGAGCCATGGGCACGAGAATTGTTCTTAATGTTCTTAATACAAAAACTCGCTTTATTTCATGACGATTCTACGATCAAACGTTTTAAGGAAGAAATGTCAATGTCAATTTATAACAACGACAACAAACAAGTCAAGAAATTGCAAGCCAGAAACCACTATTTTCGTAATATTTGTAATGAATTTAAAGATAATGAGATTCCAGTTGGCAAGGGTTCTAAGAACTTAATAATTTGCAAGGAGACTGATTTAATGACTTTCAAAGTAGATAAAAATCCATGGATAAGTAGTTATTACATAGATGCTAACAACATTGCAAATAATCATTACAATCTCTGTGCTGAGGCAGAAACTGATGCATTTTTTTTGGAAAACATAATTAAAAAGGGCAATCAGTCTTTGTCAATCGAAAATGTGTTCATTTTTCATGTCAATAATTCTGTTTCACGTTCGTATTGCCTCAATCAATTAAAACGTTTGAATCAATATGATATAGGCATAAAAAATTGTTTAGTTCTTTCATTTTCAGAAAAACCTTTCAGACTAAATGAAACAATAGAATCAATCAAAAAACGATATATTTCAATTTATTGTCAAAAAGCGATTAATAAATATAACGATTTCCAAAATTTTGTAACTTTTACACATGAAGAGTCCGAATACTTGTTTTATAGAGAAAGTAGATTGCAACGAAAAATTATCGATTCTCCCGATCGATGTTTTTTTGCTAATGAGATCGAAACCTTTATTGATAATGCGGAGCATAACATTAGGGTGCGCAATCAATTGTCTTTGTGTTGGTGCGATAAATTACAGAGACAGTTTTCCACTTTGATAGCTAACAAAACACCTGATTTTGCACATGAAATGTGTAACGGATATTACAGTTTACTAAGACAAGTTTGGCAAGCAGATATAATTCCAACTATTAAGAATTTTTGCCAGGGTAGTAATAGCATTGCATTTATAGTCGAGCGAGATACGCCAACTGACATAAAAAAGTCCATTAAAAGTTTGTTTCAAGAAGCAAATAGAGATATTAAATTTTGTAAATTTGAAAACCTTAAGTACCAAAAAATTAACGGCAGATATATCAATTCTATTTCCGCTGACAAAATTGTAATTCTGAGTTACAAGTCTCCAAATGGAATACCTTCAATATATCCAAATTCTTTTGATGCTCTTTACTTAAATAAAGAACAACAGTTGTTATTAATTATCAACACATTAACTCACATTTCCCTCTATGAATGGGATTGCTTTTGGTATAATAAAAAATTTAATGAGGTTTTATATTCAAAATTCAGAGAAGATATTTTGGATTGGAAATATTTATCTTTTAATCGGCCTCAATCTTCTTCTCCAAAGGATTTTATTGATGAAGACGAAGACGATACTAGTCACCGTGCTTATCATTCTGAGAAATGCAAAATTCATTTTAAAAATGGGATAAAAGATAAAGAGATATCACTTTCTGAAGATGTAATTTATAAATTAAACGATGTATGCTCAATTGCTGAGATCAACGATATTTTAGAACTCAGAGAAGTTTCTATCCAATTGTTGGAGGAAATCGCCGAGAAAGTGAAGATTTTAGTTACAAATGCAATTAATGAGAATAATAATGCAGAAAAGATTATCAGAACTGATCCAAAATATAATTTGACAGAAGAAGAGATATATTCTACCGTCGAATTATGGAAAATCTTATTAAAACGCAAAGTTGACAAATACGGAGCTAAAAAAGTATATGAAGAAGTTTTTGCCGCCACCCCAGAAAAAGAACGAATTTCATTGAATTCCTTTAGTCAATGGCATAGTTTATCAAGTACGACAATTTTACCTCGTAGCAAGAAAGACCAAAAATCAGTTCTTTCACATTTAAGTTTTGAGGTTGGCTCTGCTTATCACAGAATCATTTGCACTAAGAAACTCTCCAATATTAATGGTTCAAGAAAGATGAATCTGCTTATCGATAACTTGATCAAGAATTTGTTATTCGTTGACATTGAAAAAAATGAATTCACAAATTTCCAATATGAATTCTCTGACTTATTGTTTCTAATTAAAGTCAATTCACATAGAGATTTAATGATTTTAAAAGAATTATTACTTCAAGAAATAAATTTGAACCCTGTAGAAAGATTTGATTATGATAAAAACTAAAAGAGATTCCTTAGAACAGTTCATTAGGATTCAAATGGAGGGGCCTGGTGCTTGCAATAATCGATTTGGCTATCGCAGTGAAGAAGATAGCAAAATGAGTCCTATTGAAGTAATAAACACAACCCCGGGTTCACTGTATAGTACTGCAATTCTTTTTCCAAAAAGGAAATCTCAACCTTTAAACAGAAAAGTTTATGAAGAAGAAAGATTCGAAAATACGGAAGAAATAAATTTCGATGGATCAAACGATGATGACCAAAACCTGCCATCGGAAAGAGAAGAAAATAATTCTATGCTTTCTCAATCTGAAGAAGATGATTTATTTTCACTAAGTCAAAGATTTCCGAATAGTATTGGTATTTCATGTTGTTTTGACTGTCAAGAAAGTCTGGGAAACAATAAAAGTCTGTCAATAATTATTTCCGGTCGTTATTACTCAAAAATAATAAAACAAGAAAGAGAAAATATATATGTTAAAATTGAAGACCATTTTGATGAATTTAATTCATTCTACACAAAACATGAGAATGATTTAAAGCCCTATTTTATACTTATTAATAATACAATTCTCTCGGCCAAAGATTTAACAATACAATTCTTTGAGATAAAGAAAACAATTTTAGAAATCAATACTGATCTTGCCAAAGAAATTGCGACATCAAATGATGGCAATATTGACGAAGAATATCGAAGGATTGGCGAACATTATCGTTATCTAAAGTCTTATAAGGAACGTCTCTTTAGTAGATTAAAATCAATCAAAAATAAAGGCCTTGATTATCTATCGGAAAACGAGAAACAAAGTATTATTGATCGAATCGTCAAAATTGAATTAAATGAAACATTCCTTTCATATTTAGAGGATATTCTAAGCATTTATAATGCTAAAGGATTTGGTTTCTGGAAGTCACAATCTTTTTCAACAGAAATTGACCTTACAGGATTGAACTTAAACATTCAATCATATAAAGAGATTTTCTCTCCCAAAAAGTATTCAAACTTAAAAGACATAATAATATTCAAAATTGACGAAAAAATACATGCAAAATTATCTGTATGGTTACAGATAACTAAAGATTGTAGGGATTCAGAGAACAAGAAAAGGTATATAAAGATACAACTTGAAAATACATCAACTGAATTTGAAGAAGACAATAAACATTATTTCTCAATTGTAACTGAAAAAGTGAATGAACGCAGTTTCTTTGGCGTTGGAATAAAAATCTCAAGTGAACATTTATGTCCTTATCGTCAATCAAGTAAATGTAATGATATAAATGATGATGCAGATCGATTGAATTATTTGTACCGTTCTATTGACGATTATGGCACTGGTCATTTTTGCTCTGTCAATTGGGGGTTTGATAACAATGTGAGATACGTAAAATCTGAGTTTATTCCGGCATATGAGACACCAGATGTAGAACCAATACCTCGCAATAAACATAATTGGATTGAAGAAAATGAGCAAATTGTTCCAAAACCTCTATTGTTGGATAGTAAAGCTCTTGAATTTAAATGGTTGTCAGTATTCTCAAATGCAACAGACAACGAAATAACAGACAAATTATACAAATTTATTGATGCTTATGGTGATTGGATATCTTCTTTAGAGAATGAGAGCTCAAATATATTCTCAAAATATAACGTTGATAATTGTCGGAAAGACTATTTGCGAATGAGAAGCAATATAGAATTTCTTTTAGAAAGAAATCCGTCAAATATAAGGTCATTTAGACTGATGAATGCAGCAATGTTTATCCAATTATGGCATAGCAAAAAAGACAATAGAAATTCCATTCTAATGACGGAACTCCAAATAGATTTCTACAAAAATGCCAGCGATTTTATATTTCCAAATTCAGGTCACGCAACTTGGAGACCTTTTCAAATTGCGTTTATCTTACTCAATCTTGATGGCATATTTCAACGGTCAGATGATCTAAATTGGGAGAAAAGGAATGAATTAGTAGACTTGGTTTGGTTTCCAACTGGTGGTGGAAAAACTGAAGCTTATTTAGGAATAATAGCACTCACTATTATTAACCGTCGAAGAACGGAACCTTTTGGTTGTGGAGGGACTACAGCGATTATGCGTTATACCTTACGCTTACTGGCTACTCAACAGTTTCAAAGAGCATTACGTGTCATTATGGCACTAGACCAGATTAGACAATGGAATTCCTCGGAATTAGGTGAGGAAGCTATTTCTATCGGACTATTTGTAGGTGATTCGTCACTCCCTAATCATGCTGTTGGATTACTATCAGAGTGTAATAAATGGCAAAATATACAGAATAACAAACGGTTGGAATCCAAAATACCCTTAGATAGATGCCCTTGGTGTGGTGAACTATTAGAGTTTAACAACAAAGGGAGTCTATCAACACCCAATATCGAGTTCAGATGTAAGAATATAAAATGTTCTTTTTCTGATAGATTGCCAGTAGTTCTATGCGACGATTATATTTATTTCACTCCACCTACTTTGCTTTTTGGAACTGTGGATAAGTTTGCAGCAATAGCACATAATATTTCAACGAAAAAACCTGAAGAAGATTCTCGTAGAATTTTTGGTAATGGCGATATCGGCTATTTAACGCCTGACTTAATTATTCAAGACGAATTACATCTTTTATTAGGTCCATTAGGTTCGGCGGTGAGCCTCTTTGAAGCTGCTATTGACCAGTTGTGTACAAGAGAAAAACAATTGCCAGATGGAAAAGTAATTAAAGTTAGGCCGAAAATAATTTCTTCAACGGCTACAACTAGAAATACGGAGCTACAAATTCGTGCTTTGTACGATAGAGATGTAAATATATTTCCTAAAAATGGTATAGACTATGACGATTCATTTTTTGCATTCTATAAAAGGATACAACTGAATGGAGAGGTTGAATATGTTGCCAAACGTAAATATATGGGTATACTGCCGACAGGAAGAACGCAAATGACTACACAAATGAGATTGGCAGCAGTAATGTTTGTTCATAGAGCATTATTTGAGAAAGAGCATATTAATCAACTGAATGATCCTCTATTTATTAAAGCTGCAGATTTCTATTTTTCAATTATTTCATATTTCAACAGTCTCAAAGAGGTTGGAAAAACAGATGCTCAATTTTATAGTGAGTTCACAAAATATGCACGTCGTTTGTATAAACGTGTATTAAGGTATAGTAATATGCTGGAATGTTTCTATGCTTATGATTCTTCGTATAACAAATCAGAATTAACTGGTCGCTTGTCTGGTTCTGAAGTTGTCGATCAACTCGAATTGGTAGGTAAAAGTTGGTCTCCAATTATGCGTTTGCCACATAAAGAAAATATATCAGATAAAGAATGGAGAAAAGGTATCACACCTCCTGATTTTATCTTAGCAACAAATATGATTTCGGTTGGTCTTGATGTGGATAGATTCAACTCTATAATTATGAATTCAATGCCAAGAAACATTGCGGAATATATTCAGGCAAGTAGCCGTGTTGCACGCAACGATTATGGTTTGGTTGTTACTCTTCATAATCCATTCCGTTCAAGAGACCTTTCTCATTTTGAGAAGTTCCGTGAGTTTCACGAAAAAATGTATTTTTACGTAGAACCTATTTCAATTACTCCATTCTCGAAAAAATCTGTAGAAAAGTATCTGCCCTTGTATTTAGCAGCAATTATCCGACATTCATACCCAGATATTGCAGATAAACAAGCGGCAGGGCAATTAGAAAATGTATTGTCTGACCAAATAAAGCTTGATTTAGAAGTCTATTTCAAAGAGCGTTTAAAACGAACGCAAAAACTAGATGAATCAATGAAAGATCTTCTAAATGATGATTTGGAACAATATATTCAAAACTTTATCAGTCGGGCAGTTGATGAATGGTTAAGTCTTACTAGTTCGCAGAATGATGGTAGTTACAAATTGATTTATTCAGGCGCTGAATACAGCAATAAGCACAAAAAAAAGGGAGTGCGTTCGCAGAATTTGTTTACGTCATTAGATGCATATGAGGATGGCCAAAACAAAAGCCTTTGGAATGTTCCTCAATCATTGAGAACAGTAGAAGCTGAGGCAGTTATAAAAATAAAAGAAAATTACTAACGTTATGGACATATTCAGAGATTCTCAATATAATCAAGGTGTAGGCAAATACAAAGTTCTTTCTTCAAATGCTGGGGTTGGTTCAATTATTACAACCAAGCTTGGGTTCTTTGTAATGCCACAATCTGTCTCACTTTGGGGTTTTATTCAAAATGTCAATAAATACATAACGTCCCACGCAAATGACGATGATATGGCTTCTATTGCAAAATCAAGTGGTGTTGATATAATTGACGATCCAAGATTTATCAGCTTTTTAAAGCTGGAACAAGCTATTAATAATCTAAAGTGTTTGGTTGAAGTTCCACATTTAAACTTAAATGATTGGAATTGTCCCCAAAAGGATACTCATCCATTATACATTAAGTATCTAAATGATGTTGGCTCTGTATTAACAGATGACCATTTTGTTATTCCTGCTTTTCATTTTCCTCGTTGGTTTTACAGTTCTAAAAACGGTTTATTCAAGGAAATTTCTGAATGGAAAACACTTTGGAAACAAAAGAATTGCGATGACGGGAATCTAAAATACTTTGCACCTCCAAGAGATCCTTTTTATGAAACTTTACGTTATTTCAAAGATAATAATAAATCTTATGCAGTATTCGAGCCTTTGAATCAAATCCCCATGCTGTTAATTTGCAAAAACGGTCATATTTCTGATATTCCATGGTATCAGCTTTTTTGTGCAGGAATAGACGGAAAGAAACATGAAATAACTCAAGATAAAGGATTTCCTCTTTTTCAATATGATTGTAAAGAATGTGACTCGGGTGGAAAACATGAACTACAATGGATTGAGAATCGTAATCAATCAGAAAGTTGGGGTCTACTTAAATGTAAAAAGTGTGGTAAAAATTATAGTCTAGAGGGGATCATGAACATTAAGCCACTATGTCCAGGTGATACACCTTGGAATGGTCTTGGAACTAAGTCTGAAATATTATGCAAATCAATTGATGGAGCTCCATGCGCAATGCAGTTTGTATTAGCTACAAGTAATAGCGTATATTATGCAGATTCATTTAGTAGTTTATATATTCCTATCTGTTATATGAATGAAAATTTTCTAAATGTGAACTTACAAAAGATTCTTGAGTTATTAAATTCCAAATGGTTTCCGAAAGCATTAGATAAAGATTCAACTATTACAAAAGAAAAATATGTTGAATCATTAGGAATTATTGTTGATAATGCTGATAATGCAGGTTTTAGCATTTCGCAAATAGAAGCACAAATTATTAAAAGCCATTTTGTTCAAATAAAAGAAGAGGTCAAAGATGAAAGAGAACAATACAAATTTGAAGAATTCAAAGTGTTTTCAAACAATGTTTCTTCAATTAAAAACTCTAATAAGTTAGAGTTTTCCGATATTGATTTACCAAAAAAATTACAATTGTATTTTAAGAAAATCCAACAAGTACCTATATTGGCAATTACAAGTACACAACTTGGGTTTAATAGAGTTTCGATTCCGACACCTAAACGAATTAACGGAGAAGTTATTCGAGAGCAAGGTCAGACAATCTATAATGATGAAACAGATGGTGTTTATACACTACCAGCAAATCAAGTTCTTGGTGAAGGTATTTTCTTTGAGTTCAATATAAATAGCATAAATCGTTGGAGTAATATGTTTTTTGAAACATTTTCAATAAGATACAACAAAGACCCTGGTGAATTAGGAAAATCGCTGAAGGATGAAATCGACGAATATGGAGCTCCTATGTTTTACCTTTTACATACGTTTACTCATATTATACTTAAAGAACTTGAATTTAGTTGTGGGTATCCAACCGCTAGTTTAAAAGAGCGTTTATTTTATTCTGACAGAATGTGTGGAGTTTTAATCTATACTACAGACGGTGCTGAGGGTAGTATGGGTGGATTGGTATGGCAAGGTCAGCCACGATTGATTCTAAAGATCATTTCTTCAGCTTTAGAACGAGCAAAAAATTGTTCTTCCGACCCTTTATGTTGGGAAGCTGATCAACAGCTTAATCTTGCGGCTTGTTTTTCTTGCTGTCTTGTTTCTGAAACCTCTTGCGAACAACGTAATTTAGGATTAGACCGTCGTGCATTGGTGGATGAAGAATTCGGCTTTTTTAGAGACCTAAACTAATTCATTGTTAGTATTAAGTTAAAAAATACAAGGGTCGGTTTCACTGAAATTGGAGACCATAATTATGGCCTATTACAAGGATTGTCCAATTGTTTCAATTTCTATACTTAGGTAAATTATTTTAATGAACTCTATTGATTATTAATTTGGTATTATCAATTCCTTGGGATCGAGATTATTTAACCATCTCCTTGATTTTGACCTTCTTGTCTGCATCCTTAGTTGTTCCTTTGTAGTATTGTAAGGTGTATTTAGTAAATTCAAATTGATTTCTGTTTACAATGATATATGCTGTTATCTTAATGCAAAATCCATTACACCCACCTAAAACCCTAAATTTCCCTTTATACATAAGCCTTTGGGCGTAAGGATTTACCATTTACTAAAACAGTTTGAAATATTTAGTATTATACAAACAGGGTTAAAATGCTCAAATTCTTACAAATATAACTTTTCAGGTTTCCTAAACCCTTACGCCCGATCTCTTTATTAATATGGGCTTTGAAGGGTTTTACACGGGTCTAGTGGATTTACAATCTACGTAAAGTTTTAGGTAGCACAATAAAACTTCATTAAAGAAGCCCACCCAAACGGGCAGGCTTCAGCTTTTTTTGTATCGTTAATTTATCAATAAAGAGTAATTCCTAATTAACAAAGGAAATATACCTAACATTATCACTATGAGTTTCGTTGACTTTGAACTTTTTATATTCGCCCCAGACTCTTAACCAATTGGTAAACTCACGTTGTTTAAGCCGTGTTTTAAATTCGGGATAAGCAGTTATAAATCGATCGTACAATAGCTTTTTGTCGTATTGGTTTGATGCTTGTACATTCTGATCTGCCCATTTGTAATCGGTAAATAACAATGCACAGTTTTCGGTAAATAAGAATACACAGAATTTGGTAACAATGGTGCACAGTTTTCTTTTCATTTGGGCATGCCCAAATGAAAAGAAAGTCAACTTTGCCGGGGT
>Ga0209123_1002269_pt1 | contig 16690 bp, 17 predicted proteins | sample BarGraIncu00431A_FD_184500 | JGI IMG/M metagenome (GOLD analysis project Ga0209123, IMG submission 184500) | Arctic peat soil microbial communities from Barrow, Alaska, USA - Barrow Graham LP Incubations 004-31A (SPAdes) (version 2) | ecosystem: Environmental > Terrestrial > Soil > Wetlands >...
CCCGGGACGCCGAGAACCGCCGCGAGTTCGTCGACGGCGTGCGGACCGCGATCGGCGTCGAGCCCGAGGTGATTGACGGCGCGGAGGAGGCCCGGCTCTCGTTCCGCGGTGCCACCGGCGTGCTGGGCTCGCGACACCCCGGACCGCTCCTCGTCGTGGACCTCGGCGGCGGCTCGACCGAGCTGGTCCTCGGCACCGATGCGCCGGTCGCCTCGTACTCGATGGACGTGGGCTGTGTCCGGATGACGGAACGGCACCTGCACAGCGATCCGCCGACGACGTCGGAGATCGCGGCCGCGGCCGCGGATGTGCGCGCGGCGCTCGACGCGGCGTCGGCGATGGTCCCGCTCGAGCGAACCGTGACCCTGGTGGGGCTCTCCGGCACGGTCACCACGGTGACCGCGCACGCTCTCGGACTGCCGCGTTACGACCCGCACGTGATCGACGGAACCGTCCTTCCGGTCGAGGTCGTGCTCGCGGCGGCGGACGACCTGCTGCACCGCACGCATGCCCAGCGAGCGGCGCTCGGGTTCATGCACCCGGGCCGGGTCGATGTGATCGGTGCGGGCGCCCTGGTCTGGGCCGAGGTGGTGCGTCGGGTCCAGCGCGACGTCGCGGGTGCCGGGCGCTTGCTCGGGCCGGTCGTCACCTCTGAGCACGACATCCTGGACGGGATCGCGCTCTCCGCGGCCGGCGTCCGCTGAGCGGACCCGGAATCTCAGCCCGACCGCGGGTCCCGCTCATCGTCACCGAGAACGGGATCCCGGACGACACCTCGGCCGGAACCACCCAAGACGCGCGCCGGTTGGGCTTCCTGCGCGATCACCTCGCAGCGGAGCATGCGGCGATCCAGGCCGGGGTGCCGCTCGAGGGGCGTTGCTTGTGGTCACTGCTCGACAGCTTTGAGTGGAGGGCCGGCTACACCGAGAGGTGGGGCATCGTGCGGGTCGACTTCGGCACCCAGCAGCGGACGCCGAAGGACAGCGCGGCGTGGCACTCCCAGGTGATCGCCGCGAACGCCGTCACGACCTGAGGGCGACCTGCCGCCGCCCGCTGTCACGAACGTCACTGTCTCCGGCCATCGCCACACCGTGACGCCGCAGCTACCGTGGAAACATGCCCCCTCAAAGGACTCGGATCCCGGCGTCGGCCGTGACGGGGGCACCCGCGCGCCCCGCCCGCCCGCGCAAGGTGCCGCGGGTCGTCGTCCTCGGCGGGGGGTACGTCGGCCTGTATGCGGCGCTGCGCCTCCGACGCCGGCTCGGCAAGCGCGAGGCGGCCATCGTCGTCGTCGACCCGCGCTCGTACATGACCTACCAGCCGTTCCTGCCCGAGGCCGCCGCCGGCTCGCTCGAACCGCGCCACGTCGTCGTCTCGCACCGCCGAGAGCTCAAGGGCGTCGACGTCCTGACCGGTCGGGTCACCGAGATCCGGCACGCGGACCGCACCATCCAGATCACGCCTGACGAGGGCGCTGCGTACGACATCACCTACGACCACCTGGTGGTCGCCCTCGGCTCGGTCGCGCGCACTCTGCCGATCCCCGGCCTGGCCGAGCAGGGCATCGGGTTCAAGCAGGTCGAGGAGGCGATCGCGCTGCGCAACGCGGTGCTCAACCGGCTGGACCTCGCGGCCTCGACCTGGGACCGGGCCCTGCGCACCCGGATGCTGACCTTCACCTTCGTTGGCGCCGGGTTCGCCGGTGTCGAGGCACTCGCCGAGATCGAGGACATGGCTCGAGCCGCCACGAAGTTCCACGACGGCATCCGCCCGGAGGATCTCCGCTTCGTCATGGTCGAGGGCGGCACCCGGATCCTGCCCGAGCTCGGCGAGGAGATGGGGCGCTACGCCCTCGAACAGCTGCGAGCCCGAGGGATCGAAGTGTTCCTGGCGACCTTCCTCAGCTCGTGCGTCGACGGTCACGTCGTGCTGTCCGACGGCACGACGTTCGACTCGGACACGATCGTCTGGACGGCGGGGGTCAGGGCCAACCCGGTGCTGCGGAACTCCGACCTGCCGCTCGACGACGCCGGGCGGGTGCGGGCCCTCGCGACCCTCCAGATCGCGGACGAGAACGGCGTCGTCGTGCCGGACGCCTGGACCGCGGGCGACTGCGCGGCCGTCCCGGACCTCGCCAACCCCGGCACGCTCTGCTCGCCCAGCGCGCAGCACGCCGTGCGCCAGGGTCGGCACCTCGGGGAGAACCTCGCGCGCAGCCTGCGCAGTGCGCCGCCCGAGGAGTACCGGCACCGGCACGTCGGGACCGTTGCCTCCCTCGGCCTCGGCAAGGGGGTGGCGCAGGTCTACGGCATCAAGATCAAGGGCTGGCCCGCGTGGTTCATGCACCGGACGTACCACATGGCCCAGATGCCGACCTTCGATCGCAAGGTCCGCATCGTGCTGGACTGGACGCTGGCGCTGTTCTTCCGCCGCGAGCTCGTCGCCCTCGGCCGGTTGCACGACCCGCGGGCCGAGTTCCGCCAGGCGGCGGCAGTTCTCGCGCCGCGGGCCGTGCGTCGCAGATAGCGCCGGTGCGCCTGGCAGGATGAGGGACGCGACGACGCCGGTCCGTCGTCGCGGGTCCTCGCCCCCGTAGCCCAACTGGCAGAGGCAGCCGGCTTAAACCCGGTCCAGTGCAGGTTCGAGCCCTGCCGGGGGCACACCGCCCGTTCCGATCCGGGTCCGAGCGAGGGTTCGCGCCCCGTAGAGTGGAGCGCGGAAGCAGACGACGGCCCGACCCACCTCGGGTCACGACGCGGAGGTCCTGATGTCCAACCCGTTCTTCAGCTCGAGCCCGATCTTCGGCAAGGGCAAGGCGGTGCGTGGCACCGGCCCCGCGTCGACGCTCGACGCCGCATCGATGGCGCAACCGGGGATGGACTCGGCGGCGCTCGACCAGAGGTACCGGGCGCCGTCGGCCACCAGCTGGGACACCGACCGGATGACGTACGACGACGTCATCGTGCGGACCGGCAGCCTGCTGGCGATCGTCGTCGGCGTGGGCGCGGTCACCTGGGTCGTGGCGCCGCAGCTGTACTGGGTCGGCATGCTCGTCGGCTTCGCGCTCGGACTCGTCAACGCGTTCAAGAAGGTTCCGAGCCCCGGGCTGATCATGGCGTATGCGGTCGCCGAGGGCGTGTTCCTCGGTGGCATCAGCCAGTACTTCGACAACCTCGTCATCAGGGGCCAACTGGTGCACGGGATCGTGCTCCAGGCGGTGCTCGCGACCGTTGCCACCTTCGCCGTCACGCTCGCGCTGTTCCGCTCCGGCAAGGTGCGGGTCACGCCGAAGTTCACCCGCTGGCTGATGATCGCCATCGGCGGCTACGTCGTCTTCAGCCTGGTCAACCTGGTCCTGGTCTGGTCCGGTGCACTGCCGAGCTTCGGGCTCCGGTCGAGTGTGACCGTCTTCGGCATCCCGCTCGGCATCTTCATCGGCGTCTTCGCGGTCGGGATGGCGGCGGCCAGCCTCATCGTCGACTTCGACTCGATCCAGCGCGGCGTGAACAAGGGGATCGCCAAGCGGTATGCGTGGGCCGCCGCTTTCGGTCTGCTCGTCACACTCATCTGGCTCTACATCGAGTTCTTGCGCATCCTGGCCCTCAGCCGTGGCCGCTGACGGGTCCGAGGGCGTCTCGGACCTCGAACCGGAATCCGAGCTGGACGAGTCCGCGGGCGTCTTGGACCTGTCCGAGCTGAATGAGACCGAGACCCCGGGAGAGCCGCTCGGTGCGGCGCGCGCCTTCGCGGGGGTGGTCGTCGCGCTCGCCACCATGATCTTCGGCCAGATCCCGTTGGCGATCATTGTCAAGAGCTTCCCGGACCTCTTCGTGCAGGTCGTCCCGGTCGTGATCGTGGTGACGCTCACCGCGGGCCTGCTGGTGGCCTGGATCTGCGAGCGGATCACCCGGACCTGGTTGCCGATCCGCGCTGCGTTGTTCTTCTTCGTGGCCGCGTTCTTCGCCGGCCTGCTCTGGGGCTACGCCTTCTTCAAGGCGGTCACCCAGGGCTTCGACGCCTCGCCACTGCTTCCGCGGGTGTCGGTACCGATCGTCGGGGCTATCTACGTGGCGTCGACTGCCGGGCTCGGCGCACTGGCGGGCCGTCTCTTCGCGAACCCGGCATCGCGTCGACCTCGCGGCGTGATGATCACGGCGATCGTCTTGGTCGTCCTTGCGGTGATCGGCGGCTTCCGCTTGCGCTGACGTCTGCGCGGTCGCGTCGCTCGGTTAGAGTCTGTGACCGTGGCACTCACCGACCTGACCCTCTCCGAGCTGTGGGACTACCAGCCGGACGTCCAGGAGCCCGCCGGCTTCGATGCGTTCTGGACGACGACGCTCGCCGAGGCGCGCCGTCATGACCTCGACATGCGGATCGTCCCGGTCGACACCCCCCTCACCCTCGTCGACGTGCACGACGTCACGTTCGCGGGCTTCGACGGCCAGCCGGTCCGGGCCTGGCTGACGCTCCCGCGCGGCGCCGTCGGGCCGCTCCCAGCGGTCGTCGAGTACAACGGCTACGGCGGCGGCCGAGGTCTCCCGCACGAGCGCCTGGTCTGGGCCAATGCCGGCTACGCGCACCTCTTCATGGACACTCGCGGCCAGGGCAGCAACTGGGGCTCCGGTGGGGACACCTCGGACCCGGTCGGTTCGGGTCCGAGCGTCCCGGGCTTCATGACCCGGGGGATCCTCGACCCGGCCGAGCACTACTTCAGGCGGCTGTTCAGCGACGCTGTCCGCGCCGTCGACGCCGTCCGAGCCCTGGACGTGGTCGACGCGAGCCGCGTAGCGGTGTGCGGGGGCAGCCAGGGCGGCGGCATCACGCTGGCCGTCGCCGGCCTGGTCCCGGACCTGGTCGGCGCGATGCCGGACGTACCGTTCTTGTGCCACTTCCGACGCGCCGTGGACCTCGCGGACACCGATCCCTACTGCGAGATCACTCGCTACCTCGCGGTGCACCGGGACCAGGTCGAGCAGGTCTTCGACACGCTGTCCTACCTCGACGGCGCGAACTTCGCCCGCCGCGCCCACGCCCCGGCCCTCTTCTCGGTCGGTCTGATGGACCCGATCTGCCCGCCGTCGACGGTGTTCGCCGCGTACCACCGCTACGCCGGTGAGAAGGAGATCGAGGTCTACGGCTTCAACCAGCACGAGGGCGGCTCGGAGTATCAGCGCGCGCGCCAGCTCGAGTGGCTCGCCGAGCGGGTCTGACGACAGGCCTCACACTCTCGGGGGATCGAAACCTACGGCTTCGTACGTTACGGTTGCGTAGGTTATTGTTCCGAGTGAGGTGGGCAGGTGGCTCTGATCGATCGACCGTGGCTCTCGAGCTACGCACCCGGGGTGCCCGCGGAGATCGACATCCCCGCAGAGCCGGCCTCCGCAGGCCTGTACCGCGCTGCCGAGCGCTTCCCGTACCGCGTCGCGACCGACTTCATGGGTGCCACGACCACCTACCGAGCCCTGCTCAGGCAGGTCGAGAAGGCCGCCGAGGCACTGAGGCGCCTCGGCGTTGTTGCCGGGGATCGCGTCGCGATCGTGCTGCCGAACTGCACCCAGCACGTGGTGGCCTTCTACGCCGTGCTGCGGCTCGGCGCCGTCGTCGTCGAGCACAACCCGACGTACCAGGTCGAGGAGCTGGCTCACCAGCTCTCGGACAGCGGCGCGACCGTCGCGATCTGCTGGGAGAAGGCGGTTCGGGCCGTCGAGCAGGCCCGCCCGCGGACCGCTCTCCGGGACGTCATCGCGGTGGACCTCAGCCGGGACCTTCCCCTCGTGAAGCGCTTCCTCCTGCGGCTCCCGATACGCAAGGCGCGGGCCACCCGCCAGACGATGTGCGGCCCGATCCCGGCCCGGATGCCACGCTGGGAGAAGTTGGTCGCCGCCGCACCGCGGCTCGATGTCAGGCACCCGGCTCCCGCCGCGACCGACCTCGCGTTGCTGCAGTACACCGGCGGGACCACCGGGGTACCCAAGGGCGCGATGCTGACGCACCGCAACGTCGTGGCGAACGCGATCCAGGACGTTGCCTGGACCCAGCTGCCGGACGGCACGGAGACTCTGGTCGGCGCGCTCCCGTTCTTCCACGCGTTCGGCATCAACGTGTGCCTCGTCTTCGGCATCCGCATCGCTTCGACCTTGGTGCTGTTCCCGAAGTTCGACGCCGACGCCGTGCTGGACGCGCAGCGCAGGCGTCCGGTCACGCTGTTCCCGGGCGTGCCGCCGATGTTCGAGCGGGTTGCCGCAGCCGCCGAGCGGCGTGGCGCGGATCTCAGCTCGATCCGCTTCGCGATCTCCGGCGCGATGGCCCTCTCGCCGGAGACCGCGCGCCGGTGGGAAGCGCTCACGGGCGGGCTGGTCATCGAGGGGTACGGGCTGACCGAGTGCTCACCGCTGGCGCTCGGAAACCCGCTGTCACCCGCGCGGCAGCCGGGAACGCTCGGCCTGCCGTACCCGTCCACGACCATCCGGGTGGTGGACCCCGAGGACCCGACGGTGGACGTCCGACCGGGTGAACGCGGCGAGCTGCTGGTCCGCGGTCCACAGGTCTTCGCCGGCTACTGGCGACGCTCGGAGGACACCGCGGCTGCGTTGCTGCCCGACGGGTGGTTGCGCACCGGCGACATCGTCGAGGTCGACGACCAGACGGGTTTCACCCGCCTCGTCGACCGGATCAAGGAGGTCATCATCATCGGCGGCTTCAACGTCTACCCGTCACAGGTGGAGGACCGGCTCCGGGAGATGCCGGGGGTCGAGGACGTGGCTGTGGTGGGGATGCCCAGCGGGGACCTGGGCGAGAAGGTCGTCGCGGCCGTCGTGATGGCGGCGGGCGCTACCCGGCTCGAGCTGGAAGCGGTCCGGGAGTGGTGCGGCGAGCACCTGGCGCGCTACGCGATCCCGCGCGAGCTCGTGTTCCTGCACGAGCTGCCGCGATCACAGATCGGGAAGGTCATGCGGCGGGTCGTGCGCGAACAGCTGCTCTCGCTCGCACCCGGGCATTCTCACGCCTGAGCGAACACTCAGCGCACCGGCATCGGGCACGCGACGCCGGTGCCACCCAGCCCGCAGTAGCCGTTCGGGTTCTTCGCGAGGTACTGCTGGTGGTAGTCCTCCGCGTAGTAGAACGCCCCGGCGTCGGACACCGGCCGGATCTCCGTCGTGATCGCGCCGAACCCCGACGCGGCGAGGCGATCGGAGTAGGCCTCGCGGGTCGCGACAGCCGCGGCCCCCTGCTCCGGCGTCGTGAAGAAGAGGGCGGAGCGGTACTGGGTCCCGAGGTCATTGCCCTGGCGGTAGCCCTGGGTCGGGTCGTGCGAGGTCCAGAACTCGCGCATCAGCTCGGTGTGCGAGAGCTTCGCGGGGTCGTACGCGACCAGGACCGTCTCGGTGTGGCCGGTCCGTCCGGTGCAGACCTCTTCGTAGGTGGGGTTCGGGGTGTGGCCGCCCTGATAGCCCACCGCCGTCGTCACGACTCCGGGCAGGTTCCAGAACGCGCGCTCGGCCCCCCAGAAGCAGCCGAGGGCGAGGTAGGCGACAGCGGTGCCTTCGGGCCAGGGTCCGTGCAACGTGGTGCCGAGAACCGTGTGACGGTCCGCCGTTCGGAACGCGGGTGCCGCGCGTCCGGCAAGGGCCTGCTCGGCGCCCACCATCGTCGTCTTCAGCCGTCCACCGAACATGTCCTGACACCCCTCTCGAAGCCCGACGCCCGTTCGCACCGAGGCCGTTCACGTGCGGCAACACCGGGGCCTGCCGTTTTCGTCCCGCCGAACAACTAGCCTGAGGTGGTGAGCACCGACCTCGGCATCGACGACGTCCGCGCGGCCGCGCGCCTGCTCGACGGGGTGGCGCAGCGCACCCCGATACAAGCGAGCCGCGCGCTGACCGAGCTGGTCGGGGTGCCGGTCCACCTCAAGTGCGAGAACCTGCAACGCACCGGCTCCTTCAAGATCCGTGGCGCCTACGTGCGGATGGCGCGGCTGAGCGCAGCCGAGAAGGCGCGTGGCGTCGTGGCGGCCAGTGCCGGGAACCACGCCCAGGGCGTCGCGCTCGCGGCCGACCTGCTCGGTCTGTCCGCGACGGTGTACATGCCGGTTGACGCCGCACTGCCGAAGATCGCGGCGACCCGTGGTTACGGCGCGACGGTCCACCTCGTCGGAGAGACGCTGGAGGAGGCGCTCGATGCCGCACGCGCGGCAGCCGAGAGCACCGGGGCGACCCTGATCCACCCGTTCGACCACCGGGACATCGTCCTCGGCCAGGCGACCGCCGGCCTCGAGATCGTCGAGCAGCTCCCCGACGTCGCCACCATCGTGGTCCCGGTCGGCGGCGGTGGGCTCGCCGCGGGCATCGCACTCGCTGCCACCAGCCTGCGGCCCGGGATCCGGGTCATCGGCGTCCAGGCGGAGCGAGCCGCCGCATACCCGCGATCACTTGCCGAGAACCACCCGGTTCACGCCGGCGAGCTCGTGACGATGGCCGACGGGATCGCCGTCGGGCTGCCGGGCGACGTCCCGTTCGCGATCATCCGAGACCGCTGCGCGGGTGTGGTGACGGTCAGCGAGGAGGATCTCTCGCGCGCTCTGCTGCTGCTGGCCGAACGCTCCAAGCTGATCGTCGAACCGGCCGGCGCGGCCGGCGTCGCAGCGCTGATGTCCCGGCCGCGGGACTGGCAGGGACCCGTCGTCGCGGTGCTCTCGGGCGGGAACATCGACCCGAACGTCCTGTTCCGCGTGCTGCGGCACGGTCTGGCCTCAGCCGGACGCTACCTCCAGCTCAGGGTGCGGCTGTCGGACCGGCCGGGCTCGCTCGCCCTCCTGATGGCGCGGTTGGCGCAGAGCGGGGCGAACGTGATGCACGTCGGACACGTGCGGACCGGCGTCGGCCTCGCGATCGACGAGGTGGAGATCGACGTGCAGGCCGAGACGAAGGGGCCCGAGCACGCAGCGCAGGTCCTCGAGGACCTGCGCGCGGGCGGTTTCCAGATCCTCGAGGCTTGAGCGCGGCGGTTCAGTGCCTCAGTTCGGCCGATCCGGTGGGCGCGGCGGCTGGGCGTGCCGACTCAGTGCCCGAACGGCTTGGCGTCGAGAACGGTGACCTTGATGACGGCGCCGTTCGGCGCCGTGTAGCTCGTCTTCTGGCCACGCGACTTGCCGAGGATGGCGGCGCCCAGCGGTGACTTCTCGGAGTAGACGTCGAGGTCCGTGCCGCTGGCGACCTCGCGCGAGCCGACCAGGAACGTCATCTCGTCGCCGGCCACCTCGGCGGTGACCACCATGCCGGACTCCACCACGCCGTCGTCGGCGGACGCCTCTCCGACGGTCGCGTCATGCAGCAGGGAGCGCAGCTGCCGGATCCGGGCTTCCTGCTTGGCCTGCTCCTCACGGGCCGCGTGGTAGCCGCCGTTCTCCTTGAGGTCGCCCTCGGAACGCGCGGCCTCGATCTTCTTGATGATTTCGGTGCGCCCCTCGCCTTCGAGGTGGTCGAGCTCGCTCTTCAGGCGGTCATACGCCTCCTGGGTCAGCCAGGTGGTGCTCGTGTTCTCGGTCATTCTGCGTCTCTCCCCTCCTCGATCATCGGCGCGTACGAACGCCGCGCACATGTGGTGTCCACGCCGTCGCAACCGATCGGCGGGACCGCAAGAGCGGTAGCCGACCAGGGCGGCGTACGAAGCATCAAGGATACCAATCTAGGCCGGTGGCGCGGGGTCCGCGGATCAGCCGGTCCCCTTCTTGACGCGCGCACAGGTGTTCACCACGCCGGTCACCGCGCGTTCCGCCGTCGCGACGGACTCCGTGAGGCGTTGTCCGCGCGTCGTCACCGGCTCGATCATCACGGTGCGGACCCCCACTTCCGCGAACTGCGAGCTCAGCGCATGGAGGGTGCACTGGGCGCGCGTCCCGGGCGCCATGTACACGTCGAACGTGACGTCGACCCGGTCCGAGCCCTGCACGTGGTAGCCGACGTCCTTCCACTGCACCGGGTCACGTGCGACGCCGATGCCGATCCAGGTCGCCGCCGCAAGGCCGAGGACGCCGAGCACCGCCACGAGAGTCACCAGCAGACGCCGTCGGATCGGGCCGATCGGCGCGCCATACCGGTCGCCGAGCAGGTCCGGGACCGCCTGCTGAGTCATCGCGATCTCCCCTTCTGGTGCCGCGCCGGGTAGCGTGCAGTGCACATTGTCCTCCCGGCTGCTCGGCGCCGGTAGCTGGCGCGACGTCGTCGGGCGTCCGCCTGGAATGGTGAAACGGAGGCCGGCGGTGACGACGGAACCCCTGCGGCTGATGGCCGTGCACGCCCACCCGGACGACGAGTCCAGCAAGGGCGCGGCCACCACCGCCCGCTATGCCGCTGAAGGTCTCGATGTCCTCATCGTCACGTGCACGGGCGGCGAGCGCGGCGACGTGCTCAACCCGGCGTTCGGCGACGCGCCGTCGACTCTCGAGGCGATGTCGGCGGTTCGTCGCAACGAGATGGCCGCGGCGGCGCACGCGCTCGGAGTCCGACAGCACTGGTTGGGCTTCGTCGACTCCGGGCTGCCTCAAGGAGACCCCCTGCCGCCGGTACCGGAGGGATCCTTCGCCGCGGTACCGCTCGAGGAGGGGGCCGCCCCGCTGGTCCAGCTGGTCCGGGAGTTCCGACCACACGTGATGACCACGTACGACCCCTCTGGCGGGTACCTGCACCCGGACCACGTCATGTGCAACAAGGTCTCGGTCGAGGCCTTCGCGGCCGCGGCGGACGCGAACCGATACCCGAGCCTCGGCCCGGCCTGGACGACGAAGAAGCTCTACTACAACCACGACTTCTCGATGAACCGGATCCGCACGATGCACGAGGCGATCCTGGCCGCGGGTCTCGAGTCGCCGTACGGCGACTGGGTCGAGAGCCGGCAGGCGCGAGAGATCCCGGAGCGGTCGGTCACTACCCGGATCCAGTGCGCCGAGTACTTCCCGGCCCGCGATGCCGCACTCCGCGCGCACGTCACGCAGATCGACCCGAACGGGTTCTTCTTCGCCGTGCCGCGCGACCTCGAGGAGAGGGTCTGGCCGGTCGAGGAGTACGAGCTCGCGGTGTCGCTCGTGCCGACGGCCATCCCGGAGGACGATCTCTTCGCCGGTATCCGTTCGGAGGTGGCGCCGTGATCCTCGCGAAGGAGCTCGATCCGACTCAAGTCTCTCCGGGCGTGCCCGGGTTCGTCGTGACGTTCGCGCTTGCGCTGGCCTGCTGGCTGCTGTTCCGGTCACTGACGACGCACCTGCGGAGGGTGAGTCACTCGCCTGAACCCACGGAGCCGGCCGGTGCCATCGAGGTCGTCGACGCGGAACCGGTCGACGACGCCGCGAGCCCGGTCGAGGACAGCACCACCGAACCCGCGGCGAGAACACGTGGCGCCGCGAAGCCGAAGCCCTGACGGCAGCTCAGCGCAGCGCGTGCGTGGCGAGGCTCACCGAGACGTAGGTGCAGCCGTAGCCCACGACCGTGAGCACATGGAACACCTCATGGAAGCCGAACCAGCGCGGGCTGGGGTTGGGGCGCTTCAGGGCGTAGACGACTGCGCCGAGGGTGTAGGCCGCTCCGCCGGCAGCGAGGTACCAGACGACCGCCGGGCCTCCGGTGCGCCAGAACTGCGGCATGTACGCGACCGCGATCCAACCCAGGGCGAGGTAGATGGGCACGTACAGCCACCGCGGCGCGTGCAGCCACAGCACCCGGGCGAGTACTCCCGCCACGGCCCCGGACCACACGACCCAGAGCAGGACCCGGGCGCGGGACTCTTCCAGGAGCAACGCGGACAGCGGCGTGTACGTACCCGCGATGATCAAGAAGATGTTCGTGTGGTCGAGCCGTCGCAGGACCCGCGTGGTTCGCGGCGACCAGTGCCCACGGTGATAGACCGCGCTGGTCCCGAACAGGAGCACGGCTGAGAGCGAGAAGATCGTGTTGGTGACGCGCGCCGTCGTCGTGTGGGACAGCGCGATCAGCACGATCCCGGCCGCGACGACCAGCGGGAACATGCCCGCGTGGATCCAGCCGCGCAGCTTCGGTTTGACCGCGGTCGCGACCTGCGCGACGCCCTCGGTGAGGCGCTCGCCCACGGATTCGATGGGGTGTCGGACCATCACCGTCCCCTTGAGATAGTCGTGTGCAACTTCCGGCCGCGGCCAGGTTACCCTACGCCCGCGTAAGTTACTGAACCGTAAGTTCAGACTGCCAGCCTCGCACGGTCACCCCGGGGTAGCGTGATCCCGTCCCCCCACCCGCTCGCCGCCGAAGGACCTCACCGATGCGCCTGCCGCACCTGTTGTACGGCCTCTACGAGCGCCGGCTGGCGGCGTCCCTGCGTGGCGGCGACATGCCCCGGCACATCGGCGTGATCCTGGACGGCAACCGCCGTTGGGCGAAGTCCTTCGGCGAGCCGGCGGCCACGGGGCACCAGCGCGGCGCCGACAAGATCGCCGAGCTGCTCGAATGGTCCGAAGCGGTCGGGGTGCAGGTCGTCACTCTCTGGATGCTCTCCACGGACAACCTCGCCAGGTCCCAGCGCGAGCTCGACGAGCTCCTCACCATCATCGAGGACGCGGTTCGCACCCTTGCTGCCACTCGGCGCTGGCACCTGCAGGTGATGGGAGCCCTCGACCTGCTTCCGGCGCGTGCCGCTGCTGCGCTGATCGAGGCGGTCGACTCGACCGCCGACGTCGTCGGCCTGCACGTGAACATCGCCGTCGGCTACGGGGGGCGGCAGGAGATCGCCGACGCCGTCCGGGACCTGCTCCGCGAGAACGCGGCCGCGGGCAAGTCGATCGACGACCTGGCCGAGGACTTCGACGTCACGCACATCGCCGACCACCTCTACACCAAGGGCCAACCGGACCCTGACCTGGTCATCCGGACCTCGGGGGAGCAGCGGCTCTCCGGCTTCCTGCTCTGGCAGAGCGCGCACTCCGAGTTCTACTTCTGTGAGGCCTACTGGCCGGACTTCCGCCGCGTCGACTTCTTGCGGGCCCTGCGCTCTTACGCCGCACGCGAGCGCCGACTCGGCCGCTGACGGCCCCTGCGGGACCGGCGGATGTCCACACCGTGACCATCCGACGGCCGTTCGGGGGAAGCACCGCGCAGCCGGGCGTGTCGCTCTTTCGGCGCCGAACCTCGGGCGTAGCGTCGCCCGTGTGATCCGCATCCCGCGGACCGCCGGGAGGCCAGCCGATGGAGCACTCGTTGCTCCGGCGGGAGGGCCGACACCGGCCCGAACGTGTGGGCCGGTCGACCGCTCACCCGCCGCGCGACCACTGCGGTCGTGCCGACGTGATGGCGCAGCAGCGCCACTAGGGAGCCCCCGTGCGCGATCTCGGCACGACGGAGTCCACGGCCGCAGGCGCGCCCGGCACCGGTGACGGTGCGGAGGACGGCCGCCGGACCTACGTGCTCGACACCTCGGTCCTGCTGTCCGATCCGCGCGCGATGCTGCGGTTCGCCGAGCACGACGTCGTCCTCCCGGTCGTCGTCATCACCGAGCTCGAGGGCAAGCGGCACCACGCGGAGCTCGGCTACTTCGCCCGCGCCGCGCTCCGGCTCCTCGACGATTTCCGGATCAGCCACGGCCGACTCGACGAACCGATCGAGATCGGCGATCTGGGCGGCACGCTGCGGGTGGAGCTGAACCACACCGACAACGCCGCGCTTCCGGCGGGCTTGCGCCTGGGTGACAACGACACTCGGATCCTGGCTGTCGCCGCGAACCTCGCGCACGAGGGCCACGACGTCACGCTCGTCTCCAAGGACCTGCCGATGCGCGTCAAGGCGTCCGCCGTCGGGCTCAAGGCGGAGGAGTACCGCGCCGAGCTCGCGGTCGACTCGGGCTGGACCGGCATGGCCGAGATCCACCTGAGCGAGGAGGAGATGGCCGCGCTCTGGGAGAACGAGGAGCTCGAGCACCTCGAGGCCGGCGAGCTGCCCTGCCACACCGGGCTCGTGCTGCACTCCCCGCGTGGTTCGGCCCTCGGCCGCGTTCGCCCGGACAAGCACATCAAGCTGGTTCGTGGCGACCTCGACGTGTTCGGGGTGCATGGCCGGAGCGCCGAGCAGCGGATCGCGATCGACCTGCTGCGGGACGAGGAGATCGGCATCGTCTCGCTCGGTGGACGGGCCGGCACCGGCAAGTCGGCGCTCGCGCTGTGCGCGGGCCTCGAAGCCGTCCTCGAGCGCCGCCAGCACAAGAAGGTCATGGTGTTCCGCCCGCTGTACGCCGTCGGCGGCCAAGAGCTCGGCTACCTGCCCGGAACCGAGGTCGAGAAGATGAATCCGTGGGCCGAGGCGGTGTTCGACACCCTCGGGTCGGTGGTCTCCTCGGAGGTCGTCGACGAGGTGATGGCCCGCGGCATCCTCGAGGTGCTGCCGCTCACCCACATCCGTGGCCGCTCGTTGCACGACGCGTTCGTGATCGTGGACGAGGCCCAGTCGCTCGAGCGCAACGTGCTGCTCACCGTGCTGTCCCGGATCGGGCAGAACTCGCGGGTCATCCTCACCCACGACATCGCGCAGCGCGACAACCTGCGGGTCGGCCGGTACGACGGGGTCGCTGCGGTCGCCGAGGCGCTCAAGGGCCACCCGCTGTTCGCACACGTCACCCTGACCCGGTCGGAGCGTTCGCCGGTGGCGGCGCTGGTCACCGAGATGCTCGAGGGGATCGAGGTCTAGGCCTCCGGGGCGCCCGTCAGTGGACGAGGAAGCCGAACACCAGGAACATCACGGCACCGACGGCCAGGAACGCCCCACCCGCGATGAGAACCATACGGCTGATCTTCCGGCTCTCGCCGGCTGCCTTCATGGTGTAGGTCTGGTTGAACACCTGGCCGGGGCCCATGCTGCCGAAATTCATGATGCGCCTCGCTCCCTCGACGCTCGGAGGTATCGCACCGTGGGATGCCTGTGGGGGCCATGGGCTCGGCAGTCGTCCTGGGTGTGGCTCAGGGCTGCGGCGGCCGCGTCATCTTCATCACGTCGAGCGCGGTGTCGAGCTGCGCCTCGGAGATCTCGCCTCGTTCCACGTAGCCGAGCGCGAGAACCGCCTCGCGCACCGTCACGCCCTGCGCGACCGCGTACTTCGCGACCTTCGCGGCAGCTTCGTAGCCGATCACCCGGTTCAGCGGGGTGACGATCGACGGTGAGGACTCGGCGTAGGCGCGGGCGCGCGCCTCGTTCGCCTCGATCCCGTCGATCGTGCGGTCGGCGAGGAGCCGCGAGGCGCTCGCGAGCAGTCGGATCGACTCGAGCACACCGAGGGCCATCACCGGGATCTGGACGTTGAGCTCGAACGCGCCGCTCGCGCCGGCCCACGCCACCGTGGCGTCGTTGCCGATCACCCGGGCCGCGACCATCAGCACGGCCTCGGGCACCACGGGGTTCACCTTGCCGGGCATGATCGAGGACCCGGGCTGCAGGTCCGGCAGCCGGATCTCGGCCAGACCCGTGTTGGGTCCGGAGCCCATCCAACGCAGGTCGTTGCAGATCTTGGTCAGGCTCACCGCGATGGTGCGGAGCACCCCGGACAGCTCCACCAGGCCGTCGCGCGCCGCCTGCGCCTCGAAGTGGTTGCGCGCCTCGGTGAGCGGCAGGCCGGTGTCCTCGACCAGGAGTGCGATCACCCGCCGTGGGAAGCCGGCCGGGGTGTTGATGCCGGTCCCGACGGCGGTCCCACCGAGAGGCACCTCCGCGACCCGCGGTAGCGTGGCGATGAGTCGCTCGACCCCGTACCGGACCGCGGCGGCGTAGCCACCGAACTCCTGCCCGAGGGTGACCGGGGTGGCATCCATCAGATGCGTCCGACCCGACTTCACGACGCCGGCGAACTCCATCGCCTGGGCCTCGAGCGCCGCGGCGAGGTGCTCGAGCGCCGGGATCAGGTCGCGGACGACGCCGGCCGTCGCGGCCAGGTGGACCGAGGTCGGGAAGACATCGTTGGACGACTGTGAGGCGTTGACGTGGTCGTTCGGGTGCACCGGCCGGCCGAGGCGGGCGGTGGCGAGGGTGGCCAGCACCTCGTTCATGTTCATGTTCGACGACGTCCCGGACCCGGTCTGGAAGATGTCCACCGGGAACTGCGCGTCGTGGGCGCCCGTCGCGACCTCGTCCGCGGCACTCACGATCGCGTCGGCAACATCCCGGTCCAGTACGCCGAGGCTTGCGTTCGCCTGCGCGGCGGCCTTCTTGACCCGCGCCAGCGCCTCGATGTGCCCCCGCTCGAGCCCGGTACCGGAGATCGGGAAGTTTTCCACCGCCCGCTGGGTCTGGGCGCCGTAAAGGGCGTTCGCGGGCACCTGCACGTCGCCCATCGTGTCGTGCTCGGTGCGGAAGCCGGAGGGTGTGCCGTCCTGAACGTCGTCGGTCATGTGCTCATCGTGCCGCTCGGCCGGCATCGCGCGAAACCGACGCGTCGGGGCAACGGGTTCGGGTCAGCGCGTGCGGGCGCCCTCGGCCATCGCCTCACCCGATCGAACCGACCGTCGCGACCACGGACACCGTGCCGTCGGCCAGGGCGTACTCGGCGCCGACGATCGCGCACCGGCCCTCGGCAGCCGCCGTGGCCAGCGAGATCGAGTAGTCCTGCAGCATCCGCACCGTCGCGCGGACGTGCTCGCGACGCAGTGACTCCGGGTCGAGATCGCCGTCCAGGTCGGCGATCGCACCGACAC
>Ga0209123_1002273_pt1 | contig 16671 bp, 12 predicted proteins | sample BarGraIncu00431A_FD_184500 | JGI IMG/M metagenome (GOLD analysis project Ga0209123, IMG submission 184500) | Arctic peat soil microbial communities from Barrow, Alaska, USA - Barrow Graham LP Incubations 004-31A (SPAdes) (version 2) | ecosystem: Environmental > Terrestrial > Soil > Wetlands >...
TTTTTGATTCTTCAAGTAATAAGTTAAGATTATTATACCTGGCAGAAAAATGTCCTATTATTAGCTTTTTGACATTGGCTTTTTTTGCAATGAGTGCTGCCTGACGAGCAGTTGAATGCTCTGTTTGGTTTGAACGAATCATATCTACTTCCAGAAAAGTAGCTTCGTGATATAAACAATCCACCCCTTCAATTAATGAAATAATTTTTTCGGAATATGCTGTGTCAGAACAATATGCAAAACGTTTTGGAATATCACTTGCTATGGTTAATTGACCATTATCGATTATTTCACCAGATTCTGTTACAAAATTTTCACCTTGTTTTATTTTGGGAATTCTCCAGGTCGGAATATTATAGAAATTAATCATTTCGCGAATAATATGACGATCGCGAGGTTTCTCCTCAAATAAGAAACCACAGCACGGAACGCGATGTTTTAGTGGAATTGTAAAAACCTTTATAGTGCGATCTTCGAAAATTAATTCGTTTTTGCGAGTGTTAATAGAGTGGAATATAATTTTAAAAGGTAGGTCATTACAAAAATATTGCAACTGTGGAAACATTAATTTTTCCAAATCGGGCTGTGCATGGATGTGAAGTTCGGCAGTTCTGTTTAACATACCAAAGCTTGATATCAAACCGATTAGACCAAAGCAATGATCGCCATGCAAATGAGAAATAAAGATATGATTAAGACGATTTATCTTTAATCCCATTTGACGCATTCTGATTTGCGTACCTTCCCCACAATCAATCAGATATTGTTTTTCACGCAATTCGAGTAATTGGGAACTGGGAAAATTTTTTCTTGTTGGCAATGCTGATCCACAACCTAATATGGTGAGTGTTGTTTTCAAAATAAGACAAATGGCAGATTGATAAATGTGTTAATTAGAATTCGATTAGTAATCATTTCTAAGTAAACTGTAAACTTTTAGATCAACAAATCCACGGTCGTGAAGTTCGCCATTTCGCTCAATTCCTTCAAAAGTAAATCCCAGACGTTCCGGAATTTTCCAGCTTTTTAAATTTTTAGTAGCTGCTTTAATTTGAACACGATTCATTTTCATTTTGTTGAAAACAAAGTTAATCAACACTTTACAGGATTGAGTAATTATTCCATTACCTTGAAATGACTTAGATAACCAATAACCGATTTCGGTTTTTTTATTATCAATATCAGTATCTTTAAGTCCTATTATACCTGCAAATTGAAATTGATAATAAATTGCACAAGTCAAATCCAGTTTGTCAGAATTTAAATAATTTTCAATAAATTGACGCGTAAACGAGATGTCTTGTGTTAGTTCCACAAATGGTAACCATTCAATAAGATACTCTCTTTCATTATCAATGGTTTGGAAAATTGATTCAACAACTCCCAGATTAATTTCTTTCAAAAGAATATTGTCGTTAACCTTAAATTCTCTCATATAAATTTAATCAGTCAGAATTCACATATTCAACTTAAATTCTTGTTTTTTTCTTTAACTCAAAGTCTCGTCCCAGATATTTCTCTCGAACTACTGGATTGTCAGCTAATTCTTTAGATGTACCTTGATACAAAATTCGACCTTCGAAAAGCAAATAAGCTCTATCAGTAATAGTTAATGTTTCATCAACATTGTGATCAGTTATTAAAATACCGATATTTTTATCTTTTAATTTCCATACGATGTCCTGAATATCTTGTACTGCTATTGGATCAACTCCTGCAAAAGGCTCGTCCAGCATTATAAAACGAGGTTCAATAGCCAGACATCTGGCTATTTCTGTTCTCCTTCGTTCACCACCTGAAAGTCGGTCGCCAATGTTTTTGCGTACGTTTTCTAAGTTAAATTCAGATATTAATGTTTCAAGCTTATTTTTTTGTTCTGCTTTACTGAATTTGGTCATTTCAAGCACAGATTTAATGTTATCCTCCACTGTCATTTTACGAAAAACCGATGCTTCCTGCGCTAGATAACCTATCCCTTTTTGAGCACGTTTGTATACTGGATATTTAGTGATATCAACATCATTTAAAAATATTTTGCCTGAATTGGGTTCAACTAATCCAGTTGTCATATAAAAAGTAGTGGTTTTTCCGGCACCGTTTGGGCCTAATAAACCTACAATTTCACCTTGTTTCACGTTGATGGAAACATCGTCTACCACCATTCGTTTCCCATATTTCTTAAAAAGATGCTCTGTTCTGAGCACCATATTTTCGTTTGTCATAAGCTTTGAATATAACTACAAAAGTACTCTTTTTTATAACGATAAACAAAATGAAACTTCGAATTCAATAAAGATTAATTTTCTAATTTAAATTAGACGTTTTATTTGGTAATTATTTCGATCATTTTGATTTAATATTCCTTATTACAGAAAATAGATATTCATTAAAAATTCAAAGAAAATAATTTCAATGTAACTCGTTTATGGTATATAAAATACTGTTTCAATGGTATTGTTTCTGCTTGTTTGTACATCTAACTTTGCATCAACAAATTAAAAACAAAATCATTATGAAAACTTATGCTATTTGCCCAATTTCGGATAAGAAAATAAATGAACGTGTAGCCAGACTGAATGCAGTATTTACTTTTTTATTATTAATCTTATATCTGATAACTTCAAAGATATTTATAATTTCATTTCTATTTATCGATTTTTTATTACGTTCAGCAGAACTTACTCAATACAGTCCACTTGCAATTTTATCTCGGAATATTGTAAAACTGTTGAATATAAAGCCGAAGTTTGTAAATGCCGGGCCAAAGATATTTGCAGCACGAATCGGTGTGGTATTTAGTTTTGGTGTATTACTTTCAACAGTGTTCGGAGGTTGGAATTTTGTAGGAATATCACTTATAACAATATTTGGAATCTGTGCATTTCTAGAAGGATTTTTCGGAATTTGTGTAGCTTGCCAGATTTATCCATTTGTTTACAAATTGTTTTATCGCACCAGATTGGTTGGAGAAAAATAATTGATTTGAATTGTTAGTATTTTCAAAGCTGTCTCATTGCGAGATGGCTTTCTTTTAGTTTAAAAACTTCCAATTTTATTATTTTGTAAATAGGTGAGACTGTTTTTAGAAAAATACAGAATAATTATTCAAAAAAAGCACTACATTTGCTTGAAGTTACTTACAAATTGATTTTGTCGATTAACTGCTTATAATTTCACCATTTACCTTTTCGAAATATAAGTTCTTATGATTCGAAAAGGTCAATAGTTGATAATTTAATTATAAATTGAAAGCTTATGTACCAGAATTTTAAATCGCATTTACAAACTGAGCTCACAGGAATTGAACAAGCCGGTTTATATAAAAACGAACGCATCATTGTTTCACCACAAGGTGCTATAATTAGATTAATAGATGGAAAAGAGGTACTGAATTTTTGCGCAAATAATTATTTAGGGTTATCAAACAATCCTGATTTAAAAGAAGCGGCAAAAAAAGCACTTGACACTCACGGTTATGGTGTTTCTTCAGTTCGGTTTATTTGTGGAACACAAGATATTCATAAACAGCTTGAAGCTTCTATTGCAAGGTTTTTTGGTACGGAAGACACCATTTTATATGCGGCATGCTTTGATGCTAATGGTGGAGTTTTCGAACCCTTGCTTGGTGAAGAAGATGCGATTATTTCGGATGCACTTAATCACGCCTCCATTATTGATGGCGTAAGGCTTTGTAAAGCGCAACGCTATCGATATGCAAATGCAGATATGGAAGATTTGGAGAATCAATTGAAAACAGCTCAGGCGCAACGTTTCCGGTTGATTGTTACTGATGGTGTATTTTCGATGGACGGAAATGTGGCACCATTGGATAAAATTTATGCTTTGGCCGAGAAATACAACGCCATGGTGATGGTAGATGAATCGCATTCAGCCGGTGTAGTGGGCGAGACAGGGCGCGGAGTGACTGAACGATATAATCTGCGTGGAAAAATAGAAATCATTACCGGAACACTTGGAAAAGCTTTTGGCGGTGCGATTGGCGGATTTACAACCGGCAAAAAAGAAATTATTGATTTGTTGCGTCAGCGTTCGCGACCATATTTGTTTTCAAACTCTATTCCTCCGATGGTTGCCGGTGCCGGAATACGTATGTTTGAAATGATGGACGAAACCAATGAACTTCAGGATAAATTACACAAAAACACTGCTTATTTTGTAGAACGGATGAAAGCTGCCGGATTTGATATTAAACCAACCGAATCAGCTATTTGCGCGGTGATGCTTTATGATGCAAAACTTTCACAGGAAATGGCTGCAAACCTATTGAACGAAGGAATTTATGTGACCGGATTTTATTTCCCGGTTGTTCCGAAAGGTCAAGCGCGCATTCGAGTTCAGATTTCTGCAGCGCACGAAACCAAACAGTTGGATAAATGTATTGCAGCATTTACCAAGGTGGGGAAAGCACTTAATGTGATAATTTGACAATATGCTAATTTGCCAATTGATGAATGAACTAACTAACTAACCAACCAATCAATCAAAAATGAAAGCTCTCGTAAAACTTCGTCCTGAAAAGGGAATATGGCTGGAAGATGTTCCAATGCCACATGTTGGAATCAATGATGTTTTAATTAAAATTAAAAAAACAGCCATCTGTGGTACAGATTTGCATATTTATAAATGGGACGACTGGTCACAGCGCACGATTAAAACTCCGATGACTATTGGCCATGAATATGTAGGGACGGTGGAGGATAAAGGCCGCGGAGTGAAGAACATTCATATTGGCGAACGGGTTACCGGCGAAGGACATATTGCTTGCGGTCATTGCCGTAATTGCCGTAGGGGAAAGTTGCATGTGTGCGAAAACAGCGTGGGAGTGGGAGTGAACCGTGACGGTGCTTTTGCCGAATATCTTTCGCTTCCGGCTGAAAATGTAGTTCATTTGGATAACCGCATATCTGATGAAATTGCTTCCATCATGGATCCGTTTGGTAATGCCACTCATACTGCCTTGTCATTTCCGATGATTGGTGAAGATGTGCTTATAACTGGTGCAGGACTGATTGGCACTATGGCAACTGCTATTTGCAAATTTGCAGGTGCACGGAATATCGTAGTCAGTGATTTAAGTGATTATCGGTTGGAAATCGCCCGAAAAATGGGCGCAACCATGACCATTAATCCCCTAAAAGGCGAAACCATCGAAGGTGCCATTAAGCAATTGCACATGCATGGATTTGATATCGGACTGGAAATGTCAGGCTCACCGATTGCTTTCGAAAGCATGATTGAAAACATGTATAACGGTTCTAAAATTGCTTTGCTGGGAATTCTGCCCAACACAACAACTGTACAATGGGACAAAATCATTTTCAAAGCATTGACTTTGAAAGGAATATATGGTCGTGAAATGTGGGAAACCTGGTACCAAATGGAACAAATGCTGATTACCGGAATTGATTTATCACCGGTTATCACTCATAGGTTTGAAGTTGATGATTTCCAAAAAGGATTCGACGTGATGGAAAGCGGCGAATGCGGAAAAGTGATTTTGAATTGGTAGAAATCCGCTCAAAATTAAACGAAATTCATTCGAATTCGGCTGTTGAATAGTTAAATGTTTATTTATATGATTGAATTAGAGAAATCTTTCTTTAGTTCCTTTGTTGATACCAAATTTTTTTGTAATTATGCACTTTTAAAATAATGTTAGTATGTTTATGTGAAATTAACTTAAATATTGAGCTTTTGATAAGAAATTAGAGGTCACAATAAAATTCAATGATATACTAAGAAAATAGCAAACAGCAAATGTATTAATAATTTCAAACAATAGTTCTGGGTTAGTAATACTCTGGAAATCAGATATTAAATTTATTAATTTAAATAATACAGTATGGATACAGTTTCAGAACTTATCAAAAATCTTGCCGACCAACATGGTCGAAGCAGATATAACCTGTTGCCGATTTTGCAGGGAGTCGTTGAACAAGAAAAATATTTGTCTGAATCCTCAATGATTGAAATTGCTAAGGAGCTTGATATACCTGCTTCCGATGTCTACGGCACTGCCACCTTTTATTCCTTTTTGGAATACAAAAAAATGGGTAAGTACATCATCCGTGTTTGTAAAACCATTACCTGTTCAATGAAAGGGAAAAATCAAGTTTTACTGGCTATTGAGGACATGTTGAAGATCAATGTTGGTGAAACAACTCCCGATGGAACATTTTCATTACTACAGACTAACTGTCTGGGCTTTTGTCATAAAGCTCCAGCTATGCTAATAAACAATGATGTTTTTACTGATCTGACACCTGAAAAAGTGAGAGAAATTTTGAATCAGTATCGTAACAAAAAGCAGGAAGGAGAACAAAATGGAAACTAATCATCAACTTAAGAGAGCCGATTTCATTTTTAAAAATGAAAATGATTGGGAAGAAGTATTGAAAAAGAATATAAGCCGATTGCCGAATGAGTTAATTAACGAATTGATTAGCTCTGAATTAAAGGGTAGAGGAGGAGCCGGCTTTCCAACCGGATTGAAATGGAAACTTTCTGCAGAAGTGGACAGTGACACAAAATACGTGATTTGTAACGCCGATGAAGGCGAGCCCGGAACATTCAAAGACAGGGAAATATTATCATTGGTGCCATTTAAAGTATTAACAGCTATGGCTATATGTGGTTATGTTGTAGGAGCAAAAGAAGGATATATTTATCTGCGCGGAGAATATTTCTTTTTGAAACCGGAATTGAATAAAGCTATAAGTGAATTCGAACTGTATTGTAAAGAGATAAATCTAGATTTTACCATTCGCATCTTTATGGGTAGCGGAGCTTATATCTGTGGCGAGGAAACTGCGCTTTTTGAATCGATGGAAGGTAAACGGGGAGAACCTCGTAATAAACCTCCTTATCCTGCTCTCTCGGGTTACATGAACAAACCAACAGTTATCAATAACGTTGAAACACTGGCACATGCCTATACTATTTTTACCTATGGCGCTAAGCGATTTTATGATTTAGGCGTTCAATATTCCCGTGGAACTAAATTATTTTCTGTTTCGGGTGATACTCCAAAACCGGGAATTTATGAACTTGAACTCGGAATGAGTCTGGCTGATTTTGTCAATGATTTTGGAGATGGTGATTCCAAAGCAGTTCAAGTAGGAGGCGCTTCAGGCTTTTTGGTACCCCGCAAAAGATTTGCAGAAACAACCATTGGTTATCAAGGCAAACTGGTAGGAATTTCGCTTCCAACAGGTGGTTCCATGATGCTTTTCAATAGTTCCCGCTCTATGTTCAATGTATTGGATAATTACCTTGAATTTTTCCGGGAAGAATCATGTGGACAATGTACACCTTGCCGCGTTGGTTGTCAGCAGTTATTGAAAGGAATTAAGGCTGTAAAGAGCGGCGAAAAAAGTACTCAATATCTTGATAAGTTATTGACATTAGCTGAAACGATGCAATTTACTGCTAAATGTGGATTGGGTCAATCAGTGGCCAATTCATTTTCGTCGATTGTTGAAAACTTCAGAGAAGAAATGATTTACTAACGTTGTAAAATAGTCTTGTCATGGGAAAAAATATAAAAATAACGATTAATGGAGAAATAGTCGAGATAAATGAAGGAACCTCCATTCTGGATGCTGCTCGTCAAGTAGGCGTAATAATTCCAACGCTTTGCTATCACAAAGATTTATGCGTTGCAGGAAATTGCAGGGTCTGTGTTGTAGAAATTGCAGGGCAAAAAAGATTGTCACCCTCTTGTGCCACTCCGTGCGAAGAAGGAATGGATATTTTCACCAACTCCGTAAAAGTGAGAAACTCCAGAAAACATATCATCGAATTATTGCTTTCGGAACACAATGCGGACTGTACCCGATGCTATAAAAATGGGAAATGTGAGTTGCAAAAATTAGCATCCGACTTTAAAATCATGTCTAATGATTTCATTCCGCTGGTTCCTTTTAAGAATTACACCATCGATATGTTTTCTCCTTCCATCATTAAAGATGATAGCAAATGTATTCGTTGTCAACGATGTGTGAGAACTTGTGCCGAATTACAAGGAGTTAATGCATTGACTGTAGCTTATAAAGGCGATAAAATGAAAATAACCACCTTCTTCGAGAAAGCCATGAATGATGTGGTTTGTACCAATTGCGGTCAATGTGTAATACATTGTCCTACAGGTGCTTTGGTGGAAAGAAATTATATTGAAGAAGTATGGGCAGCAATTACTGATAAAGCAAAACATGTGATTGTTCAAACTGCACCTGCCGTGCGAGTTGCTTTGGGTGAAGAATTAGGATTTGAATCGGGAACGAGAATAACCGGAAAAATGGTAGCGGCCCTGAAACGATTGGGGTTTGATGCCGTAATGGATACTGATTTCACTGCCGACCTGACCATTATGGAAGAGGGAACTGAATTACTTTCACGACTGAAACGAGCTTTAGTTGATCACGATCCGGGAGTGAAATTACCAATGGCAACTTCTTGTTCGCCGGGATGGATAAAATACATCGAACATATTTATCCCGATTATTTAGGACATTTGTCAACTTGCAAATCGCCACAACAAATGTTTGGTGCATTAGCCAAAACCTATTACGCTCAGGCACGAAATCTACATCCGGAAAACATAGTTTCTGTTTCGATAATGCCATGTACGGCAAAGAAATTTGAAGCTAATCGACCTGAAATGAACGACAGTGGTTATCGGGATGTGGATTATGTACTGACAACTCGTGAATTAGCCATTATGATCAAACAGGCTGGCATTGATTTTATGAAACTTGAGGATATTCAATTCGACAGATTAATGGGCGAATCGACTGGAGCTGGTGTTATTTTTGGAGCTACAGGTGGTGTAATGGAAGCTGCACTCCGAACTGCTTATGAATTGGTTACTGGACGTGAAGTGCCGTTTAAAGATCTAAATATTTTACCTGTTCGTGGAATGGAAGGCGTTAGGGAAACATCTATATTAATCGAAAATCCACTAAAAGAATGGGCATTTTTAGATGGTGTTGAACTGAAATGTGTAGTCGCGCATGGTCTTGTCAATGCGAAAAAAGTCATGGATTCAATTATTTCGGGAGAAGTAAATTATCACTTTATTGAAATTATGGCTTGTCCCGGAGGATGTTTGGGAGGTGGTGGTCAGCCCATTCCAACAAGTCCCGAAATTAGAGCCAAACGTGCTGCAGCCATTTATGCTGAAGATGAAGGTATGCCAATCCGTAAATCACACTTGAATCCGGAAGTTTTGAAAATTTATAAAGATTTTTTAATCAAGCCATTGGGTGAAAAATCCCATCTTCTATTGCACACAAAATACACGATCAGAAAAAGTTTTTAAATTAAAGAAGTCCTGCTGAAAACCGGGACTTCTTTAATTTGTGAAACATATTGATTTATAGAATTAGTTCATTATAAATTTCTTACCTGAATTTTTGAAACTCGTGTCGAGTTTTAAATCCTCATCCAATCGGAAAGATAAAGATGATTAAATGCCGAAGGTAGCGCATTGATTAGAAGGATGTTTCATCCAATTCCTTTTTATTATCAGGATTTTTTAATCCGCTTGATTTATCCAAACAGTTTAATTCTTTTAAACTGATCTCTGCAATTTGTATCTGCTTTATTCAGAACTTTATACATCCGTTTATACAGCTCCCTTACTGTTTAGTTAGTTTTTTGTTTAGAAATAAAATAATTTGAGCCACAAACAGATGACAAAATTCTGTTTGAGTTTTTTTATTTTCTTATAATTGATTGTTATACAAATATATATTGAATTTCCAAAAAAAATGTATAAGAAAACACAAAAATATTTATCAATTAAAGAAAAATTTCCGTAATAATATATTACCTTTGTTTTTGAAATCAAGTTCAACGGAATTTCTATTGTAAATCAAATTTCCTTATTGAACTTTTCTCTTATTTGTCTGAAAATTAATAATAAAAGTTATGGTTACATTAAATTCAACAATCGTTTCCGAAACCGTTCTTGATGAAATAGTTGAAAAACATAAGGGAAAACCCGGCATGTTACTTACTACGCTTGAAGAAGTACAGGAAGTTAATCCTTTGAAATTTCTTCCACATGAGACCCTTTCGGATGTTTCAAAAAAACTCAGCATTCCTCTTACACAGGTTTACAGTGTAGCAACTTTCTATTCATTTTTCAATCTGAAGCCACAGGGCAAACATTCGATAATAGTTTGCCGGGGTACAGCCTGTCACACCAAAGGTTCAAAAGCTCTGCTCGAAGAAGTAGGACATATTTTTAATTATCGCTTTGACGATTCTAATGATGAATCGTTTTATACAACTCCTGACAACGAATTTACAATTAAGACAGTTGCATGTTTCGGTCAGTGCGCTCAGTCGCCTGTTATTTCAGTTGATAACGTAATTTACAGCAATGTTAACTCTCAAAAACTGCTGAAAATACTTAAAAAAGTTCAGGCAAAAAAGCCGAAAGAATAGAACTAATTTTAAGGATTTAATATTTCTATTGCTAAAATCGAAAGAAAAATTCTCATTCATTAAACTTTTCAAAATTCTATCATGAAATCACACGAACTTGAAATATTAAGACAGAAAAATCTCCATCGTATACAACCCTCTACGCCAATGATAATGGTAGGCATGGGAACATGTGGAATAGGAAACGGTGCAGATGTTGTTTTTAACCGACTTAGGAAAAAAATTGATGAGAATAAGTTGAAATGTATTCTGAAGCCGGTAGGTTGTTTCGGATTTTGCGCCGAAGAACCGTTAGTTACTGTATACCAGCCGGGTAAACCCATGCTTGTTTACAGCAAAGTAGATGAAAAAGATGTTGAACGGATTGTCGAAGGCCTTATTTTAGGAAATATCTATCGCAAAAAAATTCTTTGCAAAATTGATGTTTGGGATCATCTTACTGCCTTTTTCGAATATGGAAAAGGTTACGAACAGATACCCCATTGGGACGAGATTCCTTTTTATAAAGGCCAGAAAAAAATTGTTTTGCGAAATTCAGGTCTTATCAATCCCGAATCAATTGAAGATTATATTGCAGTTGGGGGTTATCGGGCATTAGCAACAGTATTGGGCATGCAACCCGAAGAAGTTATCGAAGAAGTAAAAATTTCAAACCTGCGCGGAAGAGGCGGAGCAGGTTACCCTACCTATAAGAAATGGAAAATCATGTCTAATAAACAGGCAGATCAAAAATATATAATCTGTAATGCCGACGAAGGAGATCCCGGTGCTTACATGAATCGCAACGAAATTGAAAGTGACCCTCATTCGCTGATAGAAGGTATGATGATAGGAGCCTATGCAATGGGAGCTTCAGAAGGAATTGCTTACGTCCGTGCTGAGTATCCGCTTGCAGTAAAACGGTTGAAAATTGCTATCGAACAGGCAACCGAAATGGGGTTAATGGGCGAAAATATATTTGAAAGCGGCTTTAGTTTCAAACTCGAAGTGGTAGAAGGTGCGGGGGCATTTGTATGCGGAGAAGAAACTGCTCTGATTAAATCTATCGAAGGAAAAGCCGGTCGCCCCACACCCCGTCCACCCTATCCAGCTGACACTGGATTGTACCGTAAACCCACCAATATTAATAATGTTGAAACCTGGTGTAATATTCCAGTAATATTTGAAAAAGGAGGAAAATGGTTTACCGAAACAGGAACAGAAAAAAGTCCTGGAACCAAAGTTTTTTCATTAGTTGGTAAAATTAAAAACACAGGATTGGTCGAATTACCGCTCGGTTCAACACTGAATCAGTTTATTTTTGAAATTGGTGAAGGTACCGGAACCAACAAACGTGTAAAAGCCGTTCAAACCGGAGGTCCTTCGGGTGGTTGCATTCCGGTGGAACTATTTTCCACGCCAGTTGATTACGAATCGCTTACAGAACTCGGAGCTATCATGGGTTCGGGTGGAATGGTGGTAATGGATCAGGATAACTGTATGGTAGATGTTGCCAGGTATTTCCTTGAATTCAGTTCATCTGAATCTTGCGGAAAATGTACTCCATGCCGCGAAGGTTTGGCTCAGGCACTTGCAATACTTACTAAAATTACAAAAGGTCAGGGAACTTATAATGACCTGACAACTCTCGAATTACTAAGCACTACGATTAAAGATACTTCAATCTGTGGTTTAGGTCAAACAGCTCCGAATCCTATCCTTACCACTTTACGTTATTTTCGCCACGAATATGAAGAACATATTCAGGAAAAACGTTGTCAGGCAGGAGTTTGTGATTCGCTGTTCATGGCACTGTGCGAAAATAGCTGTCCAATGCACATGAATATCCCCGGTTACATCGAACTTATAAAAGAAGACCGCATAGAAGAAGCTTTTGAACTGACATTACGCGATAATCCGATTCCCGGAACAATTGGTCGTATTTGCCACTTCCATTGTCAGATGCGTTGCCGTCGTGAACAGCTGGATGAACCGGTTTCGCAGGGTGAAATTCACCGTTATCTTGCCGATACAATGTATAAACTCGGCAAAGAAAACGAAATCTACAACAAACTGATTAAAGAAAAACTAAAATCTACCGGAAAACAAATTGCAATAGTCGGTGCCGGGCCTGCAGGTCTTACTGCAGCCTATTATCTTGTCAGATTGGGGCATAAAGTTGTAGTTTATGATTCATTTTCTGAAGCCGGCGGAGTGGTACGTTTCGGAATTCCACAGTACCGTTTACCAAAATCTGTTTTACAAAAAGAAGTTGAATTTATTAAAAAACTCGGCGTTCAGTTTGTATTCAATAAACGGTTAGGTGATAATCTTGATTTTAATCAACTTACAAAAGAAAACGATGCAGTTTATCTGGCCATCGGAGCATGGAAAGAAATTGGAATGAATATCCCCGGTGATCATGCAAAAGGTGTATTTTCAGGAACTGAATTTTTGAAAGAACTGGCATTGGGAAAGAAACCGAAGCTTGGAGAAAAAGTAGTAATAATTGGCGCAGGAAATGTGGCAATAGATGCTGCAAGGAGTATCTGGCGTCTGGGAAAAGAAGTAACTGTCGTTTACCGGCGTGAAAAGTGCGATATGCCTGCCAATAAGATAGAAATTGTGGAATCGGAAGCCGAAAAAATCAATTACCGTTTCTTGTCTGCTCCGAGTGAAATTCTGACGGATAAATCGGGTAAAGTCACCGGATTAAAAATTGAAGTTATGAAATGTGGTGGCATCGATATCTCCGGACGCAGGAAACCAGTTCCGACAGGTAAATTCGAAGAAATAGAATGCGATTCGATTATTCTTGCTGTAGGAGAACGGGTTGATGCTGGTTATCTTGCCAAAGACGGTCTTGAAGTTACTAAAGATGGTCGCATGATTATTAACCCATTCACATTCGAAACATCTATTCATAAAGTCTATGCAGGCGGTGATGCTGTTACTGGACCTTCGACTGCTGCCGAAGCAATGGGAATGGCACGCAAAGCGGCGGAATCTATTGATTTTATTTTGATTAATGAAAAACGATTCCACAGGCTGTTCAGAGATTTTGAATACAAAAACGCCATTCCGACGAATGTAAAAAAGAGTCCGAGAAACGTTGGTTACAAACTGGCTGTTGGAGAAAGAGTCGGTAATTTCCATGAAGTAGATGGCGGGTTTACGGGTGAACAGGCACATAATGAAGTTAATAGATGTCTGAGGTGCGATGTAAAATGTTAGATTAGCAAAATAAAAATATACTTGAAAGTAAAAAATTTGACTCAAAAACCTCATTTATGGTTAAGAGTATAAATATATACAATTATGAAAATTACAATAAACAATCAACCTTTGGAGGTTAGCGAAGGAATAACTATAATGGATGCGTGTCAGTCAGTTGGAGTAAAAGTTCCGACATTATGTTATCTGAAAGATGTGTCGAACAATGCATCTTGTGGAGTTTGCGTTGTCGAATTAAAAGGAGCTAAATCATTGTTACGTTCCTGTATTACCAAAATTACCGAAGGTATGGAAATCTCGACCAACACGCAGCGTGTGATGGATGCCCGTAAAATGAATGTAGAATTACTTTTAGCAAATCATCCACAGGATTGCCTTATTTGCGACCGCAATCTGAATTGTGAGCTGCAAAATCTCACATACATGTTTGGGATTGCAGGGAAACGCTTTGTTCGTACACGAAAACAATACCTGGATAAAGATGAATCGTCACTTTCGCTTGTGCGTGATCCTGAAAAGTGTATTTTGTGCGGACGTTGCGTGGCTGTTTGCAGCGAAGTACAGACTGTTAAAGCCATCGATTTTGCCGGACGGGGAATTAAAAGTAGAATTTCGACTTATCTCGATCAGGGTATGGGCTTAGTAGCTTGTACCAATTGCGGACAGTGTGCATTGGTTTGTCCTACAGGTGCGATAACCGAAAAAAGTTCGATTTCTGAAGTTTGGGAAGCCATTTACAATCCTGAAAAAGTGGTGCTTGTTCAAACTGCTCCTGCCATCCGCGTGGGAATAGGCGAAAGCATGGGAATGCCCTCCGGTAGTCTTGTTACAGGTAAAATGGTTGCAGGGCTACGTAGGTTAGGCTTCTCAAAAGTGTTTGACACCAATTTCGCTGCCGATCTCACCATCATTGAAGAAGGAAATGAGCTGATTAAACGTATTAAAACAGGTGGAACATTACCAATGATTACTTCCTGTTCGCCGGGTTGGATTAAATTTATCGAACATTTTTATCCAAAATCTTTAAGTCATCTTTCCACCTGTAAATCACCTCAGCAAATGTTCGGCGCTGTTGCCAAAACGTATTATGCCGAAAAGACAGGTATCGATCCTCGGAATATCGTGGTTGTTTCAATTATGCCTTGTACGGCAAAAAAATATGAAGCCAAGCGACCGGAAATGGATGGTGCTTTCAAATACTGGAAAGACAAATTAAATCTCGAAGAAAATGAAAGTTTTTTCGATGTGGATTATGTATTGACAACCCGTGAATTGTCGCGCATGTTTAAAGAAACCGGAATTGATTTTGCACATTTACCCGAAGAAAATTTCGACAGTCCGTTGGGAGAATCGACTGGGGCAGCCGTTATTTTCGGGGCAACCGGAGGTGTTATGGAAGCTGCCTTGCGTACAGCTTACGAAGTATTTACCGGTAAAACATTATCTTCTGTTGATTTTAAAGCAGTACGCGGAATGGAAGGAATCAAAGAAGCTGAAGTGGATCTGGACGGAACAAAAATAAAGGTGGCTGTGGCCCATACACTGAAGAATGCGAGAATTATAATGGACGAAATAGAAGCAGGAACTTCGCCCTACACTTTTATCGAAGTAATGACCTGTCCCGGAGGTTGTCTGGGCGGTGGTGGCCAACCTATACCGACTAACGCCTTCATCCGGCAGAAACGTGCGGAATCAATTTATTTCGAAGATGCGAACAAAGGAATCCGAAAATCGCACGAAAATCCCGAAATTGCTGCTATTTATACTGATTTCCTTAAAGAACCGCTTGGAGAAAAATCACATCATTTACTGCACACAACCTATACATACAGAAAAAGGTATTAAAATCGTTGAAGTCTGGTTTGTGCCAGACTTCATTATTAATAACCCCTTTATTGCCTTTTTATATAATGTTTCGAATCACCAACATCATTGTAAGCAATTTCTTCTCCAATCATGCTAACACGACTTGCCAGACAATCAATGCATTCGTCAGCTTCTTCATCAATACAAGGTTTATTGTCGTACAGTAAATAATTGCCCCTATATTTAACGGGAGTCAGGTTGGGCATCAATACATTGGCACCTGCTTTTAATCCGTGTTCCCTTCCCATTGGAACTATTGATTGAAGGGCAGTGGTGGAAGCAATATTGATATAGGGAATTAGAATTCGCAAAGTAGCAATCATTCGAAGCGACAGATTAAAACGATCTTTCAAAGGAAGTAATGAATTTTTTTCAAGATACAAAGGCGTATCAGCATGTTCAAGATATGGTCCCATCCCTACCATATCAATATTCGTTTTTTTAATAAAAAGTAAATCATCAGCCAAATTTTCAATGGTTTGAAATGGAAGTCCGATCATTACACCTGTTCCGGTTTGATAACCTGCTTTCTGAATATTTTTCAGACATTGGAGACGCGTATTGAAATCATGTAGTTGATTATCGGGATGAATTTTGCGGTAAAGCTCTTCGCTGGAAGTTTCAATTCGCAGTAAATAACGTTGCGCTCCGGCTTCAAACCATGCTTTGTAGGTTTCAAACGACTGTTCGCCCAACGAAAGTGTAAAGCGGAATTCGGAATTTGTAGCTTGTTTTATTTTGGTGATGAGGTTGGTAATTTGATCTGTGAATTCATTACTTTGTTGTTCGCCCGATTGAAGCACAATGCCTGTAAAGCGATTTGTTATGGCAAACTCAACACTATTCAGAATTTCTTCATCTGTCATCATGTATCTGTTGACCTTCGTATTTCCACTTCGTATTCCACAATACAGGCAGTTCTTTTTGCAATGATTTGAAAACTCAATCAATCCCCGAAGATAAACGTTAAGGCCGATAGTCTGTTCTTTGATGGAATAGGCGTGTTTAATTAGAAGTTCGTGTTCAGCAGGGTCATTTATCGAAAGCAAACGGATAATATTCACTCGGGTGAGTTCAGACTTTTCTAATATTTTGATAACTGAGTGATCCATAATTTAG
>Ga0209123_1002274_pt1 | contig 16665 bp, 14 predicted proteins | sample BarGraIncu00431A_FD_184500 | JGI IMG/M metagenome (GOLD analysis project Ga0209123, IMG submission 184500) | Arctic peat soil microbial communities from Barrow, Alaska, USA - Barrow Graham LP Incubations 004-31A (SPAdes) (version 2) | ecosystem: Environmental > Terrestrial > Soil > Wetlands >...
CCCCACAGGCTCGAAGCTTCAGGGCTAGAACAGATTCACCTTCCCGACTTACTCCAGCGTCCCGGAGTAACTTGGAGACTTTTACAACAGACACCCTGACAATACAAGGGTTAGGGAGGGGGAAACGGCTTTTATCTCGACTAAACCCGGCCCCCGTCAATCAGCATTTGTTCCCGCATTTGCCTGTTCCCTCATGGCTTATCTGCGTCAAACCGCAACCATCCGTGTCATCCGCGTTCCCTTGCCTCTCACGTGTCTCGCCGCTGCCTTTGCCTTCGTCAAGTTCTCGGAATTTAACGAATTGGCGGGCAATAATCCTTGACACTGCCGGTAATTGATTGTAATCTGGCGAGCCTAACTCTTTGGATACAGTATGCTTTTTTGCTTGTGTTAGGCGGCGTACGAAATTTACGATTTTATCGGAGGCGGCGTGTTGACTTTTCAGGAGCTGATTCTCTCCCTGCAGAACTACTGGGCAGGGCAGGGGTGCGTAATCCAGCAACCATATGATACCGAAAAAGGTGCGGGGACCTTCAACCCCGCGACTTTCCTGCGTGTGCTCGGACCCGAGCCCTGGAAGGTCGCCTACGTGGAGCCCTCACGGCGCCCCACGGACGGCCGTTACGGCGAGAACCCGAACCGGTTGCAGCACTACTACCAGTTCCAGGTGATCATGAAGCCGTCACCTCTCAATATCCTTGATCTCTACCTCGATAGCTTACGCGCCTTCGGCATCGACCCGGCCAAACACGACATTCGCTTTGTCGAGGACGACTGGGAATCCCCGACGCTGGGCGCCTGGGGGCTCGGCTGGGAGGTCTGGCTGGACGGCATGGAAATCACCCAGTTCACCTACTTCCAGCAGGCCGGCGGCATCGACCTGAAGCCGGTCTCCTCGGAGATCACCTACGGCTGCGAGCGTATCGCCATGTACCTGCAGGGGGTGGACAACGTCTACGACCTGGAGTGGACCAAGGGGATCAGCTACCGCGACATTCACCACGAGAGCGAGGTGGAGTTCTCCACCTACAACTTCGAGGAAGCCGATGTCGATATGCTTTTAAACCTCTTCAAAATGTACGAAAAGGAGTGCGTGCGACTGGTCGCCAAGGGGCTGGTGCTGCCGGCTTACGACTACGTCATGAAGTGCTCCCACACCTTTAACCTTCTGGACGCCCGCGGCGCCATCTCGGTTACCGAGCGCGCCTCCTACATCGGCAAGGTGCGCAACGTGGCACGTCTTTGCGCCGAGGGTTACCTGCAGATGCGCGAGCGGCTCGGCTTTCCGCTTTTAAAAGGAGGCCGCTAATGGCTAAGGATCTATTCCTGGAGATTGGATGCGAGGAAATTCCCGCCGGCTTCATTCCGAAGGCGCTGGCCGACATGGAACTTTTGATGAAGCGCGAGCTGGAAAGTGCGAGGCTTTCCTTCGGCGAGATCGTCACCCTGGGGACCCCGCGTCGCCTGGTGCTCGCCGTCAAGGCGCTCGAGGAGCGCCAGCCGGACGCCGAGCTGACCGCCATGGGCCCCGCCAAGAGTGTCGCCTACGACGCCGAAGGAAAACCGACCAGGGCTGCCGAGGGCTTTGCCCGCGGCCAGGGCGTTGACGTTTCCTCGCTCAAGCTGGTAACTACCGAGAAAGGCGAGTATCTTGCCGCGGTCAAGAGCGAGATCGGCAGGGATACCGCTGAACTTCTGACCGAGATGCTGCCGCGATTGCTGAACGCCATTCCCTTCAAGAAGTCGATGCGCTGGGGCGACCTTGAAGTGAAGTTCGCGCGACCCATCCACTGGATGGTGGCGCTCTTCGACGGGGTCGTGGTTCCCTTCTCCTTCGGCAACATCGACAGCGGCTCCATCTCGCGCGGCCATCGCTTCATGGCCAACACGACTTTCCCGGTGCGCGATCTCGCGCATTACCTGGAAGAGTGCGAGCGTCACTTCGTGGTTCCCGACCCCAAGAAGAGAAAGGAAATCATCCGGGGCGAGATCGCCCGGGTCGCCAAGCTTGCCGGCGGCAACGTACTGCCGGACGAGGGGCTCCTGGAGCAGGTGACCTTCCTGGTCGAGTACCCGAGCGCCGTCGCCGGTACCTTTTCCCCGGACTTCCTGGCCGTCCCCCGCGAGGTGCTGATCACCTCCATGAGGGAGCATCAGCGCTACTTCTCGCTGGTGGACGACGGAGGGAAACTTCTTCCGGTCTTCATCACCATCAACAACACGCTGACCGAGGATCCCTCCGTCGTCGTCAAGGGGAACGAGCGGGTGCTGCGCGCGCGCCTCTCCGACGCCCGCTTCTTCTTCGAAGAGGACAAGAAAGTACCGCTGGAAAGCCGCGTCGAGCTGCTGAAGAGCGTGGTCTACCAGGCGAAGCTCGGCACCTCCTACGAGAAGATGGAGCGTTTCCGCTCTCTCTCTGCCACACTTGCCTCCCAGCTTAACCCTTCCGTCGTGGAAAAGGTGCAGCGGGCCGCGACCCTTTGCAAGGCCGACCTGGTAACCGGGATGGTCGGTGAGTTTCCTGAGGTTCAGGGGATCATGGGGCGCGAGTACGCCCTTCATGGCGGCGAGGATCTTGAGGTGGCGAACGCCATCGCCGAGCATTATCTTCCGACCCAGGCAGGCGGCGAGCTTCCCGCCTCCGACATCGGCGCCTTTGTTTCTTTGGCCGACAAGATGGACACCATCTGCGGCTGCTTCAGCGTAGGCCTGATTCCGACCGGCTCCGCCGACCCTTATGCCCTGCGCCGCTCGGCCCTCGGCGTCATCAACATCATCGTCGAGAAGGGGTACCGGCTAAAGCTTGCCGACTTCATTGGAGCCTCGTTGGATCTCCTGGCTGCCAAGGCCAGCCGCCCTCGCGAGGAGGTGCAGCGCGACGTTCTTGAGTTCTTCAAGGTTCGTTTCGTGAATCTTTTGGCCGACCGCTTCCCCGCCGATGCAGTCGATGCTGTGGTCGCCCTCTCTTTCGACGACATGGTCGAGGTCAACTCCAAGATCTCCGCGCTCTCCGAATTCAGGAAGCGGGAAGATTTCGGCCCCCTCGCCGTGGCTTTCAAGCGGGTCTGCAACATCGTGAAGGACGGCGTGGACACCCCCGTTGCGGAGGACCTTTTCGAGGACGCCGCCGAAGGGGCGCTGTACCGGGCCTTGCATGCGGTATCAGGACAGGTGGCCGAGGCGGTGGCCTCTGGCGATTACCTCGCCGCGCTCTCCGGTATCGCCACCCTGAAGGATGGGGTGGATCTCTTTTTCGAGAAGGTTATGGTCATGGCAGAAGACGAGAAGGTGCGCGCCAACCGGTTGGCACTACTGACCGGCATCGCACGCCTCTTCGGGCAGCTGGCAGACTTCTCCAGGCTCTCGCCTTGATGCTTCGCCGACGGCAGCAAAACGCACGGATAAAGGCGACCCGCCTGACTCAGGCTCACTGCCGTAGCATCCCAAAGTAACGCTCACGTAAACAGCCGTCCGCGCCGCAAGGCCCGGCGGCTGTTTTGTCTTCCTGGTAAAAAAGGGTATACTAATAAACATTCACGGTTCGCTGCATTAATCTTAAGGGGGTTTCACATGGGAAAGTACGTTTACTTCTTCGGGGCAGGCAAGGCTGACGGAAATGCAAAGATGAAGGAGCTCCTGGGCGGCAAGGGGGCGAACTTGGCCGAGATGACCAGCATCGGTCTTCCGGTTCCGGCTGGCTTCACCATCACGACGGAGGTCTGCACCGAGTATTACAAGATCGGCAGAAACTACCCGGAAGGACTCAAGGCCGAGGTGGCCTCCAACATGCTGGCCGTTGAAGAACTCATGGGGAAGAAGTTCGGCGATCCCAAGAACCCGCTACTGGTATCGGTCCGCTCCGGCGCCCGTGCCTCCATGCCCGGGATGATGGACACCATTTTGAACCTGGGACTGAACGACATCACCGTGCAGGGGATCATCGCCCAAAGCGGCGACGAGCGCTTCGCCTACGACGCCTACCGCCGCTTCGTGCAGATGTACTCCGACGTCGTCATGGGGATGCACAAGGACGAGCTGGAGCACCTTTTGGAGCGCAAGAAAGACGCGCGCGGCGTCCACCTCGACACCGACCTGACGGCCGCCGACTGGAAGGACCTGGTGGCAAGCTTCAAGGCGAAAATCAAGGAAACCCTCGGCGTGGCATTCCCCGAGGAGCCCGAGGAGCAGCTCTGGGGCGCCATCGGCGCAGTTTTCAGTTCCTGGATGAACCAGCGGGCCATCACCTACCGCAGGCTGAACTCCATCCCGGCCGAGTGGGGCACCGCCGTTAACGTGCAGTCCATGGTGTTTGGCAACATGGGGCACGACTGCGCCACCGGCGTTGCCTTCACCCGCGACCCCTCCACCGGCGAGAACTATTTCTACGGCGAGTATCTGGTGAACGCGCAGGGCGAGGACGTGGTGGCGGGGATTCGCACCCCGCAGCCGATCAACCGCGCCAAGCACAAGGCGGGCGACCTCCCCTCCATGGAGGAGGTGCTCCCCGACTGCTACAAACAGTTGGCCGAGATCAGAAACATTCTGGAGCGCCACTACACCGACATGCAGGACATAGAGTTCACCATCGAAAAGGGTATCCTCTACATGCTGCAGACCCGGGGCGGCAAGCGGACCGCGAAGGCAGCCATCAAGATCGCTGTGGACATGGTCGCCGAGGGGCTCATCGACGAGAAGACCGCGGTGCTGCGCGTCGCGCCGAACCAGCTCGATCAATTGCTGCACCCCTCCCTCGACCCCAAAGCCGAAAGAAAGGTCATCGCCAAGGGGCTGCCTGCTTCTCCCGGGGCCGCTTCCGGTGAGGTGGTCTTCACCGCAGACGAGGCGGAGTCCGCCGCCAAGCTCGGCCACAAGGTTATCCTGGTCCGGGTGGAGACCAGCCCCGAGGATATCCACGGCATGCATGCGGCACAGGGAATCCTGACGGCACGCGGCGGGATGACCTCCCACGCTGCGGTCGTCGCGCGCGGCATGGGAAAATGCTGCGTCGCCGGTTGCGGGGACATCAAGGTGGACTACGCCACCGGCAAGTTCGTCGCCAAGGACGGCACGGTCATCTCCAAGGGGGACACCATCACCCTGGACGGCTCGACCGGCGAAGTCATGCTGGGCGCGGTCGCAACCGTGGCTGCCGGCGTGAGCGGTGACTTCCAGACGCTCATGGGATGGGTGGACAAGTTTCGCCGCATGAAGGTCCGCGCCAACGCTGACACCCCGCATGACGCACGCACCGCGCGGGAGTTCGGCGCCGAGGGGATCGGCCTGTGCCGGACCGAGCACATGTTCTTCGACGCCACCAGGATCGCCGCAGTCCGTGAGATGATCCTTGCGGCGGACATCGAGGGGCGCCGCAAGGCTCTACTGAAAATCCTCCCGATGCAAAAGGGGGACTTCATGGGACTCTTCCGCGAGATGAAGGGGCTCCCGGTTACCATCCGGCTTCTTGACCCGCCGCTGCACGAGTTCCTCCCCCAGGATGCCAAGGACATCGAGGACCTGGCTCGCACCATGGGAGTTTCCGCGCAGACCCTGCGCCACAAGGTCGAATTCCTGCACGAGTTCAACCCGATGCTCGGGCACCGCGGCTGCCGCTTGGGTGTTACCTTTCCGGAAATCTACGACATGCAGGTGCAGGCCATTATGGAGGCCGCTTGCGAGCTGGTGCGCGACGAAGGGTTCTCTATCGTGCCTGAGATCATGATCCCGCTGGTGTCGGTGACCAAGGAGCTCGCACTGATGCGTGCCAACGCGGTTGCCGTCTGCGAGGACGTCATGACACGCTACGGCGTCAAGGTGGAGTACCTGATCGGCACCATGATCGAGCTGCCGCGCGCCGCCATCATTGCTGACAGCATCGCCACCGAGGCAGATTTCTTCTCCTTCGGGACCAACGACCTGACCCAGACTACCTTCGGCCTTTCCCGTGACGATGCCGGTAAGTTCCTCCCCTTCTATGTGGAGAACGGCATCCTTGAGGACGATCCCTTCGTCACCATCGACCAGGCAGGGGTGGGCGCGCTCATCAGGATCGGGTGCGAGAGAGGGCGTCAAACCCGCGCCGCCATCAAGCTCGGGATCTGCGGGGAGCACGGCGGCGACCCCGCTTCAGTCATCTTCTGCGACTCGATCGGGCTCGACTACGTTTCCTGCTCGCCGTTCCGGGTACCCATCGCCCGGTTGGCGGCGGCCCACGCCACGCTGAACAGTTAGCGCCATTAATCCCTTCCTTCCGGAAGCCGTAGGGACCGGGAGGAGGGAACTAATCGCCTTGACACCTCGGCGCGAAACGTGTAAATACCGCTTAAAGCTCAAACGGATTCGCGCCAGCGGTTCTGTGATAATAAAATCAGTAACGGAGGAACGGTACATGGCAAACGGTGTGGTCAAATGGTTCAACGATGCGAAAGGTTTCGGGTTCATCGAGCAGGACAACGGCGATGATGTTTTTGTGCATTTCTCCTCAATACAGTCGGACGGCTTCAAGTCCCTGGCAGAGGGCGATGCCGTTTCTTTCGAGGTCACCCAGGGGGCCAAGGGGCCGCAGGCTGCTAATGTGGTAAGGGGTTAGCCGCAACTTATAAGTTGGAGGCCCCGAAGCCGTTATTCGGGGCTTTTTTTGCCTAAAGCCACCCAAAGCGGAAGTCTCATGCGAATCAACGATAAAACAGAATCCGGCACAGTCACCAAGAAGGGGAAGGGGCAGCAGGCCAAAGGTGTCATGAGTTCCGGCGCCCCGCTTTTTGCCGGCCGCCTCACCCAGGTGGCCAAGAGCAGTGCTGACTACCCGGGCGAGTTGCAGCGGTTAAAGGAAGAGATCGACAAGGCCGGGACAACTCTGGAGCAGGAGCCGACCATCGTCAACTTCAAGGCCTTCCGCGATTTGCTGGGTACTGTGGCAAGAAAGGTATCCGCCGAGGCCTACCGTATGGAACTGGTGGGCGGAGGATTCACCGGCCGTACCCACGAGGTGGTAACCGTCATCGACAAGGAAGCGGATCTTCTTTACCACCTGATCATGAGGGAGCAAAAGGACCATATCCGGATTGTTGCCCAGATCGTGAAGATCAAGGGGCTAGTTGTCGACTTTCTGCTCTGAGGTACTGCGAACTCAGGCTTTCATAAACACAAAAAAAGGGACTCTTATCGAGTCCCTTTTTTGTTGCCGCGAAACCAGCATCGTTCCCACGCTCCCGCGTGGGAACGATGCCAGGGACGCTCCCGCGTCCCGTTCACCAAAACTCTCCCTCCCCTTCAAGGGAGGGTAGAGGTGGGGTTGGGGGACCCGGTTCCGGCTTTTAGGCCACCGTAACGCTTATTTTTCCCACCTGCGCGATTTCGGCAACCACCAGGTCGCCGTTTTTAATGGGACCCACTCCGGCCGGGGTGCCGGTCAGAATCAGGTCGCCCGGCTCCAGGGTAAAGATGGAGGACAGGTAACTGATCAATTCCGGCATGCGGTGGATCATGAGTGCGGTCGAACCATCCTGGCGCGGTGCACCGTTAACTGAAAGGGTGATGCGGAGGTCTTGCGGGTCAGCCACCGAGGCGGCCGGCACAAAACTCGATAACGGGCAGGCAGTGTCGAACCCCTTGGCGATTTCCCAGGGCAGGCCCTTTTTCTTCTGCTCAGACTGAACGTCTCTCAGGGTCAAATCTATGGCGACCCCGAAGCCGGCGACGTGGCCCATTGCTTGGGCGGGCGCGATGTTTTTGCCGCCGGTCCCGATCAGGAGCGCCAGTTCAGCCTCGTGGTGGCAGTCGCTGCTATAGGGGGGGATGACGATCTGCTCTCCCTCGCCGATGACGCTGGAAGCTGGTTTCATGAAAATAATGGGTCGGTCCGGCATTTCGTTGCCGAGTTCCTTAATGTGGTCCACATAGTTTCTCCCGATGCAAAGGATTTTGCCGATCGGAATACCTTCTATGCTCCCCAAAAGTTGTGCGGTTTTCATGCCCCCTCCCCTTAGTAAAGATGCTCGCCAGTTTAAACGACTTAAAGGACTCAAACGACTTAAAGTAAAGGACTCAAAGGTCAAAGGTCAAAGGTCTCAAGGTCTCAAGGACTTTAGCGACGACTTAACGACTCAACAACTCAACGCCTTTCCCCTACCACTCGCCGTTGGCGGTTTTCGCCTCGCCGCCCGCTCGGCATCCCTGCCAACTGCCCCGCCTCTTCAGCTCGTTCACAATTCGGTACCACATCTGGTTGTTCTTCAGGCCCCAGTTGGGCGCCAACCGGATCGCCTCCGGCGCTGAGCCGTACAGCCTCTGGATGGAGACTTGGGGCGGAAGTTCCTCGAGGAAGTCGCAGATCCCACCCAGATACTCGTCCAGGGTGATCGGGGTGAAGCTGCCTGCTTGGTACAGCTCGGCCAGACGGGTTCCTGCCACGACGTGCAGTTGGTGCAGCTTGAGGGAGCTGACCGGAAGCCCGGCTATCAGCCTGGCGCTTTTCAGGAATCCGGCCCTGGTCTCGCCGGGAAAGCCGTAAATGAGATGGGTGCAGATGTCGATGCCGCGCCCCGCGAGCCGTTCCACGGTGCCCAGGTACTCGGCCAGGGTATGCCCCCGGTTGATACCGGTGAGGATGGCGTCGTCCATGGACTGCAAACCGAGCTCTACGCAGATATAGCGGTCGCGGGCGAGTTCCGTCAAAAGCTCGATCGCCTGGTCCGTGATGGAGTCGGGACGGGTCCCTATGGAAAGCCCCAGCACGTCCGGGTGCGCGAGGGCACGCCGGTACAGGTCGGAGAGGCGCTCGACCGGTGCGTAGGTATTGGTGAATTTCTGGAAGTAGATCAGGAATTTTTCGCTGTTGAGGCGGGTCCGATGGTAGGCCATGCCAGAAGCCATCTGCTCCTCGATCGCAATGACCGCTTCGGTTCCCTTGGGTGAAAAGGAGCTGTTGTCGCAGTAAATACAGCCACCTGTGCCGCGGCTACCGTCCCGGTTCGGGCAGGTGAAGCCGCCGTCCACGTTCACCTTGCTCACCCGGCAGCCGAAGTGCCGGCGCAAAAAGGAGCCATAAGAATTGATGCGGAGGTCTTTGTGGATCAACTCGCTGGTCATTTCAATCACCCGAGTCCAGGGGCGGAAGTAGCGCCAGGAGCGCTTTGGCCGCATGGCGCGGTTCGGGTGCCGACATGATGGCGGAGATCAGGGCGATGCCACGTACTCCGCAGGATACCGCCTCGGCGCAGTTTTCCGGGGAGACTCCCCCCAGAGCGAAAACCGGGATCTGGAGCATGTGCGTGACGGTCTCCAACAGCTCGAGGCCGACCGGATCCCCGTAGGCCGCCTTGGACGCGGTGAAGTAGACCGGCCCGAAGGTGACGAAGTCAGCCCCCATCTCCTGGGCGGTGATGGCCTGGACCTGGTTGTGGCAGGAAACGCCGATCAGTTTCCGCTCGCCCAAAAGCTTCCTCACCTTGTAGATGGGTAGGGAGCTCCCCCCGATGTGCACGCCGTCGGCGTCCACGGCGAGCGCCACGTCGACGCGATCGTTAATGAACAGCTTGGCGCCGTAGCGCGAGGTCAGGCGGCGCAGTTCGTACGCCGTTTCGTACAGCTCCTTGGTGGAAAGATCCTTCTCCCGGAGCTGGACGGCGCGCACGCCACCGCGCAGCGCCTCCTCGACCACGAACTCGAGGTTGCGCCCGAGCGTCTCCCCGCGGCCGGTGATCAGGTACAGGTTGAAGTCGATCCAGGGCGATTCCTGGCTTTTCACGCAATCAGTCCCGAAAGGGGCGAAGACGCGTTGGCGTGCAGTTTCATGGGAATCCGGCCGGCCCGAAACGCGAGCCTTCCGGCGCGCACCGCGAGGTTCATGGCGAGCGCCATGGCGATGGGATCCTGGGCGCCGGCAATGCCGGTGTTCATCAGTACGCCGTGGCAGCCGAGTTCCATGGCTATCGCCGCGTCCGAAGCGGTGCCGACGCCGGCATCGACGATGACCGGAACCTTGACCGTGTCCAGGATGATTCGCAGGTTGTAGGGGTTTCTGATTCCCAGGCCGCTGCCGATCGGGGCGCCCAGCGGCATGACTGCGGCGCAGCCCAGATCCTCGAGCCTGCGGCAGACGATCGGGTCGTCACTGGTGTAGGGAAGCACGGTGAAGCCTTCCTTGATCAGGACGGCTGCCGCCTTCAGTAGCTCCTCGTTATTGGGGAACAGGGTCTTCTCGTCTCCCAGGACCTCGAGCTTGACGAAGTCGGAGAGTCCCGCCTCGCGTGCCAGGCGGCAGGTGCGGATCGCGTCCTCGGCACTGTAGCAGCCGGCGGTGTTAGGCAGCAGCGTGTACTTCTTCAGGTCGATATGGTCGAGCAGCGATTCCTTGTTGCGGTCCGAGATGTTCACCCGGCGTACCGCCACGGTGATGATCTGGGCTCCGGAGGCTTCTATCGCGGCCACCATCTGGGGAAAATCAGCGTATTTGCCGGTGCCGACCATGAGGCGGGAGTCGAATTCGCGTCCGGCGATGACTAGCTTGTCGTTTTTTTCAAGCATCTTAAGTATTCTCCCAATCGTGTGTCTGGCTCTGCGGCGCTTTTGGAAGGGAGCCGGTTCAGCCCCCTCCGACAAAATGGACGATTTCTATGCAGTCACCTTCCTTCAGGGTCGTGCCAGGGTAGGCGCCCTTCGGGAGGATCTCGCGGTTCAACTCGACTGCCACCCGGCGCGGGTCGATGCCGAGCTGCTCCAGATAGTCCTGAACCGAAAGCGGGTCGATGGTTGCGGCTGCGCCGTTAATGGTAATGTTCACTGCTGCTCCGAAATTCGCGTGGCTAGGGAAAGAAAAAGCCGGTGCAGGGTAGCAACCAGCGGCGGGCACTGCGCGGTGCCACCCCGGCGAGCCTGGTCTGGCAGCCAGGGGGTGACCTGACCGTAAACTATCAATATTGGCTTACGGATGTCAAATGATTTCTTCCGCGGGTTTGCAGCGCCGGGCTCTTAATTCCTGGTGGGTAACGTGGTAGCTGCGGGTGCCGTATACGGTTGGCGACTAGGCGGGTTCCTCCTCCTGCAGCGGGAGCCTGATGGTGAAGGTGGTCCCCTCACCGACTTCACTTTGCACTTCGATTCCACCGCCGTGCTCCTGAATGATGCCGTAGGAAACGGAGAGGCCGAGACCGGTACCCTTGTTCTCCTTGGTGGAGAAGAAGGGGTCGAAGATCTTGCCCAGATGGGCCTCGGGAATGCCGCAGCCGTTGTCCTTGATGGTGAGGAAAACGCAGCCGAGCTCGTGGTCTACCCAGCTGCGGACCTTCAGTATCCCTTCGCCCTGCATGGCATGGGCGGCGTTGATGAAGATGTTGATGAATACCTGCTCTATCTGGTTCGGGTCGATCAGCAGGGCTGGAAGGTCGTTGGCGTACTCCCTTATCACGGTGATGTCCAGAAAGAGGATCTGGTGCTCGATCAGGGAGAGGGCGGTGTCGGAGACCTCATTTACCGAGTTGAGACCCTTTTTAGGGGGGGAGCAGCGGGCGAATTCCAGCAGTCCCTTGACAATGCTGGCGCAGCGCTTGGTTTCCCTGATGACCGTCTCGATATCGTTTTTGAGCGTCTCATCCAGTCGGGGATTGCTGTGGATCAGGGAGGAAAAGACCAGGATCCCGGTGAGCGGGTTGTTGATCTCATGGGCGATCCCCGCCACGACCTCACCCAGGGAGGCGAGCTTTTCGGAGCGGATCAGCTGTGCCTGGATCTGGGTCAGCTCCTGGGTGCGTTCCTGCACCATCTGCTCCAGAGTCCGACCCCACCCCTCGAGTTCGGCGCGCGCCTTTTTCAGGTTGAGGGTCATGTCGTTGAACGACTCCGCAAGTTCCCCCAGTTCGTCGTTGGCAAAGGAGGGGACCTGTCCGTCCAACTCCCCCCGGGAGAGCATCTTGGTGTGGGCCAGCAGTTCGCGCACCGGGCGGTTGACCAGCTTTTGGGTGAAGAGGGTGAGCGATATTGAGGTGAGGGCGATCAGCAGCAGGACGAGCGCTATGCTCCGGTTGCGGTAGGCGTCAATCAGGGTGTGCATCTGATCCAGGGAAACCACGACGTCCAGGACACCGAGCACCTTGAAGGACTCGGGGTGAAAGTGGCAGCTCGTGGTGTAGCAGCTCTCCTCATTGTAGATGGCATTGGTGATGCCGAGGAACTCCTCGCCGGTCGAGGAGAAAAAGCGCCTGCTCCTGTTCTTGGAAGAGGCGGTGACCCGCAGTTCCTTCACGCCGTGGCAAACGGTGCAGATCTCCGCCTGCTTGTTCAGTATGGTGCCGGTCTCATTTTCCCGGGTGGAATAGATGACGCGGCCGGTTTTGTTGATGAGCCGGATCCGCTCCACCCCGCGCTGGCTCCCGATTTCCGCGATGGTCTTGTAGAAGAGGGGACGGTCATCCCTGAGCATCTGGTTGTGGGTGCTCCGTTTGATGGTCTCGGTGATCTTGTCGGCCTCGGAGATCGCTTCCTGCAGCAGTAGGTCCTTAAGGCTGTTGAGGTTCAGGTAGGCGAAGAGCGCCATGGTGCAGAGGAGTACCACCCCGGTGGCGATGGTGAGCTTGGAAATCAGGTTGAGGCGCACGTGTGCTCTCCGCTGCTGCGACCCCTGCCGAAATGGTGCGGCCTGCAGGAGATCCAGGTGAATTAACAGTCTCAGGTTTTTGCCGCTTGACTTTTATAGAACGTGATTCTATAACTTAGGTAACCATCTGCGCCGATTCCGAGCTGCTACCCCGCTCCGTCGCGTTGCGGCTGTTTTAGCGCACCGGCCAAGGGAGGGCGTTTAGCGGCCCAACCGTCAGGGAGTGTACTCACATTAAAACGGTTTATCAAGTAATAAATTTTCTTGACACCCGCTCCCAAATGGCCTAGTTAAAACTGTTTGGAATTTTTCTATAATAGAACAGGTGCAACCAATGGCGAAAAAAGAGAAGTCAGAATACATCATCCAGGCCGTTTCCCACGCCCTCGATCTCCTGGAACAGTTCCACGACGAGGTAGACGAACTTGGCGTGACAGAGCTCAGCAAGAGGCTGAAACTGCACAAGAATAACGTGTTCAGGCTCCTGGCAACCTTGGAGTCGCGGAACTATATCGAGCAGAACAAGGTAACGGAAAACTACCGGCTGGGGCTGAAGACCCTGGAGCTGGGGCAGACCTTCATTAAACAGATGGGGCTGCTGCGCCAGTCGCGTCCTGTGCTGGAGGGGCTGGTCAAGGAGTGCAACGAGACCACCTATGTCGCGATCCTGAAGGATTGCCACATTGTCTACCTTGACGTGGTCGAGACCGACCTCACCGTGAGGGTGGTGCCGCGGGTGGGCGCCAGGCTTCCCGCCTACTGCACGGCCGCCGGTAAGGTGCAGATGGCCTACATGACGGATGAAGAGCTGGAGAACTACCTGCCGAGCAAGGAGATGAAGCGCTACACGCCGAGGACGGTGACCGACCGCGAGGAGCTCAAGAAGCACCTCAAGGTGATCGCCGAGCAAGGCTACGCCATCGACGACGAGGAGATGGACGTCGGGGTGAAGTGTGTTGGCGCGCCGATCCGGGACTACACTCGCAGGATCATCGGCGCGGTGAGCATTTCTGGCCCCTCGATGCGCTTTACCGACGAGCGGTTGGAGAAGGAACTGATCCCGCTGGTCATGCGCTCCGGTGAGGAAATTTCCCACAAGCTTGGCTACCACAAATAAATCTGGCTCCACAATAAAAATCGAGTAAATGGAAAAGCCCCGCCAGAAGCGGGGCTTTTCCATTTGAAATTGGTGCTCCCTGGCAAGTCCGAAAACTACCTGCTAATCTCCTCGCGCCAAAGCCGCAGTAGCTGCGCTTCCAACTCCTCCCTGGTTCCCCGGTTGTCGATCACCACCCTCCCGAGCTTTTTCTTCTCTTCCATCGGCATTTGGGAGGCGATGCGCTGGAGCGCGGCTTCTCGGCCCAGGGAATCCCGCGCCATCAGTCTGACCAACTGACTTTCTCGATCCAGGTAGACTACCCAGATCTCGTCGACCCGGGCCGCGTTCCCCGCCTCGATCAGCAGCGGGGCGACATAGAATGCTGTCGCAGTCCCCGCCTCCCTGAGTCGGGCTAGCTTCTGGTCGGCGCGGGCCCGTATGGCGGGGTGAGTGATCGCCTCCAGGGTGTGCCGCGCTGCGGGGTCGGAGAAGACGATTTCCGCGAGGGCCGCCCGGTTCAAAGTGCCGTCCCGGTTTAGCATCTGCCTGCCGAAGGCCGCTACGATCAATTCCAGCGCCGGCTCCCCTGGTTCCACAATCTCCCGGGCCAGCAGGTCCGCGTCGACCACCGCCGCACCGAGCCTCTCGAGGAAGTCCGCGACGCTGGTCTTTCCGGAGGCGATCCCGCCGGTGAGCCCTATGATGCGCATGAGCGCCCTCCCGTCGTTCTGCGGCGCCTGCACCGGTAGAGAGCTATCCGCATGAGAATTCCACCCCTGCGGGGCCGAGAGTGAAGGTCGGTTTCACCAAGTCCTCATCAATCTGCAGCGACGCCGTCCCGATGCGTACCTGGACCCCGAGGAAGGCGTCGCGCTCCACCTCGATCCGGGCCAGGGCATTGATCTCCATGCGCTTTTGCAGCCGCTTCTTTTCTCCGGTCAGCTCTGCCACTTCGCTTTGCAGTTTGGCATAGACCCGCTCCTTGAGCAAAAGCAGGCCGGGCTCCATGGAGCCGGGGTGCTCCCGCACGTAGGCGAGCGTCTTGGTCAGCTCCTCCACCCGGCCTCCCTTCTCCTCGAGCGTTTCCTTTACGAATCCCAGTTTCTGGTTAATGGAAGGATCGACCCCGACCTCGACGATCGTCGGGACTCCGGCGTGGGAGCCGACCACGATGGCGTGGACCAGGGAACCCGCCCGGCAGAGCCCGCCGATGATGTGCCCCTTGCGCCCACCGGGGTCTCCCACGCTGATGCTGGCCCCCGAGGTGAGCTCGCTTTGCATGGCGAGTTCCCGGATGGTGATCTCCCCGGCTGCAACGATCAGCGCGTTTTCGGCGAACTGCACGGTGATACGACCTCCAGCCTTGAGCTGGGCGCTATCCCGGTGTGCTTCGCTCTTTCCCAGGGTGAGTTTACCATGCCCAATCACCCCCCCCTTTACCTCGATGTCACCCCCGGCTTCCAGGCGCGCAGCCTCAACGATTCCCCCCACCGTTATCCCCTCAGTGGCGGTGACCTCCATCCCCTCGCTAACGTCCCCAGCGATCTCGACCGACCCGTTGATGTGCAGGTTCCCGGTGGAAAGGTCCACCCGCTTCAGCTTGAGTACCGGTTCGACGGTCATGCCCCGGGGAACCGGCACCGGGATGCCGGCGCAGGCGGCGATCAGCAGGTCGCAATCGTGCAGCTCGCACGCCACACCGGTCAGGTTGTCGGCAAAAGGGATGTCGCAGCCGTCGCTGGTAGGAAGCTCGATTCCGAGCAGGTTTCTTCCGGGGATTCCGAGTGCGGGTTGGGTGCGACGCATGAGGGGGGCACCGAGGCTCACGCTGAAGATGTCGCCGAGGTTGCGGTAATCAGCGGTATCCTGGTCATTGAACTGAGGCATGAACTCTTTGGCCTCGGGTATGAGGCTCACGAACTGGCTGTCCTCCCCGGGGAGGGGAGGGTCTCCCGCGGCGATCTGCTGCTTGGTGGCATGGCCGGCGGCGACAGCCGCGTCGATCTCCTCATCGAGAAAGCCGTTCATCACGCCACGCTCGGCGAGTTCCTTGACGATCTCCTCCCGGGTGACCTTCCTGCCGCCACAGGCCGGGGTGATGCTGAGGGTTGCCGACATGAAGTCGTCGGAAACACTCACCGCGAAGCTCGCATCCCGGCGCTCGCCGATCTGGACAGTGAAGGGGATCGGGGAGACGGCGCAGCGCTTGATGGTCTCCTCCAGCGCATCCTCGGAGAAGTGGAACTCGCCGAAACCGTCGAGGGCCGCGGCGCGCTTGAGCGCTGCAGCATCGAGGACCCGTTTCTGGACCGTTGGGGTGAAGGCGGCCAGAAGCTTGCCCCCTTCCGGGCTCAGTTGGATCAGCAGGCCGCTCCCTTCAAGTTCACTGTTAACCATACCTCACCTGCCCTCGCGATAGTGATAGTGATAGTGATGTGCAATGCTCTGGGCTCCTTATCGGAGTCGCGCGGTAAAAAATGAGAAAAAACATCTTGGGCCGGCGCTCAGCTTCCCTCCCGCTCGGAGGCGTTCCTGCCCCGGGGTGGGGAACCCTCCCCAGCGCGCGGAGCGTTGTACCAGGTGTGGGTAGCGCGGCGCCGGGTGCGCCGGTCGCTCGCCCTGCGATGTTAGGGCGAATCCGCCGCAAAGACAACTGTTAATTGTTCCGCGGCCGGCGCGCGCCGCACCCTCGACTCCGCTCGCAGCCCAAGGTGGGCTAGAGCGCCGATTATCCGCATGATTTTTCCCTTGATTAGAGTGGTGTGATGTGGTAAAAACTGGATACTGTATACAATCTGAAAGAGTTAATTTACATAATAAATGTAATTATTTAGCCGGGCAATCGGCAATTTTTACAGGTATTTCGGAGGCCTAAGTGGCAGAGGTCGTATTTTCCAGCTGGGGCAGAAGCATAGTTGACAACCGCAAAGGCGGCGAACTGCAGGCGGCGAGCTTCAAGCTTCCGGTAACCTACGAC
>Ga0209123_1002276_pt1 | contig 16655 bp, 16 predicted proteins | sample BarGraIncu00431A_FD_184500 | JGI IMG/M metagenome (GOLD analysis project Ga0209123, IMG submission 184500) | Arctic peat soil microbial communities from Barrow, Alaska, USA - Barrow Graham LP Incubations 004-31A (SPAdes) (version 2) | ecosystem: Environmental > Terrestrial > Soil > Wetlands >...
TGTATCAGCCTAGCTATTTTGGCATTAAATAGGTATTAAAAGGTTTGCGAAAACCGTTAAGAAGTCATTAAGCCGGGAAAAAACTTTTCACTGTCCCGGGGAATAGACTTAAGAGTCTAATACTTATTGACCGATGCGATAAAGCCCTTGCTGATCTTGACATTAACCCCGGGAGTCAGCTCCAGGGTGACCACCTGATCGTCCAGGGCGCTCAACATGCCGTGCATGCCGCCGGCAGTCACCACCCGATCGCCCTTCTTGAGCCCGTCCAGCAGCGCCCTGTGCTCCTTCGCCTTCTTCTGCTGCGGGCGGATGAGCAGAAAATAAAAAATTGCAAACATGAACACGAGCGGGATCATTCCCTGAAACTGGGACGCCAAACCTGACATTACTACCTCCTGAATCGTTTTGTAGTGAGCCCCGAAACTCGTCCTCTCGACGGGGCCTTAAGTTTATCGATGGCTATTCTTGGCCGAGGTAATGAAACAGGCAGCCGCACCTTTTCTTACCAATTCGCCTGGAACAATCGTCCCTTCAACCACCTCGGCTTCATAATAATTTTCGCCCAGAGAGGAAAGGACTTTGACCTTGCCGGTCTCGGTGGATTCCAAAGAGAGGTGGTGCGGATATTCCCGGTAAACGGCAAGAATATCATTGACGCTTATCGCGTCATTTGCCTGTTGCGTGCTGTTGTGAAACAGATACAGCCTGGCTCCGGCCACCATCGCGGCCTGATTACCAGGATATGCCGGATTGCTCTTCGGAAAGGGGTAAGTGACAGCGTGAACAGAGCCAGACATGATAAATGGCGTCACCAGGAGCAGGAATATCATAAGTCTTTTCATTTGGGGTTCTCCGGGCACCTTTGTTGAAAAACGGTGCTCCACTTGATGATTGTCAGCCTAGCCACTTTGACCTTAAGACGGTATTAAAAGGTCCATGAAAAGCATTAAGAACCCGTTAAATCGTAAAATAAAGTTTTCCGGTTTAACGCCGTCTTAATGCCTTTTGCCTGCATTTTAATACCGACTTAAGGCCGACAGGCATATCGTGTGGAACATAACTTGCGCCGGGGGAGCGGAGCGTCACTTTGAAGATCCATCCCTTTACCCGCCGAGCTGGCGCCTACAGGAGAGACTCCATGAACAAGCTGACCAGAATAGGTACCTTATCGATAATACTCGTTGCATCTGTTGCCGGTACGGCGCTCGCCACCCCTCGCACGACCGACATTCACGACCTCAACATGTTGTACCGAAGCATTGGCTACTTGTGGAACTCCTCCCACACCCTGGAAGTAGGCCTTACCACAGGCGCGCTTCCCTTTGGAAAGGGCCGGATGGCACCGAGTGCCGACCACCCTGCGAAAGCCACTAGCCCGGACACCCATCATCTCCAAAGCGACGACACCAAGCTCTACCCCCCTGCTGATTTGACCTGCGCATTGACTCTATTAGATAGAAAGACGGTATAGCCATGAGAACAAACGAAGAATCGCGCCCCTCGCCCGAGACGCTTTTGAGGGTCGTCAAGGCTGAAGAAACCGAAAGCGGGCGGGCAAAACTCAAGATATTCCTAGGTTATGCGGTAGGTGTCGGGAAAACTCACGCCATGCTGGAGGCGGCCCGGCAGCGAATACGCGACGGAAGGGACGTGGTGGCTGCCTACGTGGATTTTCCCGGCCGTGGCGAGACCGATTCACCTCTTGAGGGACTCGAAGTCATCCCGAAGGCGCAGATTGACTGCATGGGGATGCTTCTCCCCGAAATGGATCTCGATGCCGTGCTGGCCCGCAGGCCGGAGATTGCCCTTGTGGATGAACTTGCTCACGCAAATGCCCCCGGCTCCCGTCACGAGAAGCGCTGGCAGGACGTGGAGGAACTCCTGGCTTCCGGCATCGATGTCTACACTACGGTGAACATCCAGCACCTGGAAAGTCTGAACGACGTGGTGGCCCAGATCACCGGGGTGATCGTGAGCGAAACGGTTCCCGACCGGCTGCTCGACCTTGCGGTGGAGATCCGCCTGGTGGACCTCCCCCCGGAGGACCTGCTGCAGCGCCTGCACGAAGGAAAGATCTACCTCCACGAGAATGAGGCGCTCGCCCCCGAGCAGTTCTTCAAGCCAGGAAACCTGATGGCGCTACGCGAGCTCTCCCTGCGCCGGGTTGCCGCCCGGGTGGACGACCAGATGCGCGCCTACATGGAGTCGCGCTCCATCGAGGGCCCTTGGCCGGTGGCGGAAAGGCTCCTGGTCTGCATCAGCGGCAGCCCCTACAGCGAGCAGCTGATCCGCACCACCAGAAGGCTCGCCGACGAAATGAAGGCCGCCTGGCACACCGTCTACATCGAGACGCCGGGCGTAAGCAAGCACGCCAGGGAAAACCGGGAGCGGGTCTGGCGTGACCTGCGCCTGGCGGAGAGCCTCGGCGCCCAGGTGGCGACCCTGACCTCCACCTCGGTCGCCGAAGCGCTCATCGGCTATGCAGTTAAAAACAACGTAACCAAGATCGTGGTGGGAAAACCGACCAAGCCGCGCTGGCGCGAGTTCCTGAGCACGCCTTTGGTGGACCAGATCATCCGCCTCTCCGGTTCCATCGACGTGCAGGTGGTGAGCATTTTCGACGAGCAGAAAAGTTCCCCCCAAAGTACCTCACGACCTGGCACTCCGCCCCCCTGGTCTGGGTATCTGAAGAGCCTCATCCTGGTACTGGCAACCTCGCTTGTCTGCGAGCCTGCACACCGATACCTCGCCCCCACCAATCTGGTGATGATCTACCTCCTTGCCGTGGTTTTCGCGGCGACTCGGCTGGGACGCCGGCCGGCAGTGCTGACCGCGTTTCTGAGCGTGCTGGCCTTCGACTTCTTCTTCGTGCCGCCCCGCTTCACCTTCGCGGCATCTGACCCGGAGTACCTGCTAACCTTCGGTGCCCTTTTCACGGTCGGGGTCGTCATCAGCACTTTGGTTTCCCAGTCCCGCGAGCGGGCCGAGGCAATCCGGGAGCGCGAGGTCCAGACTGCGAGCCTCTACCACTTAAGCCGCGACTTGGCTGTCGCCTCCGACCTGACGGGCATCCTGGAGGCCATGGTCCGGAACATCGAGGAGAGCCTCGGCGCGCAGATAGCGGTGCTCCTGCCTGAAGGGGAGCGGCTGGAGGTGAAGAGGGCGAACAGCAATCTGACCCTCGACATGAAGGAATTGGCTGTGGCGGACTGGGCCTTCAAGAAAAGCTCCCCCGCAGGGCACGGCACGGACACCCTGGTCTCGGCGACTCTTCTGTACCTGCCGATGCTGACCTCCGGGGATGTGCTCGGCATCCTCGGGGTAAAGCTTGGGAGCGAGTCCGACTACGCTTCGCCACTCTCCCGCAGGCTACTACAGGCCTTCGTCACCCAAGCGGCTCTCGCCATCGAGCGGGTCCACCTCAGCAAACAGGCGGAGCAGGCCCAGGTTCTCCAGGCGCGGGATTCCCTGGAGCGAGCATTACTGAACTCCATCTCTCACGACCTGAGGACGCCGCTTGTCTCCATTACCGGAGCGCTCGGGGCTCTGCGAGACAAGGGGCGCGTGTTCGAGGCGGCCGCCCGGGAAGAGCTCCTTGACGGTGCCTTCGAAGAGGCGGGTCGGCTGAACCGTTTTGTTGGGAATCTCCTCGACATGACCCGGCTGGAGTCGGGGGCCCTCAAGCTGAAGCAGGTCCCCTGCGACGTAGAGGACGTCTTCGGATGTGCCCTGGCAGCCCTGGAGCCCCAGCTTGGGGATAGGGAGATCGAGGTGCGTGTCCCCTCCTGGCTCGAGCTGGTCAGGATGGACATGGTCCTAATGACGCAGGTCGTGATAAACTTGCTGGACAATGCACTGAAGTATACCCCCCTTGGTAGTGGCATCAAACTCAGCGCCGGTCTTGACGACCACACACTTAACCTGATGATTTCCGACCGGGGTCCCGGCATTCCCGAAAACGACCTCAAAAGGGTCTTCGACAAGTTCTACCGTTTACCTGTCCCGGAAGGGGCGGGTGGAACGGGGCTCGGACTCTCCATCTGCAAGGGGATCGTCGAGGCTCATAGCGGGAGCATCCGTGCAGAAAACTGTGACGGGGGAGGCCTGCGGATGATCGTGGCGCTCCCCCTTACATGAGACGGGATGAGAGGATACCCACCGTGCCTAATCCGAAGTGTAGCGCCAATGTGCCGCGTGTACTTATCGTCGACGACGAGGTGTCGATCCTCCGTTTTCTGCGTAGTGCTCTCGATACCGGGGAGTTCGCCCTGCACCAGGCAGAAAACGGTCGTGATGCACTGGCAGCGGCCACAGCGTTCAGGCCCGACTTGATCCTGCTCGATCTGGGCCTTCCCGACATGGATGGGGTCGAGGTGATCCAAAAGGTGCGGGAATGGTCGCAGGTGCCGATCATCGTGATCTCGGTGCGCGAAGGCGATGACGACAAGGTCGGAGCACTTGATGCCGGGGCGGACGACTACCTGACCAAGCCCTTCAGCGTAGCTGAACTCCAGGCGCGCATCAGGGTATCACTCAGAAGGAGCTCGCATCAGGCGTCGGAGCCACTGTTTAGCTGCGGTGGGCTGGAGGTTGATCTCTCGCATCGGCGTGTCGTCGTGCGAGGCAAGGAGGTTCAGCTCACCCCGACCGAGTACGACCTACTGCGTCTCCTGGTGAACTACGCAGGGAAGGTACTGACGCACGATCAGATCTTGAGGGGAATCTGGGGCGCCGCCTTCGCCGAGCACCAGAATGTGCTTCGGGTGAACATTTCCAACCTCCGGCAGAAGATCGAGGAGGATCCCTCGCGGCCGAAGCATATCGTCACGGAACTGGGAGTCGGCTATCGCCTGAAGAGTGAGTAAGCAGGCCGTGCGGGGGGTAGGAGGATCTTGATCCCCGTTTGCAGTAAGTAAATAGTGGGGCGAATTAATACTGTGCCAAATCTAAAGAAAACAACAAACCTGCCGCGGGTGCTTGTCGTCGGTGACGAGGTGAAGATCCTCCGTTTCCTGCGCACGGCACTCGACATCGGCGAGTTTTCCCTGCACCAGGCCGATGACGACCATACTGCACTGGCTGCGGCCGAGGCGGTCCGGCCGGACATCATTCTGCTCGACCTGGGCGTTCCCGACATGGACGGGGTCGAGGTAATACGGAGGATTCGGGAGTGGTCGCAGGTGCCGATCATCGTGCTCTCGGAGCGCGACGGCGAGGACGACAAGGTGGGAGCACTCGATGCCGGCGCGGACGACTACCTGATCAAGCCCTTCGGCGTCGCGGAGCTGCGGACGCGCATCAGGGTTTCGCTCAAAAGGAGCTTGCAGCAGGCGCCGGAAGAACTCTTAAGCTGCCGTGGGTTGGAAGTGGACCTGACGCGCCGGCGTGCCGCCTGGCTCGGCGAGGAGGTCCAGTTGAACCCGACCGAATACGAACTGCTGCGGCTCATGGTAAGCCATACCGGGAAAGTACTGACACAGAGCCAGATCCTGAGGCAGGTCTGGGGTGACTCCAGCAATTCAAAACTAATTTGGTCGAACCGCTCACAAAGTTTCAGAGTACGATTGTGAGTGCTGATTTTGTGTTTCTTTGGACTGGAAACCGGGTATATTACCCTTCCTATTACACTTTACCGAGGGGATAGATGACGAAAATCGAACTTACCAATGCCATCAGTGACGCTACAGGAATGCTCAAACATGATGCTATTGCAGCATTGGAAACCTTGTTACAAATCATAAAGGAAACGTTGGAAGATGGTGAAGACGTGAAGGTAGCGGGCTTCGGCAAATGGGAGATCAAACAGAAAAATGAAAGGCAAGGACGCAATCCGCAGACAGGTGAACCGATAAGTATCTCCGGGCGCCAGATCGTCACGTTCAAGCCGTCCGCTTTGCTTAAAGATCAACTGAACAACTGATCCGTTCAAATTATTATTTACCTCCCGAAAGATCAGAGACAAACCTTCCCCACCAGCAATTCCTCCTCCCTGTCCTTGCCGGCGCAGGTGCCTTTCCTCCTCTTCCTACTTCTCAATTTAGTAAGATTCAAAAACGAATCTCGGTCATCCTTTGTAATAAGGAAGAATTTTGCCTTTGGTTGGCAATCTGACTATGTCGAAATATGGACCACAGTCGAGCTCTACTTGTTTACGTTTTAATGCTTTGTTAATGTCTTTTGCCATTCATTTAATACCTTATTAATACCGGAAGTGCTAGATTTAGAATAGCAAATGGTGTGAGACCTGCCATGGTTATGTTAAAAGGCAATAAAGAGTTTTTATCAAAGGGCAAAGGGAATCCTTCGATGAAATTTGCATTATTGGTCCTATCGACATGGTTTTTGGGCGTCGTAGTTGCCGGCACGTGTTTTCTAGCATTGGCAGCGTATGTACGTTAACAATCTGATTGGTCTTACTTCCCTTGAACATGCCGAACACGATAGTAACTACCCTAGGAGAAACTAACAATGAGCACAATCGACGTACACTTCACACTTACCCGACACAATGAGCCGACTGTGATAGTCATAGAATCGCCCCTCACCTTCAGGCCCGTGGAGATCATGCCACAGCAGCTCAGGGAGATTGCAGCACTCCTGGTTATGGTTGCTAACGACTCAGAAAGGTTGGGACTTAACCCCGGGGAGCAAAGACGCTCTTACGAGGTTGGTGTATAATCACCATGCGGGACAACAACGAGGTAGCCATTTATGGGAAGAGAGCATTTGAGCAGACAGTTCGACGCGGACCTGGACGAAATACGCCTAGAACTGCTGGAGATGGGAGGCACGGTGGAGCTTATGATCGGCAATGCCGTTCAGGCCCTGGTGGAAAGAGACAGCTCCCTCGCCAGGCTCGTCATCGCCACTGATCTTCAGATAAACCGGATGGAGATGGAGATCGACAAGAAATGCCTGCACCTTTTGGCACTGCGCCAGCCTGCGGCTAGGGACCTGCGTTTTGCCACGCTGGCGCTTAAGATCGTCACCGATCTCGAGCGTATCGGTGACCAGTGCGCGAACATCGCCAAGCGCGCCCTGGAACTGAACCTGGAACCACCCTTGAATCCGTACGCCGATGTGCCGCGAATGGCGCAGGCGGTCAACTCTCTGTTGAGGAACGCGCTGGATGCCTTCGTTCACGAGGACCCCCAACTTGCCGCAGCGGTCTGTGTAAAGGATAGGTTCGTGGACGAGTTGGACGATCAAGTGCAGCGGGAGATGCTCACCTTTATGATAGAGGACTCCGGCAATATCGGTCGGGCGATGCGCATCAACTCAGTCTCCAAGTATCTGGAACGCGTCGCCGATCACGCCACCAACATCGCCGAAATGGTAATCTTCATGGTCAACGGCAAGGACATTCGTCACCCCGCACTAGGTGCCTCTATCAGGTAGCCAGGCGGGGCATTCCTGCCTTGATGGGTGCCGTGTTACCACGATTGATAGAGAGTTGAAAAATGGTCGAGAAAATAACGAAGGAGCAGTGGGCCGCAATGACACCGGCGCAGGTGATGATGTGGATAATGTAGGCCATGCCTCGGGGAGCAGAATCGCCATTCCCGGAGGACCAGCTTGGTGCTGGTGATTTAATGAAATCAACACAATGAATTGCCTTTTCCAGGTTGACCAATGCCGTACCCATGGAGGACTACCATCAAACAGCCACAAGGTAACCTGACAGGACTGAAACCAAACCAGATGAAGAGCCTGGAGAGGCTTTATCGCCGCCGGATCAGCCCCGCAGAGGTGGTCTCCCGCGAACTCGCACGGGAACTCGCAGAGATCTCCCTGGAAATCCGGCGCCAGATCGGCATCCTGGTGAGCCGGATCGGTGAAGTGGCCTACGTTGTGGTCGGCGATGAGAGTGGGCTCCTGATCCCTGCCCTCGCGGATTACCCATTGGGGAAGAGGCTATTGCGGGGACTGCGCCTGGTGCACACCCACCTGAAGGGAGAACCGCTCTCGGTCGACGACCTGACTGACCTCTCGCTTTTACGCCTCGACTTGATCGCGGCGCTCCAGCTGACTCAGAACCTGGACCGCTTCTCCATCCAGACCGCAGCCCTGGTCCCCCCCAATGCGCACGACCTCCCCTACCAGGTGGAGCCATCGCTCCCTTTTGCCCGATACGAGCTCAATTTCCACTCCTTCGTCGAGACCCTAGAGTACGAACTGGAGCGGGGGCGCAAGGAGGGGAGCGTCGTTGCGACCGGGGAGGAACGCGGCATCCTGATCTCCGTCACCAAGAGCCCGCTCGAGGAGGCGCTGGATTCCATGGAGGAGCTGAAGGAGCTCGCCAGGACAGCGGGGGTGGGTGTTCTGGACACCGTCATTCAACGCGCCAAGGAGTTAAACCGCCGCTATCTGCTGGGAGAGGGGAAGATCCGGGAGGTACTGATCAAGGCACTACAGTTCGGCGCGACCATGCTGGTCTTCGACCAGGAGCTCTCCCCGGCCCAGGTGCGAAACATCTCGGAGCTAACCGAGATCAAGGTGATCGACCGTAGCCAGCTGATCCTCGACATTTTCGCCCGGCGCGCAACGACCCTGGACGGCAAGGTGCAGGTGGAACTCGCCCAGCTCAAGTATCTGCTCCCCCGGCTCTCCGGGCGCGGCGTCCAAATGTCGCGTCTCATGGGCGGAATCGGTGGGCGCGGCCCGGGAGAGACCAAACTGGAGATCGACCGCAGACTTATCAGAGACCGGATTGTCCACCTGGAAAGGGAGCTGAAGGAGCTCTCCTCCGGACGTTACCAGCGGCGCCAGAAAAGGGTCAAGGCCGGAATACCGATCATTTCCATTGTGGGCTATACTAACGCAGGGAAGTCTACGCTTTTGAACACGCTCACCAAGAGCGCGGTATTCACCGAAGATCTCCTCTTTGCTACGCTCGACACTTCCTCGCGCAGGCTGCGCGTCGCTATGGACCGCGAGGTGATCATCACCGACACGGTCGGATTCATCCGGAGCCTGCCCAAATCCCTCATGGGTGCCTTCAAGGCGACCTTTGAGGAGTTGCAGGACGCGGATCTCCTGATCCACTTGGTGGACTGTGCCCACCCGCGTTTCGAGGAGCAAATCAACGAGGTGGACGCCATTCTCGCAGAACTGGAACTCGCGGATAAACCGAGACTGCTTGTATTCAACAAGGTGGACCTGCTCCCGGCGCTGGAAAAAAGCGACCCCATGGCCTTCCTGAAGGTGTGCCAGCTAACCCGGAAATTCTCCGCAATGAGTATCAGCGCTGCGGACCGCAAGAGTCTCGAGCCGCTCTTGAAGGAGCTGCAGCAACACTTCTGGCACGACGACGAGGCAGAACTATTCCCCAAACCCAGTTAATGTATATGTGATATCAATAGGAAAACACATGCACCAGTCAAGGTGATACCCAGAAGCAACGCCGACAGTATCGCTAACAAAAATTTCACTTTCGGATTTTCCTTTTATTGCTTTAAGATTTCTTTCTCCTCTGCACCGGTCTGAGGGTTGAGCAGGTGACGCGATGTCGCTTGAGCTTCAGAGCGGGTGGCACCATTGCAGTAGCTCGGAGGCGCGTTCGCTATCCAGTGCACCTATGACCCGACTCCTGAGCTTCGCCTCCAACTGATGGATCGCTTTGCAGGCGGCCTCGCTGTCCAACGAGTCCAGGACCGGCGGGATGCACTGCCTGGGAATCCGAGCAACAATGCGGGCCAGGTCTGTCGGGTGCATCTCTCCGATCTGCTTGCGTGCCATGGCGGAAGTGAGCCTGGCCGCTCTAGCTTCCAGGTGCCATACCATCTCCCAACTGATCTCCCGCCCCGGGATCTCCTTCTGGAACCTCCCCCAAAGCCTTTCGTACCCCATGCGCCGCAGCAGGCCGCGAAAGCCGACATCGAAGGATCTAAGGAAAAGCACATCCTTGTGACGCACGAGTATCAGATCGTTCACCCGGGCCAACTTTGCTTGCTTCACGTCGATGACCTGCCCGTCGAGTATGTCACGTTTAACACGGATCTCGTCGCCGGTTTCCCGGTGGCTGACTAACTCGTCGACGGATGAGGATACCGAAATGGCCGCGGGGTTGAAGAGCACCACCCGGTCCCAGGCCACGTTATAGGTCTCGCCATTGCGCCGGAACAGGAGCTGGCTCACGGCGGGAAACTTTTCGTCCGGCGTGACAGTCAGGTCCCGGAGCCTGCCGAGCAACTGGCCCGAGGCGTCGGTCATTGGGTTGTTTAGTACTGCACTTAAATAGATCTGCTGTGATGTCAAAAAAGTTTACCTCTCAGCATATTTAAAGAGAAATTCGCTTGGTTTAGTTTCAATGGCAAGTTTCAGTAGCGGCCTCATTCAAACGAAACGAGCGCTCCGAGTATTCCATGTCGAATGTCGCAATGTGCTCCAGATACCACTCTTTTAAGGTATCAATCTCTTCAATATTTTTTTTGCAGTTCAGCCCTTCATACCTACGCATAAAATACTCTAAATGTCTGATGAACAGCGCATGCTGAGCTTTATGGCCCTCGATTCCCACGAAATCCATCTCCTCCATCAATTTTTCTTCGTCCATGAAATGAAGTTTGCAGTACGCATCGAGTCTGTCTACCAACTCGAACAAATCCTGACCCTTTATCTCGGCCAATATATACTCAGAGACATAAGCCATACATCTCAAAATTAATGCGTGCTGCGAGTCTAAAACCTCGTTGTCCACAAAACAGATGTCACTCAGAGAGAAATTTCCCATGGTTATCGCTCCGTTAATTTTTTTGTCATAATTATCGGTGTTCTCAAGAGCAGTAATAGCTTGATAACTTTCATTGCTGTTCTCTGTGAAGATATTTCCGGAGTGTCGGCTTTTTTCGGCGTTGGTAATGACATCGTAGTTCTCCAAAATCACCAGAGTTTATCCACCTGATTATCAGCCTAGTCGTTTTCATATTAAGAAGGTATTAAAAGGACTGCGGAAAGCATTAAGAACGCATTAAAGGCTTGAAAAGATACTGTTTTTCAACCTGGAGGATCTATGCCCGCAGCCTTTTAGCTCCCGAAATGCTTATAGTGCCCGATAGCTTGAGGTGCAGGAATTCGCAAGACAAGGTTTGCTTAATTGAAAGTAACGAGCAAAAATCGGAATGGTTACGCATTACTGGCTTTATTGGCGGTCTTAATGCCTTCTTAATGCCTTTAGCCTGTATTTTAATACCGACTTAAGGTCGAGGGGCATATGGTGGCAACTATAGAAACAACTACTTCTAAGCCAGCGGAGCATCACCATGAAAATCTACCTCTTCAACCCCGAGTCCGGCGTCTATCTGGGTGAGGACTTTACCGATGATCCGCCGATGTGCCAGGGGCGCGATGCTGTCCCTCTTGATGCCACGATCATCCCGCCGCCGCCCTACAGGCGCGGAGAGGTGCCGGTCTTCTCTGTTGTCGAAAACAAATGGAAGATTCGGCCCGTTTCGGTTGCTGGAGGTGACAGAGATCCATGACAACAAGCCGGCCGGTTGCCGAAGTGCCGCCCTTTTGGACAGGCACCGCCATTGAAAAGATTATGACCATAAACAGATGACATCTGCACAGCACAGGTAACAATTGTCCAAGGAACAAGAGCAAGAAGCAGCTCTAACTTTACCACCGGAGAAAAAATTATGAACATGTACGAATGGCTGGAAACGATTCTCTATTTTGTCGTCCTGGTCGCCCTGATAAAGCCGCTTGGCAGCTTCATGGCCAAGGTTTTCCAGGGGGAGCGGACCTTCCTATCGCCGGTTTTAGAACCGTGCGAGAACCTTCTCTACCGCATCAGCGGGGTGAAGAAGGACGAGGAGATGGGGTGGAAGCGCTACGCCTGGGCCATGTTCCTCTTCAACATGGTCCTATTCGTAGCACTCTTTGCCATGCTGATGCTGCAGCACCTGCTGCCCCTGAACCCCCAGAAATTCCCGGCCTTTACCTGGCAACTGGCGCTCAATACGGCGGTCAGCTTTGTCACCAACACCAACTGGCAGGCGTACAGCGGCGAATCGGCAGCGAGCTACTTCACCCAGATGGTTGGGTTCGCGGTGCATAACTTCGTCTCAGCCGCCACCGGCATTGCCATAGTCATAGCGCTCATCCGCGGCTTCGCACGGCGTAAGACATCACTACTGGGGAACTTCTGGGTAGATATGACCCGCTGCACCCTCTACATCCTGATCCCCATTTCCATTATCGGTGCCCTTCTTCTGGTCTCCCAGGGGGTGATCCAGAACTTCAGTGACTACAAGACAGTGCCGCTCGTCCAATCTGAAACCTATGACAAACCGAAGATGGATGCCAAGGGGAACGCGATCAAGGATGCCAAGGGGAACCCGGTCACCGAGAGCGTAACGGCGAAGGAGGTCACCATTCCCATGGGGCCGGTCGCCTCGCAGGAAGTCATCAAGGAGTTGGGGACCAACGGCGGCGGCTTCTTCAACGCCAACTCGGCCCACCCGTACGAGAACCCGACCCCACTTTCACACTATTTTGAGATCCTGCTGATTCTCCTGATTCCCGGTGCCCTTACCTACACCTTCGGCGTCATGGTGGGTAACCCGCGCCAGGGGTGGGCGCTACTTGGTGTAATGCTCTTCATTTTGATCGGAACCTTCGGCGTGCTGCAATGGGCTGAGGTGAGCGGCAATCCTCTTCTGGCCAAACTTGGCGTGAGTGGGGCCAACATGGAAGGGAAGGAAATCCGTTTCAGTCTGCCCGGCACCAACCTCTTTGAGGTTGCCACCACCGGCACCTCCTGCGGTGCGGTATCAGCCATGCACGACTCCCTCACCCCCTTGGGCGGCATGATGCCGCTCTCCCTGATGCTGCTGGGAGAGGTCGTCTTCGGCGGGGTCGGTTCCGGCCTTTACACCATGCTCGCCTTCGCGGTGATAGCGGTCTTCGTCTCCGGCCTCATGATCGGTCGTACCCCGGAATACCTGGGTAAGAAGATCGAGGTCCGGGAGATGTGGATGTCGATGATAACGATTCTTACCGCAGGGCTCGTGGTGCTGGTCACCACGGGAATCGCCATGATCAATTCCGACGCCGTGGCATCCATGGCAAATCCGGGCGCCCACGGCCTTTCCGAGGTGGTTTATGCCTTCGCCTCCATGGCCAACAACAATGGCAGCGCCTTTGCGGGCTTAAATGCCAACGTCAACTTCTACAACCTGGTAGGCTCTCTGGCCATGACGCTGGGCCGTTATGTGCCGGCTGTGGCCGTGCTCGCCATGGCGGGGTCGCTGGCGGAGAAGAAGTACGTCCCGCCCAGCCTGGGAACGCTTCCGACAGACAAGGCGCCCTTCGCCATCTGGCTTACGCTGGTGATTCTGATCGTCGGAGCACTAACCTTTTTCCCGGCACTCTCACTGGGGCCGATCGTTGAACACCTGACCATGCTGGGAGGTAAATAATAATGTCAAAGCATAAGGCTGAACCGATTTCCATGTTTGATAAGCGGATCATGGGACCCGCCCTGATCGATTCCTTTAAGAAACTCGACCCAAGGGAGCTCTGGCGCAACCCCGTCATGCTCTGCGTCGAGATCGCCAGTGTTATTACCTTCGTCACCTTCATCATGTCGCTCACCGGCGCTAACAAGGAGCCAGCCTGGTTTACCGGTACTGTCTCCGTCTGGCTCTGGCTCACGGTCATCTTCGCCACCTTCGCAGAGGCCCTGGCCGAGGGACGCGGCAAGGCACGTGCGGCATCGCTTCGCAAGTCCCGGACCGACGTCACGGCCAAGAAGCTCTCTAAACCGGATTTCAAGAGCGCCTTTACCACCGTCAGCGCCAGTCAGCTGCGCAAGGGTGATCTCATCTTGGTAGAGGCCGGTGAAACGATCGCCGGCGACGGCGACGTCGTAGCAGGCGCAGCAATGGTGAACGAGGCTGCGGTGACCGGCGAATCCGCCCCGGTGGTACGTGAGTCTGGCGGGGATCGGAGCGCGGTCACAGGCGGCACCGAGGTAATCGCTAGTTCCATCATCGTGAAGATCACAGCCAATCCCGGCGAGACCTTCCTGGACCGCATGATCGCGCTTATTGAAGGGGCGAAGAGGCGCAAGACCCCCAACGAGATCGCACTGGAAGTGCTCCTGATCGCGTTGACGCTCGTCTTTTTTCTGGTGTGCGCCAACATCAGCCCGCTTTCCATCTACAGCGTGAAGGCGGCGGGACAGGGCATTCCTGTGTCGCTTACCATTCTGGTGGCCCTCTTCGTCTGTCTGGCGCCGACCACGATCGCTGCGCTGCTCCCCGCCATCGGCATCGCCGGGATGGACCGGCTCTTCCAGAAGAACGTGATCGCCCTCTCCGGCCGCGCCATCGAGGCGGCCGGTGACGTGAACGTGCTCTTGCTGGACAAGACCGGCACCATTACGCTCGGTAACCGTGAGGCGGTGGAATTCGTGCCGGTTGGGGGACACACAGAGAAGGAACTGGCGCAAGCCGCACTGATGGCGTCTCTATCCGACGAAACCCCCGAAGGTCGCTCGGTCGTGATGCTGGCCAAGAAGAAGCACGGTCTTTCGTTGGAGAAGCTGCCGGCCGACGCGCAGAGCATCGCATTTTCCGCCGATACCCGTCTTTCCGGGGTCGACACGGGTGGCAAAAAGTACCGCAAAGGTGCCTCCGACTCGACAATCGCCTTCGTGAAAACACTCGGTGCCGGCCCCCTTCCGGCTAACCTTTCGGATGTAGTAGATAGGATCGCCCGCGGCGGTGCGACACCGCTGGTGGTATCCTGCGACTCAGAGATCTTCGGGGTCATCAACCTGAAGGACATCGTCAAGGCAGGTATCCAGGAGCGCTTCCTGCAGCTTCGCAGCATGGGGATCAAGACCATCATGATCACCGGCGACAACCCCCTGACCGCGGCGGCCATCGCAGCCGAGGCGCAGGTGGACGACTTCCTGGCGCAAGCGAAGCCCGAGGACAAGCTGAAGCTCATCAAGGATTACCAGGATGCCGGCTTCATGGTGGCGATGACCGGTGACGGCACCAACGACGCCCCGGCGCTGGCCCAGGCCGACGTGGCAGTCGCCATGAACACCGGCACCCAGCCGGCCCGCGAGGCGGCCAACATCATCGATCTGGACTCCAACCCGACCAAGCTCCTCGACATCGTCGAGGTAGGAAAGCAGATCCTGATGACCCGGGGGAACCTGACCACCTTCAGCATCTCCAACGACATCGCCAAGTACTTCGCCATCATCCCGGCGATGCTGCTTTCAATTTACCCCCAGCTTGGAGTGCTGAACGTGATGCACCTGGCGACCCCCATGAGCGCGATCCTGTCGGCGGTCATCTTTAACGCGGTCATCATCCCGATGCTGGTCCCGCTGGCGCTCAAGGGGACCAAGTTCACACCCATGCCGGCCGAGAAGCTCTTGATCCATAACCTGCTCATCTACGGGGTTGGAGGAATTATCGCACCGTTCGTCGGTATCAAGGCTATTGACCTGGTGGTCGGCCTGTTCGTGTAACGATAGCGGGAAATCTAATCCTCAAGCAGGATCGGACTAACCCCGCCTTACGGAAAAAATGAACACACATGTGGGGGCGATCAGATCGGTCGCCCCCACCGGAGGAAACATTCCATGAAAGAGATTCGTCCAGCCATTCTGATGCTCGTCCTTTTCACAATCATCTGCGGCGGCATCTACCCGGCCATCGTCACCGGCGTCGCCTATGCAGTATTCCCGAAGCAGGCCAAGGGGAGTATCATTACCGATGACAAAAAACATGAGATCGGGTCCAGCCTCATCGGCCAGCCGTTCTCGGATGCCAAGTATTTTTGGGGCCGCCCCTCCGCAAGCACCGACTTCGGCTACAACCCGATGGCTTCCGGCGGCTCCAACTCGGGTCCCACCAACCCCGATTTCATCAAGGCAGTAGGGGACCGGGTTAAGGCTCTGCGCGACACGGGCGTTACCGGGAGCGTACCGGCCGACCTGGTAGAGGCGTCGGCAAGCGGGCTCGATCCGCACATAACGCCGGAGTCGGCGGCACTGCAGGTGGCGCGGGTTGCCAAAACACGTCACATCGCGGAAGCTGAACTTAGCAAGCTGGTCGTCGCCCATACCGAAGGGCGTCAGCTCGGTATTCTGGGGGACCCGCGGGTGAACGTGCTGGAGTTGAACCTGGCACTGGATGCAGGTAAATAACCGGGTACCATGACGGTGCTGCCGGCCTGGTTGATGAGAAGGATTTTCAGGAACTTTTCGGTCGGTGTTTTCCGATAGTACCTGTTGCCACAGCAACAGGTCGAGTGCATGCCGCGACTTGAGTAACCTGGCCGCAACGTCAGGAAAATGTAAGACTCGGGGACGATAAATGCTCCTTCGGGCGGACCTTGCAAGGTCCTCCGAAGGAGCATTCCATGTTTGCCTGCGAAAGGAATTTGAGACGGAGAGAACATGAGAAATGACGAAGATGCACGACCCTCGCCGGAGACGCTCCTCAAGGTCGCCCAGGCGGAAGAAGCCGAAAGCGAGCGGGCTAAACTCAAGATATTTCTCGGTTATGCGGCAGGAGTGGGGAAAACCTACGCCATGCTGGAGGCGGCACAGCAGCGCCTGCGCGACGGCCGGGACGTGGTGGCGGCCTACGTGGAGTCCCACGGACGCAGCGAAACCGATT
>Ga0209123_1002277_pt1 | contig 16651 bp, 22 predicted proteins | sample BarGraIncu00431A_FD_184500 | JGI IMG/M metagenome (GOLD analysis project Ga0209123, IMG submission 184500) | Arctic peat soil microbial communities from Barrow, Alaska, USA - Barrow Graham LP Incubations 004-31A (SPAdes) (version 2) | ecosystem: Environmental > Terrestrial > Soil > Wetlands >...
TACATTTGCCCATTTAACTCGCAAGCGGCCAGCCAAGTATCCGCCCAGGCCAGAAGCGGCGATTTGTGAAAAGGCAATCCAGATGATGGTAGAAACACCGATGGTGGTCGCACTGGCTCCGTAATTTGCCCAGGGAGACATGGCAGACAGACCAAGGCCAAATCCAAGTATCATTAATGTGAAAGCAAGAGCGGCAGCAGCAGAGGCGGCGGCGAAAATCGCTCCCCAAGAAACCGCCGATGCGTTGGCATCAGAGTAGTTTTTGATTGAGTTGACTGCAGTTTGACCTTCTGGCATTGTGGACATTGGTTGCATAATTATCTCTCCTTGTAATTCTTCGTTGTATCCTGCAGTCAGAAAAAACATGACATAAGCGATAAGTCTACCCATTTCAATTTTTACTCTTTAGATAGTTTCTGGCAGACTATCGATACACCCGCCCTGTATTGCGCCCGATGTCAATCAAAACTTCATGACTGGCAATCCTCATTATGCCCATGTAAACCTTTGATCTATTTTTCAGTTTCGTCATTGCTAATGCCAAAATGCACTTGTGTTTTTCCAGAGCGCTGATCGCGTCTTCCTTCGATCTGATAAAACGGATTCCCGGTTAATTTCCCCAATTGCTCTTTAATTTTTCCCCTGAATTGTTTCCAATTTCCTTCGATGACGTTCCAATTCATTTCATCTTCCTCGGCAGCAATACGATTATTGATAATCGCATTGACCGCCTGTCCTTTCATGCTATGGTGACAACAGAATTTGTAATGGAAGGACAGTACCAATGCGGTCAATAAGCAATGTGTTTCATGCAATTTAGTTCAGCAAATCAGGTAGCATCATCATCCTCTGCAATCTGAGTACCATAATATGAATGAATTCCTTTCGCCCACTCAGGGTTACTCATATCCGGCCAATGATCAGCATCAAAGCCAGGTGCATCGTTGAGTCGAGGTTTATCAACTTTAAGGATGAAACGTTTGTTGACGGTATCGAGCGTCAACGCATTCCACGGCACAGCAAAGAGTTTTTCACCCAAACCCAGAAAGCCGCCGTAAGACAGGACCGCATAACTTACCTTGCCGGTCTGCATGTCCAGCATGATTTCCTTGATGTCACCAAGATTTTCGTCTTTGTGGTTATAAACATCGTTTCCAAGAAGCGTGTCTGCACCCATCAGTGCGGGTCCGGGGCCCTGACTTGAATCTTTCTTGTACATGCCATACGTGTCGCGATCTTCATAGCTCATATTCAACTCCTTTAATGATTCATTAAAATGAATATCAATCAAATACCGACTACACTGCGGAGCTTATGCGATTTGAGGAAGACAATATTGATGCGCCTCAACGATATTGCTGAAGTTGCTTTCAAGAAATATGAAGTCCTATGGAATTTTTGTCGATGCCAGTCAGTTTTGGGGATTTATTTAACCGGGGAATATTGGAATGTGTCCAGTGTCTTGTTCCCCGATTGAATCCGCAACTTGTGGCCCCAATTTTCTGTTGTCAGGTGTGCATATCATTTCAATATCGCCATCGTCACAGCAGCTATCTATGAATCACAAACATTTACAGATTCTTTTCAATCGAGAAATGTCCTATGGGAGTTGCAAAGATTTTCTTATCGCGATTTAGTAGGACATTACTTTGGTCGGTTCGCGAGTTAGGGTCTCCAGCAAGGGACGCGGTCGTCTTTCCATCGTCCGCTACACTTATAAGATAAGTGATAGAAAATATGGCCACTTTTGCTCGATCATATGGTCGCGTCAGGAGTGGTTATGTATTTCTCAATTGTGAAAGGATTGTCTATTGCCTATCCGGTTTGTTGCCAATTAGGTATTCCGATGCTAAATTTCGGCCATGGATTCCCGTGGTTTCCCGACGACGCTCCCAGAATTTCAGCGGATATTTCTCGATGACGCGGCATCGCAAGATACCTTGAGCACCTGCGGTGGCCGGAAGGATTTACGTGTTCCAAGTGCGGGGCTGTAGGTGAGCCATACCTGGTGACGACGTAAACGCCTGGTATGTCGGCAGTGCAGTTTCAGCGGCAGCTGGGATTGCGCTATGAGACCGCCTTCCAGATTCTGCACAAGCTCCGCGCTGGCATGGCGCGCCCGGAGCGTGACTCTATTGGCGCTCAGTACCCAGTTGAAGTGGATGAGACACTTGTGGGCGGACGCACCAAGGGCGAAGGCCGCGGTGTCCATCACAAAGTGATAGTTGTTTGGGCCGTCGAGGTTCGTCCTCGGGCGCTTGACGCTGGCGGCAAGAAGCGTAAGAAAACCGTGTACGCCGGGAGATTGCGCCTGCGCCCTGCACCAAACCGCAGTGCCAAGACGCTCACGGGCTTCGTGCAGGAAAACGTGCTGAAAGGAGCAGTGGTGCGCACCGATGGATGGGATGGTTACGATGGGCTGGCAAAGTTGGGGTACGCGCACGAGTCCATGGTGCTCGATGGCGACGGTGAAAAGACCGACACCCACCTGCCGATGATTCACATCGCCTTCTCGAATCTGAAGACATGGTTGCTCGGTACGCATCACGGAGTCAGTCAGCAACATCTACAGGCTTACCTCAACGAATTTGTATTCCGCTTCAACCGGCGTTTCTATCCAATGACCGCATTCAACTCTATCTTGGGAATTGCGGCACATGCTTCGGTACCTACCTACGAGACACTCTACAGCGGCGAGTGGACTCACCCGATAGCATGATTGGCAACAAACCGGATAGGCAGGGATTGTCTATGGCTATCGGTTGGTTTGCGGTATTACAGATGGTTCCTTGGGTGGATGTAATTAAAAATGCACTTAAGGTGGCAAATGGGGCGAAAAAGCTGTGGAACACCATGGCAAAGAAACCATCCTTAACAAGTATTTCTGACTTGCAAGAGCAGTTGCTTGCATCCTCCGAACTGATCAAACAGGCAGAAGTCAATCGCCGTCATATTTTATGGCTAACGTGGGCTACTATCCTTTTGGGTATTTGTCTGTTAGCAACTTGACCTTGATACTCGTTCGATAATTAGTGTAGTTCGGAATCAACTATTCCATTGGGCGTTGTCTAAGCGATGCAATGTAACCGGCAGGTCCATTTCAAATATTTGGTAAATTGAGCGCACTCATCTTATGCTGTACGCATGTACAGTATATATCCCATAGAAACACCCATCCCGATCACTTCAGTAGAACTGTCAATGGTGCTCTTCGAGAGTACCGTCATGGCTGGTTTCCCATCACCAACGGCAGATCATGCACTAAAGCGAATTGATCTGAACGAACACCTTCTGTTGAACCGAGATGCTTCGTTTCTGTTTTGAGTCCGTGGCAACTCCATGATTGGCGTCGGCATATTTGATGGCGACACCATCATCGTGGATCGTTCCATCGAAGCCAAGCACAACCATATTGTGCTGGCTGTTGTCGATGATGAATTCACGATAAAACGTTTCTATAAAAGAGGAAAAACGGTACAGCTATTGTCTGAAAATCCTGAGTTCCGCCATAGGCTCCGGCCACATCACGCATGGCCAAAAGGCCAACAGCACAGTTGTCGGGATCGTCCAGTTCCTCCAGCGCTGCCTTCAGATACTCAACGGCAAACTGCCGATCGGCACGTAATTCCTTGATGGTTTCCTCACTGTGAGACACAGATCCCTTCAACGCCTTTTTCATGAATTCCTCCATTTCTAGTCTGTCCAATATGCCTTGGCATGCGTAATGTCGGCCTGCTGCGATCCTTTGTCGCCCCCGCACAACAAAATTACCAGCGTCTGTCCGTGTTTTCCGTAATACACACGGTAACCGGCTCCAATATCCACCCGCAGTTCCGCAACGTCTTCGCCGCTTTTAAACAACTTTAAAGCAAGGCCATAAAGAAAACCTGATCCTGCTTGTGACTGGATGGGGCTGTCAGGAATTACCAAAACAAAGTGGGCGTCCTTTTGTTCTGGGGTGGTCTTGACCTGAGTGTGCCCAAGTATGCTCTGAACTTCGCACAGACTCCGACCCGCGTTGATCAGGAAACTCGCAAAACTGTGACGAAGATCGTGCATCCTCAGTTCAGGCTTACCAGCCTGTTTGCGGGCCGTGTTCCACGAATAGAAGATCGATACGTAGGGTTTTTTTGTCTTCTGATTCGGCACCACGAACGGGCAATCGGGGAAGCGTGGCACCTGCTCCAGCAACCGCAGCACACCTTCCGATAATCGCAAAAAAGGCCCAGCTTGTGGCCGGGCCTTTCGATATTGCTTCAGGACGCTTAGTTTAGTTGCTTTACAACATCAAAATAAAGTGGGTGTCCTTTTGTTTGGAGGGCGGTCGATGCCTATCCCTCCTTATTCGTCTGGTCAAAGTGGGAAGCACAGCCAACGCGCAGCAAGCACCCTACTTGCCCGGCTTTAGAATCACTTTGGTCCAACCGTTCTTCCGCTTGTCGAAGTTTTCATAGGCTTCCGGCGCTTGGTCCAAGGCCAGCTCATGCGAGATGATCATCGACGGTTTCGCCTTTCCGGCATGGATCAGCTTGCCCAGGCTTCGGTTATAGGCCTTGACGTTCGCCTGTCCGGTGGCAATGCGCTGCCCCTTGATCCAGAAATTGCCGAAGTCGAAAGCGAGCTTGCCTTCCTTGGCGAGCTCGTCGGCGCCGCCCGGATCTTTTGGTATGAATACACCGACGACGCCGATGCTGCCGGCGGCCTTCACCGTCTGCACCAAATTGTTCATCGTCAAATTGGGCACCTCCTTGCCATGCATGTTGCAGCACTGGTAGCCGACGCATTCGCAGCCGCGATCCGCGCCCTGCCCACCGGTCAGGTCCAATACCTGTTGCACGCCGCCGCCCTCGCTGTCGTCAATGGCGATCGCGCCAATCTTTTCAGCCAATTTCAGACGATCCTTGTGCGTATCGACAACAAACACCTGGCTCGCGCCCTTGATGAAGGCAGACGTGGCGGCCATTAGTCCGACCGGCCCGGCACCGTACACCACGACGGAGTCGCCCGCCTGGACGCCCGCCAGTTCGGTCGCATGGAAGCCCGTGGGGAAGATATCCGACAACATGACATAGTCGTTCTCCTTTTCCCTGGCGTCATCGGGCAACACCAGACAGTTATAGTCGCCATATGGCACGCGCAGCAGTTCCGCTTGGCCGCCGCTGTATGGACCCATGCCCGCGAAGCCGTACGCTCCGCCTGCATTGCCCGGATTCACGGTCAGGCAGTAGCCGGACAAGCCACGTTCGCAGTTTGCGCAAAAGCCACAACCAATATTGAATGGAAGGCAAACCATGTCGCCGACCTTGACGCGGTCGACCGCTTTGCCGATCGCAATGACTTCTCCCAAGTTTTCGTGACCCAGGATGCGGCCGCTCTCCATGTCGGTTCGACCCTCGTACATATGCAGATCGGAGCCGCAGATATTTGTCGTTGTGATCCGTACCAAAACATCGGTTTGTTTTTCGATCTTCGCGTCCGGCATTTCCTTCACCTGAACGTCGCGCGGGCCGTTATATACAAGTGCTTTCATGCGTTTCTCCTGATTTGGTTGTCTGTCGGATCAATTAATGCCCGCGCAAGCAAGCTGCACGGGAAACCCGAACGAGACAGGTCTCAATTCAATGTCCACCGAAGGCCGGTAATTGTCAACAAAGATGTTGCGTCACTTTGATGCGTATCAAGCAAAACAAAGTGGGTGTCCTTTTGTTTACAGAGTCGGACCCGCAAAACTGGACAGTAGTTTAAGTGAGATTCTTGCTTTACAATTGATGCTGCAAGGCATACAACAGGAGCGAGTGCATAACAAAGAGGACCAGACGATGAGAATAGTATTGGCGTTTACCCCTACTCCATGATTTTGAAATAAGGTTTGCAATGGCGAAAAATAAAGTCCCAAATCACATTGGTTTCATTCCAGATGGAAATCGGCGCTGGGCCGTAGATCATGGTCTACCCAAAGAAGCTGGATATGATCATGGTATCGACCCTGGGTTGTTGCTGTACGAGAAATGTAAAGAATGCGGGATCAAGGAAACTTCCATTTACTGCTTTACCCAGGACAACACGAAGCGTCCTTCCGTCCAGAAACATGCATTTAGCGCTGCTACCGTTGCATTTGCTTTTGAGATTGCACGCCGTGGAGCGGCTTTGCTTGTTGTTGGCGATGAGACCTCGGCACAATTTCCCACAGAGTTAAAAGAATTCCGCCAGCGTCAGGGTGTGGGAATGAAGGTGAATCTACTCGTAAATTATGGATGGGAATGGGATCTGGCCGGTCTTAAAAACGGCGCCTTGCGTTCAGATGAAGTTTCACGTCTGGATTTGATCGTACGTTGGGGTGGGGGGCGCCGATTGAGCGGTTTTCTCCCGGTGCAATCGGTTTATGCAGATTTTTATGTAAGGGATGAATATTGGCCAGATTTTGATCCGGAGCATTTTGATCAAGCACTCTCTTGGTTTAAAAACCAGGACCAGACACTCGGCGGGTAAGGCATTGTTCTGTTTGATATTGGTCAGAACCGTGGGAAATTTTTTGCCCCGAACTGCTCCGACTAATGTGTACGCGATAGTGGACCAGATGACATGCAAGACGAGTACTACAAAGTGCGCGAACTAACGGAATTTGGCGCTCTGGGTGGCGGACTTTTCCAAGTTTCCTGCATGTGATCGACGAAGACGATGCTTAGTTCGACCTCAATCATTTTTGGCGCGCCAACCGTTGAAATTCGATACGAAAATTAGCAGCATACTGCGACACGCGTAAAAATACTACTGCGGAATATTGCAATACGATTTGAAAGATAAATAATGAAAGCAGAAATATTACTTGCCCAACCACGCGGTTTTTGTGCCGGAGTTAAAAGGGCAATCGAAATCGTTGAGCGAGCTCTAACGGAGTTTGGCGCGCCGGTCTATGTTCACCACGAAATCGTACACAATGCTTATGTCGTCAATGATCTTCGCAACAAAGGCGCAATTTTTATCGAAGAATTACAAGAAATTCCAACCGGAAATACGGTCGTATTTTCGGCGCACGGAGTCTCTAAAACCGTGAAGGCTGAAGCCAATGCATGCGGATTGAGAGTATTTGATGCAGCCTGCCCATTAGTGACTAAAGTGCATGTTGAAGTGGAAAAAATGAGTCGCCAAGGTCGTGAAATCATCATGATCGGCCACGCTGGACACCCAGAAGTAGAAGGCACAATGGGTCAGTCAGAACAGTGTATGTACCTAGTCGGAACTGTGAATAATGTGGAAAAATTGCAAGTGAACAATCCGGACATGCTGGCCTATGTGACGCAAACCACTTTATCAGTTGACGAGACTGCTGAAGTCATTCGTGCGCTTAAACAAAAATATCCTAACATCACAGAGCCGGAAATAAGCGATATTTGTTACGCAACCACAAACCGGCAGGAAGCAGTTAAGTTTATGGCGCCGCAGGTTGATCTCGTAATCGTGGTCGGCAGCCCGAATAGTTCCAACTCAAACCGCCTGCGTGAAGTCGCAGAAAAAAGTGGGACGGCTGCATACATGGTGGATAACGCGATGCAAATCGATCCGGCATGGCTGGTCGGGAAAATACGCATTGGTGTCACCGCCGGAGCTTCGGTGCCGGAAGTTCTGGTACAGGCGGTAATCGAACGATTGAAGGAGTGCGGAGCGTACAGGGTGCGAACTCTGGAAGGCGTAGAAGAGCATGTTACTTTTTCATTACCAAAAGCGTTAAGTAAACCTCAGATGGCAAGAGGTTCAACTCAGTGAGCCCAAGATTGTCGGCGCTGATTTTTGGAAGGGTTAACTTAAACAAGTTATCCCATTAATCCCTTTGCACAAGCCCGGTTTTCGAGCGCATGCGAATATGCAAAATGACCGTTTGTTGGGCAAAGCTGTTGGTGCCAACGCGATTTGGACCATGGCTGCCAATCTTGACCGCACTATTCAAACCCCTAATCTCTAGAGCTGAAAATCGCTTGCTAAGCATGCAAATGGGCCAATGAATTCCGTCAGCCTGGGTCAAAAACTCATCAGCGCCAACTGTCGGATCAAGGCGTTCCCTCCTCCTAGTTTATGAGGCTATCTCAAAATACCCATGCTGACGGTAACAACTAAAAAAATACCAAAGGTTGCGCGATAAATAATGAAAGACCAAGTAGAAAATTTTTCTAGAAATTTCATTAACCCCCAAATGGCACAGTAAGCAGAGCAATTCGCAACGACCAAACCAAATATGAGAATCGACCATGCTTCAAATGGAATGTTTGCATGAAACAGCACCCAAAGTTCTTTCAGCCCCGCTAAGGCGATCGCAGGCAGACCAAGCAGAAATGAAAAGCGCGCGGCTTCTTCTCGTTTGAAGTTTAGAAAAAGTGCCGCAGTAAGGGTTGACCCAGAACGCGAGACCCCAGGTATCAATGCGCCAATTTGCGCTATGCCAACGATCACTGCGTCGCGTAGACGCATCTCTCGCACCACTCGACGATGACGGCAAGTGGTCTCCGCGACAGCCAACAACCCCGCCATCACAATCGAGGAAATGCCGATTACTATCAAACTTCTTAGCGGCGAACCACATGCGTTTAAAATGGAAGACAAGGCAATACCTACAATACCAATTAGAATAGTGGCGATCACAATTGCAACAGCTAGGCGAAATGATGGATTGCTGAAGTCACGCTGGTGTATAGCCGTCAACCCAATTTCCGGAATCGCCAGCTTTGTCAGTAACCACAGGACTGTGGATTCGATCATGTCGTTTATTTATCGATACAGAAATTAATTGCCCATTATAATGAACTAGATTGTTTGCGCCGATTGAGTATTGCCTCACATCGTGTTGTCGGTTGGTTGATGCAACCAACCACGACAGAAAAATTAATCACGGATGTCCGTTACTCCACACCTCATGCATCAAATGCACGATTGTTATTGATGAATACTACCGATTCCACTCCCAGCACCTTCCAATCCGCGCACACGCTTCTCAAGGAATTTCAAGAAAAATTCACGGTTTTTCGCGAGTACTTTCCGCTGACTATTGGCATTGACAAGAAACTGATCGTGCAGCTTCCGGAACTTGACCGCAAGATACTACGCACTGCGCTGGGAATTCACACAAACTCATTACGATATCTGAGGGAAATGGCAAAAGCGACAGCCAGATTTGACCTCGACGGTAATGCTACAGGCGAAGTCACGGAAACACATCGCACCCATGCATCCAAGATACTGCAAGAGCGCATCAGGAATAAGACCGAGCGGCACAATGCTCAGCGTAAAGCAGAAAATGCCCAACGTGAAACAGAACAGGCAGCACGCCAACGCGCCGAGAAATTAAACCAACTCACTGCGAAATTCTCGCGTAGCGGCAGCTGATTCTGGTCTATTTACCCACGCTGTTAACTACATATTTGATGCAGACCCTATTCTTAAGTCGGACTCAATCGCCAGTAGGACTGTAAACAAACCCAACACCGGTAAATTCCGAAGAATCAGGATTGGCTCGATGATGCGACACCAGATACCTGATACCCATTTGTTTGCGCTTGACGCACAGCATCATCTACGCTCAGAATGTTGGCGCTGACCGAAAACTGACCGTGTTCTACTAGTCCTGCCTAATAATTAGGCGGGAGATAAAAGGTGATCACCCTGGCTATCTTGGCAGTCAGGATACGTTCTACGTGGGCGCCATCAAAGGCGTGGGGCGCATTTGCCAGCAGATGTTTGTCGATACTTATTCCAAGTGGGCCACGGCCAAACTCTATACAACCAAAACGCCCATTACCGCAGCCGATCTACTCAACGACCGAGTCCTGCCTTTCTTTGCTGAACATGGCATGGGGGTGATTCGGATGCAGACAGATCGCGGTACGGAATACTGCGGCAGACCGGAATCGCATGACTACCAGCTCTACTTGACTTTAAACGACATCGAGCATACCAAGACCAAGGTACGTCATCCGCAAACCAATGGCATCTGTGAGCGCTTTCACAAAACGATCCTGCAAGAGTTTTATCAGGTGACGTTCAGACGCAAGATCTACCGCTCTATTGAAGAACTGCAAATTGAACTAGATGAGTGGTTGGCGTACTACAACTATGACCGCACCCATCAAGGCAAGATGTGTTGCGGTCTAACACCGATGCAAACACTAATTGACGGAAAGGAGGCGTGGCACGATAAAATAACCGTATTGAATAACTGAATATGACCTGACAGTCGCATTCATCAAATCGGGTAACTGTCAGATGAGATCGCGATTACTACAGCTTAGGGCATGATCTGAATCTCCGAAATATCGTCCAGTAGGTGAAATACTCTCACATACACTGGCTCAACTATTTCGGGTTAGGTCAGTCTCATGAGTCATTGATCTTCGAAGAAACGGACAGCGTTTAGCAACTCAGGAAAACTGTAAATAATATAATCTGGTTGTACGCCCTCCTTTTCTTGCGTCTCATGGTTTGACTTGAAAAGTACCGTTTTCATCCCGACTCTTTGCGCTCCATAAACGTCACAGTACATGTCGTTGCCTACATACAAAACCTTTGATGGTGCAATTTTCATGGCGGTCAATGCCTTAGTGAACAAGCGTTCATCTGGCTTGCGGTACCCAAAGTCTCCCGAGATTATGATCGGGTCGAAATAACCAGACAGCCCGACGGCGTTCAATTCTGGGACTGCGTAGGTGGCCTGACCATCGGAAATTATTGCAAGATGATATTTTTGGTGCAGTTGCCGGATGGTGTGTCTTACGCCTGGATAGCGCTGCAACTTAAAACGTGATGCGGCGCGATGTGTTTCGGCAAGCAATCTTGGAAGCTGTTCCAGCTTCTCAGCCGGCAAGCTGTGAGTGAATTCAGTCGAATGATCCTTGATGATTTCGCGAAATATTCCGACAGCATCGAATTCAGGGTGACGTCCGCCGTATGCTGCGCGCTGTTCATTCATTATCTGAAAGTAATGATCCTTAACAACGTTCGGGCTGAGCGATATGCCTTGATATGAAAGCAAATTGCTTATGACGCGATAAACATCGTCGTGCCATTCATTCGTATGAATATCCGAAAGCGTTCCGTTGATATCAAAAACAATTCCTTTGACGATCATTTAAAACCTCTTAAGGCATTCTTTTGCCTCATTGATCAGGCGATGACGGTATTCTGGTCCGACCCAACTGTTTCGTGCAATGCGCAGTAGCGTAATTCCCATGTAGAAAGGAGTCCTGTTGGTGATGGACTTAAACGCGCTATCACGATTTGGGAAGTGGCAAGCATATTCCCAGAGAAAGTGCCCGATGAAAGGCTCAGCGGCATATTTGTTTCCGGTCGCATGCATGAAGAAATGCTTCAGCTCTCCAGCGATACGGCCTGTGTCGAAAACGCGATCAGCGTACTTGGTTCGCTCTAGATCGAATGCGATTACTTGTAATCCATCGCCGAACTTAAAGTTCTCAGGTGTCGCGTCTCCATGCACAATCACTTTCTGGTCTTCCCACATCCTCGGTTGGTTGCGCCACTGGTCACGCAACCAGTATAACTCGCAGGCTTCGTCCCATCCTATCGCCCGAGTTTTAAGGAGTTTGGCAATCAGGCTATCCATATAATTGCAGTCTTCGTGAAACTCGACCCCAACTCCGATAGCAGTCCGGTTGTGAAAAGCCGACAGGAAGTACGCAAGCGCAGTTAGCTTATGATAAAGCTTCCCTTGGTAACCGCTGCGGATTGCATCCAATATCACTTCGGTCAGCGATTCCCCGTCGCTGCATTCAGTAACCAAAAGTGCATTCATTGAATAGTTGCGTCCAAGCGGCCTGACAACATGATGGGGATAACCTGTTAGCCCGTAATCGCGCATCATGCAAAGATTGTCAAATTCACTCGTCAGGTGTGAAGAAGCCGTCCTAGCGTTCTTCATTCTTGATGAGAGAAAAAACTTGCCTATGACTTTAGCGCCGGTAGTGCAGTTCTCATACAGGTACACATCATTTGAGCCATTGAGCCCGAATACACGGTAACTTGGTTTGCACGATGCACTGCTTATCTGCGGTTGAATGTCATACTGGAGATACCCATGAAGGGGATCATGTTTCGGCAATCGCCCAAGATATGTTCTCTTCATTGTTTTTATAATGAACTTGATGCAGCCACGTTACTATTTCAAATGAACCCATCAATAATTTGATGGGCGTAAACAGTCCGACATCAAGGCTAAAAATATTCCACAAATTACTTTGGCAAAACTCCGCGGAGTCTTATAAGAAAAAGTAAACGCGCTGCTAGGACAAAAGAAATTCCGGATGTCAACAGCCAAGATAATCTCCGTGCCCAACACATAAGATACACATAGGCATCACTGCAATTTTGCGTTATGTCAACTCAAATGTAAGCAATTTAATTTACAGCTGAATTTATAGCTTCCGCGTGACAGTCTGGGCACACTCTCTTCATTTTGCTGTTTTAAGAACAAAATATATTTCCGTCTTTCACAGATATCAACTCAAAGGATTCATGGAACAAATCGCGCTGGCAAGGTGTCATTGCCGGGTTATCGATTGCCGGTATCCTGCTAACTGAGGCTGTCGCCTATTCGAGCATCGCCAACTTGCCATCGCAAACCGGCATCATTGCCTTGTTTGCAGGATTGATTTGCTATGACCTGTTCGGAACAAGTCGTTTTGCGATTGTCTCTGCCACATCATCATTATCAAACAATTCGCTGGCATGGTTGGTGTACACCCGAGTCATAGCAACTTATTGAAGTTTATTCCGGAATTGCTCGGAAAGATCGCAACCTAAAATATTGTGGGTGTTGCGACCGGTATAATCGCACTGGGTTTACTTTTTCTGTTAGCACGTTTCCATCGCCTGCCGAGGGGACTCATTGTCCTCGGTCTCGGCATTATTGTCGGCCAATGGCTCGTCCTAACTCAGTATGAGTATCAGTCTAATTGGTGAAATCAATTTGCAATTAGAGTTTCCCACATTGCCGATATTGTCCCGTGATGAATGGCTACGGTTGGGTGAGTTGGGGTTCGGTATGGCGATGATCCTGTACTCCGAATCGTATAGCTCGATTCGCATTTTTGCTATGAAACACGGCGATAAAACTTCTCAGAATCGTGATTTGCTTGCCTTGGGTGCATCCAATCTAGTCTCAGGTTTATTGCATGGAATGCCTATAGGTGCCGGGTATTCCGCAACCTCACGAAATAGACGGTTTCTTTTGCTTCGTCGATCGTTTCTGTGGGGAAGCCAAACATCAGGAAAAGAAAATTCCAGACGCCCTCGTCCTGCGCTGCTTGGAGAATCTTCAGGCGCTCGTCCTTGTCGGTGACTTTTCCCTTATTCATCAATTGGTAAATCCGCGCATTGGCTGACCCAAATCCCCACAACACCATACGCAACCCGGCTTGATGCGCTAGTTTGAAGAGGTCGCGGTCAAATGCGCGCTCTAATCGCCCATAAATGTAGAAGTTGATGTCCAGGTCCCAAACTGCATGGCGCTTCGCTCAAGCCCGCTCGCGAGTATACGTGTCGACAAAGTATTGGCCGGGGGCAAGATGTTGCTGAAAGTCTGCGCAAAGAAATTGTGACCTTATTGACCATCAACTGAATGCAATAGGACATTGACTGTTGGATGATCGCCGTCAATGAAAATTTTCAGTGCTAATGCCGAAATCGATGTTTTTTTAGTGGGTTTTCTCGCTAAAGAAAACCGGCCAATTACGCATTCCGAGCCGCTATGGAAAATGCCGGTATACCCGCCCACTGCTCCGGGGCTGATCACCAGCTGTAAACGCGCCTCTGCACCAAAGGCATGGATCAGTTTGCGGCGCCCTTCCTCCAGCTCATCCCCATCTGTTGTCAGCGCCTTGATTGAAAAACTGCTTGTTGCCAGCTTAAGCAGATCGAAAACCCCCGGACTAGTAAGCGGCGGCAAATGGACATAGCGGGAGGGTACAATTTTGTTGTTCCACATCGAGTCAGCCTTTTGGCATGCGGTGAGCAGGGTGGGCATGATATCCTGCGCGCGCTTAATCGGGATCTGATCGGCGCTTTGGCAGTTGGGGGGCCACAAAGATAAACAGCCCGACCAGCAGCAAGAAAATTTTGTTGTAGTGTAATTGCATGATTGGCTCAGGTGTTGTTTGAGTTTTTGGTTGTGTTGGATCGTAGTGATAAATGGTATGGCTGGGAGGGAGCAGGTCAATGTCATCCTGGCTGAGGTGCTCGTAATTTATTGGAAGACTATAATTTTTACTGACATATGACCGAAACCAAAAAGTTGGCCGCATTTAGTTGGGCTGAGATTCAGGAAATGCGTAACGCAAAAACAGATGACTGCTACTGCGTCGCACATCGATTAATTTACCCCATAAGGAATCATGTAGCGCGAAAGTCTTTCCCATGACAAGGCTAATCTGCTTGTCATCTGCATCACGACCAGCAATTTGTGGTGCGAGCGTCAGGAACTGCTCGTCGACGAGTCGTTCATTGTAAAAATTCCCCAATAATTGCGGCCCTCCTTCGACTAAGATTAACTTCCCCGGAGTCACACGGCACACCTCATCGAGGATGGCTCTCGCCGAAATCGGGTTCGTGTTAGGACTAATGGCGCTAATATCGACCGAAGCGGGCACACTTTGCTCGCGTAAGCGTTTCTCACCTGCGTTTGTTGTAATGATTAGCGCTTGCACCTTGCCGGATGTAAATACCGGCAAGCGCAGATCGATATCACCACTACCGGTGACGATCACATTTAGCGGTACGCTACTCTTGCCTATCGCTTTGCTCAGTTGAAGATATTCAGCTGAGAGGTCGGGGAAAATTGCTTCGGCAGTCCATACGTGCCGACTATCGGTCTTCAGTGTACCTGAGCCGATGATTACTACGTCCGCAATGGCACGCAACAGACCCATCAGCATGCGATCCTGTGCATTGTACCCACTGATGTCCGGACCACTCGCATGTCCTTTCACACCAAGTGAAACAACTCCGTCCAGCGTGCTAACAAAATTGCTAAGCACATACAGATGTGATCGAGGCAGCGGCATGTACAGGGAACCATATAGGCGTGCCAAGGTGGGGGGTAGGGGCAGCTTCTTGCCGAACTTTGTTTCGAAGAGCGTCTCAAAGGATGTGATAGTGGAGAGACTAGACTCGAGCGCTCTGTTAGTTGTCATTCATTATGGTGAATCAATAATTGATAACCTGTAGTCTACGTCTACATTACTCAGAATGGGTTGATGTGCATCAATGGCATTAGCTGAAATTAGCATAGTCTGATTTGAGGATATTCATTCAACGACTCAGGTGACGTCTAAATAATCTGAGAGCAATGACCTCAACCGATAGAAAAAGGCTAAGAATGACTAAGATCAAAACCAAGGACGGTACACAAATTTATTTCAAGGACTGGGGCGCAGGACAGCCGGTGGTGTTCAGTCACGGCTGGCCTCTTTGTTCGGATAGCTGGGAGGCTCAGATGGTGTTTCTGGCCACCAATGGCTATAGATGCATTGCCCATGACCGTCGAGGACATGGACGGTCAAGCCAATCGTGGGATGGTAACGAGATGGACACCTATGCCGATGACCTTTCAGAGCTTATCATAACGCTCGATTTGAAAGGTATTACCCTGATTGGTTTCTCTGCTGGCGGTGGTGAAATTGCCCGCTATATAGGTCGTCACGGTACAAAGCGGATAGTCAAGGCTGCACTTATATCCGCAGTCCCGCCGCTGATGCTGAAAACGGCAAGTAATCCTGGCGGCTTGCCGATTGATGCGTTTGACGCTATCCGACTTGGGTCCCTCGCTGATCGTTCGCAACTCTACAAAGATCTCGCCAGCGGCCCGTTCTTCGGGGCAAACAGGAGCGGTGCCAAGGTCTCTCAAGGGATGATGGATTCGTTCTGGCTTCAAGGAATGATGGCCGGTCACAAAAATACCTTCGACTGCATCAAGGCATTCTCCGAGACGGATTTCACTGAGGACCTCAAGAAGTTTGACGTGCCAACTCTGATCATCCATGGCGACGACGACCAGATTGTGCCGATTGGTGCCGCAGCCCTTTGCTCATCGAAGTTGGTAAAGAACGCGACCCTAAAAATTTACTCAGGTGCACCTCACGGCCTCGTGGACACACACAAAGACCAGCTCAATGCCGATCTGTTGGCATTCCTTAAAGCATGAGTTCGCTTTGCCGTTGCAACCCATCCGGTGGTAATGGTGTCGAACGGCCCCCGTCGGGCAATTTAACGAAGAAGGGTACATTATGAAAGGTTTTGTGAAAAGCATTGAGGATATCGCCGTCAAGAATGATGAGTTTCGACGGGTCCTTTACACAGCAAAGAACTGCCAGCTTGTCGTTATGTCGTTGAAGCCTAAGGAGGAGATCGGGGCGGAAGTTCACAAGCTTGATCAATTCTTTCGCGTGGAGGCGGGGACTGGTGAGGCGGTTCTAGATGGTAATCGGACAGCGATCAGCGCGGGTTTCGCTGTACTCGTTCCGGCGGGTACCCCCGGTGTCAGACTATCTGTCGCGTGTCCGGTGTGAATTAAAAATATAGCAACCTGGTGTTTGAATTTGGGTTCGGTTCGGTTTTTGCTTCTTATTCAGATGCCTTTCCCGCAAGCGGGATGGTG
>Ga0209123_1002278_pt1 | contig 16645 bp, 21 predicted proteins | sample BarGraIncu00431A_FD_184500 | JGI IMG/M metagenome (GOLD analysis project Ga0209123, IMG submission 184500) | Arctic peat soil microbial communities from Barrow, Alaska, USA - Barrow Graham LP Incubations 004-31A (SPAdes) (version 2) | ecosystem: Environmental > Terrestrial > Soil > Wetlands >...
AAAAAACAATGTCAATGAAAATATTGAATCAAAATAAATAAATCTAATTTTGTAATACGCTAATCAGGATAAGGAAATGATCGTTCTTAAAACTCTCAAAAATGGGTGGTCAAATTACACCGGCGCAGGGTGGCCAATATAAAACGGCGTAGGGTGGTCAATTTAGCCGGCAAATCCACGGAGAATAAAGTCATTTCAATTGTTGTGAATCCGGATTAGAATTCAAACGAACAGAATAAAATCATTCAATGATCGTAAGATTGTAACTCAAAACATATTTTCCTTGAATAAGAATATTTAAAAATGAACAGAATAATTTCAATCCTTACAATATGGCTCCTGGCAGATATTTATCTCTTTCAGGCAGTAAAAACGATTACCTCAAACCGTTATATCTGGTGGGGATTCTGGATGTACGATGGCCTGGTGGCTTCTATGGTCCTGTACTATTTTATAAACGGGAAACTGATCGTAAATTTCCCCAAGGGCATCTACTGGGGTTTTATTCTTTTATCGCTTTTACCCAAGCTGATCGTTATTCCTTTTTTGTTTCTGGAAGATATTGGACGAACAGTACATTTAGTCATCAATTGGGGAGTAAATATATTCCAATCATCTTCTGAACAGGAACATGTCCATCTGGCAAGCCGCAAAAAATTCATCAGCCAACTTGCTCTCAGTATTGCTGCCGTGCCTTTTATAGGACTTCTATACGGTATGGTAAAAGGGAAATACGATTACCGGGTACATCGGATAAAACTCAAATTTGCGGACCTTCCGGATGCATTTAATGGTTTCACCATTACCCAGATATCCGACATACATTGCGGTAGTTTTGACAGCAAATCGGATGTAGATAAAGGTGTTACACTTGCAAATCAGCAGAAAAGTGATCTGTTGTTATTTACGGGAGACCTAGTTAATTCCGATGCTGCTGAAATGGATGAATGGATGGACGCATTTTCAAAACTAACAGCACCTTTCGGCAAATTTTCAATACTTGGCAATCATGATTATGGCGATTACAAAAACTGGGAAAGCGAGACGGCAAAGTTTAACAACCTTAATCGTCTGAAAGAAATTCATAAAGAAATAGGATTCCGGCTGATGTTGAATGAAAGCCTTAAAATTGAAAAATCCGGGGAGCACATCACCCTTATCGGTGTGGAAAACTGGGGCAAAGGTCGTTTTCAGAAATACGGGGACCTGGAAAAAGCGATCGCCGATGTCGGGGATGAAGATTTTAAAATTCTAATGAGCCACGACCCTTCTCATTGGGAAGCTAAAACGGTGCCACATCCCAAACACATACATTTAACCCTTGCAGGACATACGCATGGAATGCAGTTCGGCATTGAAATCCCGGGTTTTAAATGGAGTCCGATAAAGTATGTATATCCGCAATGGGCGGGCATTTACAATGAGAAAAATAAATACCTGTACGTCAACAGGGGCTTCGGTTTCCTGGCATATCCTGGGAGGGTAGGCATATTGCCTGAGATAACGGTGATTACGTTGGAAAAGGGATAAGATTTAATTTATTTAGTATTAATGCAAAAGCAATAGCTAATTTGTCAGGTATGAAGGGAATCTACAACATGGAAAGGAACATTAGTTTTAAGCTAACCGTACCTCTGAATTTTCAATAAGGTGATCAGTCCTTTTGCCCGGAATACGCAGTTACCGTATTTGCTCAAAAACATAGAGAATTCCGGGTTTTTAGATGCCCTGATTTATTTGAAAAAGAGCAAACCGACTCTCCTTCTTATGATGATAATATAAGAAAATCATTATAGAATTAAGAATGAGACTTATCAACTTCCATCTGTTCCATCTCAGGCAATTGCCAATCCACAATAAATGAATATGTTTTGATTTTTAGGATAAGATGATCATAAAACTCATAAGCTTTTCCTGGAATTGAAACTCCGGTAACAGAAATTTGAGAATCGTCTCGTAAGTATGTGGTTTCTTGTTTAAAGTCAGGGAGACTATTTTGTTTCTGAATCATGGCAAGAAATGGTGTTAAGTGAAAATTAAACCTTTTCGGAATACTACAGCATTTTGAAAATTTTGTTTTTCATAAATGCTGACACTAATTGATTAACCTATTTAGTAACCTTCGAATCTTATTATAATTTGCTAATATAGCAAATGTAGTCTCACTTTATCCGAAGAAACCATGAAATTTTAGATTTTAAAGGATTAATTAACAATTAGCATTCTATTTTAAATATCTAATCTTATTTGCTTTGGAACCAGGCAGGATCTGGTGATAATCAAATATATTTTTGATATACAGCAATGATTCACAGTTTTATAATGAAAAATACAAGCTTTTTAAAGGCGTATTTTAGTATTCTTCACACTACTTTTTCTTCTTTCAACCAAAAAATCATGAAGGGATTTAAATTAACCACTTCGTGGTATACAAATAGTTTTTCAGCAGACCCTATTTAAAGAATGATACGATTTGCCCCGATGATAGATTGGTATAGTCGAAATTAAAACGCTTGGAATTTAAAATGGAAGAATGATCCAATATTCATTAAATGGATTTGCAGGCAATAATTGGATGTACGTCAGTTAATTGAAATTCTCCTTTATTCCCTCATAAATATCGATATTCCCTAATTCCTTGGCTTTTTTTAGATCTGAATATCCACTTTCTTTATGGCCCATTTCAATCTTTAATAATCCCCTGCTGAAATAACCAGCGATGAACTTCGGATTGATTTCAATTGCCAAATTAATGTCAGCCATGGCACCCCTGTTGTCTTTTATGCCAATTTTTGCAATTCCCCTGTAAAGATAGCCCAGTGTATATTTGGAGTCAATATCTACTGCCTTCGTTAAGTCTGCAATTGAACCATTGTAATCTTCAATGTTGCTCTTTGAAATCCCTCGGAATCCGTAAACACCTTTATAATAGGGGTCAATATCTAAAACTTTCGTAAAATCGGCAATTGCTCCCAGGTAATCCTGTAATTCGAATCTTGCCATGCCTCTGTTGAAAAAAGCCATAGCATCCATTGGATCAATCTCAGTTGCTTTTGTGTAGTCAGCAATTGCACCTTTATAGTCTTTCATTCCTACTTTTGCAAAGCCTCTGTCATAATAAACATCTGCATCCATTGGATTCATTTCCAACACCTTCGTATAATCAGAAATTGCACCTTTATAGTCTTTATTTTCAGCCCTTACCGTCCCTCTTTGGTAATAAACATCTGTATCGTTGTAATTAATTTCGATTACATTATTCAATGTGGACGACAAATAGCATGTTTTTTCCATAATAGTATGTTTTAAATATCAGATTCCGGAGGCAGACATTAATTAGCGCTATAATGGTATTTATAATAATTTGTACCCACAAGAAGAATATCATTTTTCAATGAAAAATTATAAACAATTATTTTCAATTCCAGACATCAGTTAATTTCCAGTAAATAAAGCATTTATTTTTTCTGCTTAAACTGTTATTAACATTTTACGTAAAGTCGTTTTTATCGGGATTTTGATGTTTAAAGTCAGATTGTCGTTGTAACTTAACAATTAGAATTTTAAAATACCCTTTTAATTGATAAGTATCAGATAAGTTATTATTCAGTCAATCTTCCAAAAGTACTTTTAAAGGGATGGGAAAAACACCAGAACTTCTGATTTGTTCAGCGGATTGAACGATCAGAAGTTCTATAATACTCAGCAATTGGCAACGGTAATTTGAAGCAAAAACTCCCTGCATGATTTCTCATACAAGGAGTTTAATTTAAATCGAACAATTAAGACTACATTTCTCTAACCAGACATTCAAAAACTAAATCAAATATTGTTTTATCAATCGCTTCAGCTTTTAGTTAATGTATTCACTGAGCCATTTTCCTAACTTTTTACGTGTAAAGAAGATACGACTTTTTACGGTACCTAGCGGTAAATCAAGCTTCTCAGCGATCTCTTTGTATTTATATCCACTTAAGAAAAGCTGAAATGGTTCGCGAAACTCATTCTCAAGAAGATCAATTTTTTTATAGATCTCTTTTTCTGCATGAATTGAGTCAGCAGCCGGAGAGTAATCATCTTTTGAAAACGAAATCTGAAGTTTATGCGACGAACTCTCAAGCGTTGTTTTCGCTTTTACATTTCTGCGATATTCATTGATAAATGTATTTTTCATGATGGTGTAAACCCAGGCCATTAAATTTGTGTCGGCTGAAAATTTATCACGATAAGTCAATGCCTTCAGGTATGTTTCCTGTACCAGGTCACGCGCTTTGTCGGAATCGCTGGTCAAACTTAAAGCAAAGTAGTATAATTTACTATGGAGGCTTGTTAATGAGTTTTGGAATTGTATTTGTGTCATGGCGTAATTTATTAAATTAATGATCAAATAAAGGTTTTCAATTATCAAACAACAGTTCAAAGTTATCAAACACTATTTGAATAAACAACACCTCTTTATTCCCTCTCCCCTCTTTTATGATATTTATCATGAATAATTCTAAATAAGAAAACTGTAATTATCAATAAAACAATGCAATCTACATTAAATTATTATTCATTATAAATTACTGAAAAAGCACAATAAATCCCCCGTATATACCATATCACTGATCAAACGTGGTTTTTCGATGATCAAACTCGATATTTAATCATCAATCATACGGATTTATTACGTCTCGTTATGTACTCAATAAATCAGTAACCGCACTATCTCTTTATCAAATAAAAAGCTTAGTTTTACAGCAATTAAAAATTGGTGCTGATTCTGTTCAAGTTTATTTGTCTTAATATTTTTATGGATGATTTTGATGAAAATAATTGAGAAAATGATCACTTTTTATATTTTTGTTGTCGAAATCTCCAAACTACTATGATCAACAGATATGACAAACAGACCTACATCATTTTACATCAGGAGAGTAGAGCTTCTGCAACTATAAAGACAAAGTCCATCAGATGATACAACCAGCTCATATTCTTTTCAAAATCATAAAAATTATGGCTTTAAAACCATCTTCTGTCAGATCAGCAATTATTATTGTTACCATCTTGTTTTGTATATCCCAGAGTACGGTTGCCCAGTATCGCCGGTTAAATTCCGGGGACAGAAATTCATGGGAATTCGGGTTTTCAGGCGGCGTTTCCCAATTTCTCAACTCTATCAATCCAAATTCTGATGCACTTTATAAAAAGTTTAACTACTGGAATGCCGATTTTAATCCGTCCATCACACTTTCGGTTATCAAGAATTTCTCGCCCAAGTTCAGTGCAGAATTCGAATTTCTGACGACCAAACTTTCAGGCGTATGGAATACGGGCAACCCTTATGGTGTGCCTCCGTTTGCTATAGATCAGGGACTGGAATATCCCGGACCATTTAAAATGGGAATCAATCAATTTTTGCTGATGTTTGTACCCAACCTGAACCAGATTATTTCTCCTAAAAACGCTAGTGACCGATGGTACCTATTTGCCAAAGTTGGCATTGGGGCCGCATTTTTAAAGGAATATTTATCACTTTGGCCTTACAGTAAAAATGAAGGATTTAAATATTCGCTGGCATATGGGGGAGGATTGTCCTATACCCTCAATGAGAAAATCAAACTGAAACTTGGTGCCACCTGGTACAGGGTCGAAACAGACCGGCTCGATGGAATAATGACGATAAAGCCAAATCATGCTTCAACGTCGGATGAAGATTATTACTTTAATGTAAAGGAATGTTACGTTTATCCTTATATTGGCATAACCTACGGAATCGGGCAGATCCAATCGAAGGCACATTTTATCCGGAGCAACAACAGCAGGTTCCTGTGGTTTAAACCAACAAAACATAAATACAGAAGGTGAGATTTTAAGATGAGTTCAATTTGAAGCATTCTGTGTTTTGTAGTTTTACTAATCAATTTTCCTTTCGCTTTTCACATTATCTGAAACAAATTTATTTTCACAACGTAATTATTGTAATTAATTAATCTTTATTTTGGAAAATATGTCTTCAATTCGTATTGCAGTAATCGGCCTTGGCTATGTAGGCCTTCCCCTTGCCCGGCTTTTTGCCACAAAATACCCGGTGGTTGGATTCGATGTTAATCAACAACGTGTCAATGAAATCAACAAAGGTATCGATCGTACACTTGAAGTCGAAGAACAAATCCTGAAGGCAGCACTGGTTTCCGAAAGTCCGGTGGCCGCGGGGAAAAATGGTCTCTTCTGCTCCTTCAATCCAGAGGATATCAAAGCCTGTAACTTTTATGTTGTTACAGTCCCCACGCCTGTTGATAAAAACAACCGTCCTGATCTTACACCGCTCATTAAGGCATCAGAATCGGTCGGACGCGTGATCTCTAAAGGTGATATCGTCGTTTATGAATCAACAGTATATCCTGGTGCTACCGAGGATGACTGCATCCCTGTAATTGAAAAAATTTCGGGACTTAAATTTAATACCGACTTCTTTGCAGGATACAGTCCCGAAAGGATCAACCCGGGTGATAAAGAGCATACCGTTGAAAAAATAAAGAAAGTAACCTCCGGATCAACGCCCGAAGTGGCCGAGGTGGTCGATTCAACCTACCGGAATGTGATTCTGGCGGGAACGCACAAAGCCGCATCGATCCGTGTAGCTGAAGCTGCCAAGGTGATCGAGAACAGCCAGCGTGATATTAACATCGCGTTCGTAAACGAGCTGTCCAAGATCTTTAATGCGATGAATATTGATACGCACGACGTGTTGGAAGCTGCAGCCACCAAATGGAACTTCCTCCCCTTCAAACCGGGTCTGGTGGGTGGTCATTGCATCGGGGTTGACCCGTACTATCTTGCTCAAAAAGCCCAGGAAGCGGGTTATCATCCTGAAATTATTCTTGCCGGAAGGCGGATGAACGACAGTATGGGGAAATATGTCGCCTCTGAGGTGGTGAAACTGATGATCCAGAACGAGATCCCTGTCAAGAATTCCAAAGTTCTGATGCTTGGGATCACCTTTAAGGAAAATTGTCCCGATATCCGGAATACAAAGGCAACCGACATCTATCATGAACTGATCAGTTATGGAATTGATGTTGATATATACGACCCATGGGCCTCTCCCGAAGAAGTAAAGCATGAATACGGCCTCACAATCACTGCCAATCTGAATGAATCGGTCGATTACAGTGCTGTTATATTGGCTGTAGCACACAACGAATTTATGAAAATCGATTTGCAGGCGTTTAAAACCAAAGGTGCGATCATTTACGATGTAAAAGGGATTCTTCCGCGTGAACTTGTACATGCCAGGCTATGATCACTCAAATTATCATGTTGTTGATATAATCTTAAAACTTCGTTACCGTCAACTAAACTAATCCGTTGTTAATTTCATAACCTTTCCGGAATTATATTAAAACCTTACTGCCAGGATACCGAATGTCTGGCAGCAAGATTTTTACATTAGTCAGTTCATACTAAATCCATCTTCATGGTTAATGTCAATCCATTAACGGGTTGCACAATTTCATAGCAAGACCTTAACCGGATTTATGTTGCATTTTTTTTCCTGTTCCTGTAGTTTCCTCAAATCCGTTCCCTGGTGTAAGAAAATAGTTTTATTGGTACATTGCTCTGCGTCGGATTATGGATATTTTATTCCATTTATCTGATTAATAACTTATAACTAATTTTAAACCACCTAACAATCTGATATATTTTGCTCCAAATTATTTAAAATGAAATTAAATAATCATCGCAATGTGAGTATTTTGTAACGAAACATCCTCAAAAATCGCTAATATTGCCAATTGAATCTGAACTTCGAAGACCTGACTGATCTCTAATGATTTCCTTTTGGTTGTTCCGGTTTAAACTCGCAAACATTTAAATGGGAGTGAGAGGGCGAAGCTTTACGAAAATCCGATTCAAAAGGAAGATTTGTCATGAAGTACTGACATTAATTATTTTGTCTAATCTATTTGACAATTAGCTTTATACACTTCATATATCATCAATATCCTTCCAGAGAAAGACGGATTGATGTGATAACACAGTGTAATCTTTTCTTCTGTATAATTGACGCTGTCGAACTTCGTTTCGCATTAATCAGTGTAATTGACTTCGTCGAACTTCGTTTTGTTTTATGTGGTTCTTACCCTGACGCTATCAGATTATTTATTTTTGTACATTTGTAAAACAAAGATTAAAAAGATGGTAACAGTAAAGATGACAGAGATGGAATATAAAGCTTATCAGCTTTATCTGAAAAGCATCAAAGTAATGTTAAAGGCAGGGAATACTGGACCCCATAAGTCTTCTTTAGATGAATATTTGAATAATTCTGAAAATTGCGAAGAATTAGAAGCCGGACTAAAAGATGTTAATGCCGGACGAATAACGTATATTGACCCTGAAAATATATGGGAAAGTATAAAATAGCTTTATCCGATCGCGCATGTGCCCTTCTGTCTAAATTGTAACTTTGAAATCGAAAAAATTATATACAATGATAAAAACATTAAAATATATTGTCCAAAAGGAAGGGAAATTCTATGTATCGCAATGTTTAAATGTTGATGTATCAAGTTTTGGTACTACTGTCCAGGAGGCAATTGACAATTTAAACGAAGCATTATTGCTATATTTTGAAGATAAAGATGCTTTATTCACAATCACCCCAATTAAGGAAACCCTGATGGGTGAAACCAGAATTCATGTCTAAACTTCTATCATCAGGTCAAATTATTAAGACCCTTTTAAAATATGGGTTCAAACTTGTTTCACAACGGGGCAGCCATCAAAAATATCATAAAGAAGGATTTACTGTAATTGTACCTGCACCAAGAAAAGAAATTCCAACTGGCACCTTTAGATCAATTGTTCGACAGGCGGGACTTTCAGTTGATGATTTCTTTGACAAGAACAAATAATACGGCATTTTTTCATTTTTTCCATCTGTGTAACACCGCTGACTTTAAAAATAGTTACACAGTGTAACACAGAGTATGACACAGACTAACTCAGTGTAACTTTTCCTTTCGCATTAATTAGCTTCGCTGATCTTCGATTCGTGTAATCAGTTTAAATCCGTGTAATCTCTTTTTTTATCCGTGAAATCTAAAATATTATTTATCCTTACCATCCCATTGATGGCGCAACAGAAAGATGGTTTCGAACCCGACTTCCGTCTTAGCCAAATCTCTGCGGTAAGCTCTGGTAAAGACCTCCCCTTCTGGATGACCTCGAACCAGAATGGAATTTATGCCTTGCACAACTCAAGTTATTTTTTGCTCCAGGGAGGTTTAAGACGAAATAATTCGTGAAATATTTTCTTTAAATCCGTGTAATTAGCATCCCGGTTTCACCAGCTGATCCTGAAAGCAGGGGCACAGAGCGATCCCATTATTTATGGTGGTCTCTCTTCCACAACGGGAATATGTACCGCTCGCGCAATGCACGGCCTTTACCTGGCCTTTCCTTATCTACAAACGGCTATATCCCGTTTCTGTTTACAAAAAAATGGTTCTCGTGGCAGTTTCTGTACGAAGAGGGTATTCACAATGACAAACAATTGGTTTCCAACGCTCATATTCAGTTACAACGGGGCTAAACTTCCCAGCCAGGTAAAAACAGTTGTGGCCAGCAACTTTGGCTGCCGCTTCGAACACTGCACGAGCCGGATACATTGGGATTGAATTCAACTTTTAATTCTTTCAGGATAAAGACAAAAGGAAAAAGATAAAAGTAAAAAGGGAAAACCAGCTAAATTTCATTACATTTGATTATTAAAATATTCGAAAATGCAAAATATAGTTCATTCATTCGAATCAGAGATAGTGGAAAAATTAAAACCGCTTAATCCCCTAAAAATCATTCTTTTTGGGAGCTATGCATATGGAGCCCCAAATGCGGATAGTGATCTGGATATTTGTATTGTCAAAAAAGAGGTAAAATCAAAGTCAAAAGAAAAGAGAGAAATAAGGGAAAAACTCAAAGACTTTTTTATTGCCAAAGATATTCTTGTCCCTACATTGGATGAATATGATTTCTATAAAAAACAATTTGGCTCCGTATTCATGGATATAGAACAAAAAGGAAAGCTTTTATGGTCAGCTTTTTAAATCACTACGAGATACTTTTTAATAAAGCCAAAGCAGACTTATTTGCTGCGAATGTATTGTATGCAAGATTTAACGAAGGTAATTCGGAACTCGATCTTGAAGTAATATGTTTCCATCTTCAACAATGTGCAGAAAAACTCATAAAAGCTGTTTTATCAAAAAGACAGATTAATTATCCGAAGATTCATGACCTCGAAACGCTCTTAAATATTTTAGATAATAACAGCATTAATCTAAACCCTAATCGCAATTTATTGATAGAATTAAGCGATTATGCTGTTGAAGGAAGATATACAATAATGCATGATGACCTTGAAAACGTTCAGAATATTTTTATTTTGCTTAATAACATGGTAAAAGAGGCTCATGCAATTGTTTATGAAGACTAAATTGAATCAAATCAACTAAGTCATCCTACATGCCCAATACATTCATACAATTTGCAATCCGTGTTAATTAGCTTCGCTGATGTTCGATTCGTGTAATCTCTTTTTTTAATCCGTGAAATCAATCCGAATCTACTTTATTATAGTTGGCCTTCTTATTCTGGCTATCCCATTGATGGCACAACAGAAAGAGGGTTTCGAACCCGACTTCCGGCTAAGCCAAACCTCTGCGGTAAGTTCCGGTAAAGACCTCCCCTTCTGGATGACCTTGAACCAGAATGGCATATATGCCTTGCACAACTCCAGCTATTTTTTGCACCAGGCGGGAATCAACCTAAGCCTCGACCGCGACACAATGAAGAAATGGGGTGGCGCCAAAATGTTCAGTGGGGTAAAATATCGGGTGCTAATCAGTTGATAAAAAATGATTACTTTTGATTATGCGACTTAGCAAATTTAAAATAGAAAGCATTTCAAACCTGGCCAGTCGTCATTTTGGATCCGATGTTCAGGTTTTTCTTTACGGTTCCCGTACGAGTAATCAACTGCGGGGCGGTGATATCGACTTGTACATCCGAAATACAAATGGCATACATCTGAATGCTCGTACAAAAATCAATTTTATTACAGATTTGATACTCCAAATTGGTGACCAAAAGATCGATGTTGTGTTGGATCATCCGGATAAAAAAAATTCACTGTTCTATAAAACAATTAATCAAACAGGAATACGGCTATGTTGACTGAAGAATTAAGGGACAAACTTACAGAAACGCTGGCCATTTGCGATTTACATCATCAGCGGATGACGTTTGCATTTCAAAGTATTGAACGGTATTGGCCGTTGACAGATATCAACTTAAGCCGGCTATCGCCAATCGAACTTGCTTTGTTTGATCAATTGATTTATCGTTTTTCGAAACTTCAGGATAGCATGGGTTCCCGCTTATTTAAACAGCTGCCCGAGGCGCTCGAAGAAGATATTTCCGGTCTTCCATTTATCGATATCCTCTATAAAATGGAGAAGCTCGACCTTCTCGATAATGCAAAAGACTGGATAATTCTGCGACAAACACGCAATACGGTCTCTCATGAGTATCCTTTTTACAAGGAAATTCAAATAGAAGAATTAAACCTTCTGCCGGAAGAAGTCATTAAATTGTCGGCAATATGGATGAGATTAAAAGAATATTCAATCAATCGATTGGCTTGACCTTAAAAATAATTACACAGTGTAACTCGTGTACGAAACAGTGTGACCCTGTGCAACTATTACACAGTATAATTGACTCCGCCAAACTACGTTTCGCACAAATTTGCTTCGCTAATCTGCGTTTCGTGTAATCCGTTCCAATCCGTGTAATCCTTTTTCCAATCCGTGCCCATCCTTCCTATATACTTTATCGGCCAATGCCTCTCCCTCGACGAGCACCTAACGTTCCGTGAGACAATCATTGTGCAGTTTTCGGACCCGATTACGTTCTCCATTCGTGCAATTAGCTTCGCTAAACTCCGTTTCGTTTTAATTAGTGAAAATTCGCATTTTCGAAGAGATCTACGCACTGAACCGTATACGCAATGAGCAGATCCTTTTGCAGGTGAAGGCGATGAATGCCACATTAAACACGGCCGGCATCTCCCCCATCTACCTGAAAGGAACAGGCAACCTGATCGATGGGCAAGTAGTAAGACGATTATCGGGAATACTAATTTAATTGGCTTATATATGCTGAAAATTAAGATTTTAATATTAAATTTGTGCAAATTGAAAATTGAATTTACAATATGCATGAATACATTCATAGGCAATTAGAACCAATTGTTCTGCAACATCTTAGAGTTTTTCCGGCTGTAGCAATACTCGGTTCCAGACAAAGTGGCAAATCGACACTCGTGAAAATGCTGACTGAAAAGATAAAACCATTTGTCTATATCGATTTGCAGAATTACGAAGATCTAAATAAGCTTTCGGATCCAAACCTTTTTTTCGAAACAAATAGAGATGCAGTTATATGTTTGGATGAGATACAACTTGTCCCTCATCTTTTTTCTGTTTTGCGTAGTGCCATCGACAAACATAGAAATAATGGCCGTTTTATCCTTTTAGGTTCCGCTTCCCAGGCATTGATTCAACAAAGTTCGGAGACGTTGGCTGGAAGGATTGGATTGATTGAACTTTCACCTTTTCTGGTGATTGAATTAAATAAAGAACCCGAATATTCATTAAATCGGTATTGGTTTCGAGGTGGATACCCTGAAAGCTACCTGAGTCAGACTGATGGTGACAGCATGTTATGGCTTGAGAATTTTATCCGGACTTATATTGAACGCGATATACCTCAGTTGGGATTTCAGATTCCAGCTTTGCAACTCCGTCGCTTGTTAATGATGAGTGCACACAACCAGGGTCAACTATTCAACGCTTCAAAACTCGGCGAAGCACTTGGGCTAACACATCCAACAATACGCAGGTACATTGACCTTCTCGAACAGACTTACATTCTTCGGACACTTCAGCCCTTTGAAGCCAATGTAAAAAAACGGCTCGTTAAGTCTCCAAAAGTATATGTGCGTGATAGCGGAATACTCCACCGGTTACTGATGATATCAGATTTCAACAGCCTGATGGGTAATCCTGTTTTTGGTGCATCCTGGGAAGGATTAGTTATCGAGAATGTTATTGTAAACATGCCTGATTGGACACCCTTTTTCTATCGGACAGCAAACGGCAACGAGATGGATTTGGTGTTGATACGGGGGGAAAAAAAAATAGCAATTGAATGTAAAGCATCCTCTTCTCCACAGCTGACCAAGGGTTGGTGGGATGCCCTTAATGATATTAATCCAGACAAAACCTTTGTGATTGCCCCAATAAGCGGCTCAGCTTATCAGATTAACAAACAGGTAACTGTTGCGAGCCTCATGGACAGTCTCAACTTAATGAAACAGGTATTGTAGCAACATCTTAATTGACTTCACCGAACTTCGTTTCGTTTTAATTAGCTTCGCTGAACTCCGTTTCGTGTAATTGACTTCGTCGAACTTCGTTTCGCATTTTATCCGTGAATTGGAAATCAGCGAAGCTAAATCCGTTCCAATCCGTGTAATCAGTATTAATCAGTGAAATCAATTTTAATAATTATCCTTACCATCCTTACCATCCCATTGATGGCGCAACAGAAAGATGGTTTCGAACCCGACTTCCGGCTAAGCCAAACCTCTGCCGTAAGTTCCGTTAAAGACCTCCCCTTCTGGATGACCTCTAACCAGAATGGCATTTATGTACTGAACTACATATGCAACGGGCAGATCTCTTTTAGATTAATGGAGTTAACTGACTATTTTAAATCTTGTTTTGTGTTCTAAAAAACATTCGGCATTATCTAAATACAACTATTGAAGAATGTTTGCTTTTTTTATCTTTGTAGAAAACTGAAAATATGGAAACTTTAATTATTAAACCCAAAGATAAGGCCGATCTGAATTTTTTTATTGAACTTGCAAAAAGGCTTGGGGCTGAGACCTCCACTATTAAAGATGATGCAGATGAACGTCTTTTTCAGTCCATGGAAATTAATAAAAAGACACCGAAAATAAGCCGACAGAAGGTAGTGGATACGATTAATAAAATCATAAAGTAATGAAGATCGAGTTTTTGAGCGGTTTTGAGAAAGATCTTTCACACACTCGGGATAAAATTCTTGCCCAAATAATTCTCGACAGTATTATTCTGTTCGAGAAAGCCAATAATTTAACTGAAATACCTAATATTAAGCAATTAAAAGGACATTCTTCAGCATACAGGTATTGAAAAGGAAAATACAGGATTGGATTTTATTTTGAAAATGAAACAGTAATTTTTGCAGCCTTTGATACGCGTGATAAAATTTATCATCGATTCCCTTAACAACTTTTATTTCTACTGTATTCACCTTTCTAATGTATTGCTCCACTTTAATTACCAATCCTTGAATCCAAGTTCAGCGAAGCCATATTGACTCCGTCGTCCCGAACCTTCGGGATCATTTCGCATAGCTCCGCTGAACTGGTTCGTTTTAATTAGCTCCTCCGAACTTCGAATTCGCATAAATTAGCTTCGCTGAACTCCGTTTCGTTTTAATTCGCATAAATTCGCATTTTATCCGTGAAATCCGTTATTCTCATTATCCTTTCCATCCTTACCATCCCATTGATGGCGCAACAGAAAGATGGCTTTACCCCCGACTTTCGGCTAAGCCAAACCTCTGCGGTAAGTTCCGGTAAAGACCTCCCCTTCTGGATGACCTCGAACCAGAATGGCATCTATGCCTTGCACAACTCAAGTTATTTTTTGCTGCAGGCTGGTTTAAACAGAAGCCTCGACCGCGACACGCTGAAGAAGTGGGGTTACACCTATGGCGCCAATATGGTTTATGGAATTGCAGGCACCTCCGATTTTCAGCCCAATGAATACTGGTTAGGGTTCCGGTTTCACCAGCTGATCCTGAAAGCCGGGGCACAAAGCGATCCGATCATTTACGGCGGACTCTCCTCCACCAACGGTAATATGTACCGCTCGCGCAACGCACGGCCTGTCCCCGGTCTCTCGCTCTCCACAACCGGCTATATCCCCTTTCTGTTTGCTAAAAAATGGTTCTCGTGGCGGTTTTTATACGAAGAGGGTATTCTCAACGACAAACAATATATGATCGATGGCCATTTACAAGATATCATTTCGATCCTATTCCTGATTTATAATGCAAGCAGCTAAATTAAAGTTAGTTTCCGCCTTTTACATTCGATTTTAATTTTACGATTACAATATAATATAAAGTCTAATTGTGTATTTTTGATTTGATATTTTCAACACCATTTATAACCTCTTAAACAAGGTTGCTATTCCAAAAGATGAATAGACAATTTGACAAAGGCGAAATAATTATTTATCAACCGGATGATAAATCAACTCAACTCGAAGTTCGCATTGAGGAAGAAACCGTTTGGCTTACCCAGACACAAATGGCCGAACTTTTTCAGACAACACGAAATAACATTACGTTGCATATTAGTAATATATTCAAAGAGCTGGAATTAGAACAGATTTCAGTTAGTAAGGATTCCTTACTAACTGCACAAGATGGTAAGAATTACAAAACAAAATTTTACAACCTCGATGTCATAATATCAGTTGGTTACAGAGTTAAGTCACAGCGAGGCACGCAATTTAGAATATGGGCCAATCGGGTGCTTAAAGATTATTTATTAAAGGGTTACGTACTCAACCAGCGTGTTGATCGAATAGAAACAAAATTGTTGGAACATGATCAAAAATTCGACTTGCTGATAAAAACTAATCTAATTCCCAACGAAGGTATTTTTTACGAAGGTCAAATATTCGATGCATACAAGTTTGCATCTGATATCGTCAAATCAGCCAAAAAATCAATTGTATTGATAGACAATTATGTAGACGAGAGCGTGCTGACCTTGTTATCAAAAAGGAATAAATCAGTAGAAGCAACAATTTACACCGCCGCAATTTCAGCACAATTTAAACTTGATCTGAAGAAGTTTAATGCACAGTATCCTATGATTCAGGTTAAAACATTCACTAAATCACACGACCGTTTTTTAATTATTGACGATTCTACAGTCTATCATATTGGCGCTTCGCTTAAAGACCTGGGCAAAAAATGGTTTGCCTTCTCAAAAATTGAGCTCGATGCAATGGAAATGATCAGAAAACTAATCTGATTTGAAACCCGTATTATTCATTTTTCATTCTTTAATTCCTCCATACGCAATTCATAATTCGTAATTCGTAATTCGTAATTCGTAATTCATTCAATGAAATTCCGCCTACTGTTTTTACTACTTCCACTGAATATACCATTGATGGCACAACAGAAAGATGGTTTCGAACCCGACTTTCGGCTAAGCCAAACCTCTGCTGTAAGTTCCGGTAAAAACCTCCCCTTCTGGATGACCTCGAACCAGAATGGCATATATGCCTTGCAAAACTCAAGCTATTTTCTGCTCCAGGCAGGATTACGACGTGACCTCGACCGCGACACGCTGAAGAAGTGGGGTTACACCTATGGCGCCAATATGGTTTATGGAATTGCAGGCACCTCCGATTTTCAGCCCAATGAATACTGGTTAGGGTTCCGGTTTCACCAGCTGATC
>Ga0209123_1002280_pt1 | contig 16632 bp, 11 predicted proteins | sample BarGraIncu00431A_FD_184500 | JGI IMG/M metagenome (GOLD analysis project Ga0209123, IMG submission 184500) | Arctic peat soil microbial communities from Barrow, Alaska, USA - Barrow Graham LP Incubations 004-31A (SPAdes) (version 2) | ecosystem: Environmental > Terrestrial > Soil > Wetlands >...
TTAATATAACGTTGTGAATCTTTGTAAAAGTACTTTATTTAGTACTTTAAGTATTATACAATTAAAGAAATGTATTGCACAATTCACATATTTTAAGAGGGTTGATTTTTTTAAATTATATTGACTGGTAAGTTCTATGGTGCAATTGGCAAATCAAACATAGTTTTATCAGTTAAAATAATATCATTTTAACCCGTAGCGACCTTTATAAAACAGATTAGTTTTTACATTGGGGTTTTAAACCAAGCAATGACTTAAGTTTTGCCTCCAGAGAGTTTATTTATTTTGGTATCGGCGATTTAGCTTCGCTGATTTTCAATTTAAGCAAGTCCCCACTTCGCTCAGACTCGTGCCAGACAACAACTGCAAATGTACAAACCGGGACGAAATGGGAGAATATACCACAAAAGGCACAAAAGACCCACAAAAGTTTTTATGAAATAAATATTTTGCTTTTGTTTCCTTGAAAACCCCAAGTCCCTAAAGGGGATTTAAATTGGTTTAGCATGTACTATCTCTACTATTTTTTTGGCAATGTCTTCGGGCGAAAGAATAAAATCGATATATCCACTGGCAATGGCACTTTCGGGCATATCGGGCTGTTTGGCTGTTTCGGGTTTTTGAGCAATGGTAATGCCGCCCGCATCTTTTATATTTTTCAGGGCATCGGCTCCGTCGCCATCATAGCCCGAAACAATAACTGCAATCAGTTTACCGTCCCAGTGTTCTGCCATCGAATGCATAAAAACCGTAATAACATCGGGCCATCCATGAGGTTTTGATATGGGCTTTAAACGGAATTCTCCATTCAGCACATGCAAATCGCGCTTTGAAGGAATAATAAATACATGATTAGGTTCTATATCCAGTTTCTCGGTGATGAGTTCAACCGGCATTTGGGTGTAACGCGGTAGAATTTCGTGAAGCATAGTGGCTACTGTTCGCAAATGATTGACGATAACAATAGCAACTCCCATATCGGACGGTAAATGTTTCAACAAGCGGGTATAAGCATCCAATCCACCGGCAGAACCACCTACGCAAACGACTGGAAAATCAGTTATAGTTGTTTTTTTCATTAGAGAGTAGAGTTTATATAAGTTATGAGAATACTATAATGCCCTATTTTCTGTATCAATTGCCGTCTCATTTATGGGACGGACAGATAGGCTGAATAGAGAGTTGGCTTTAGCCAAATAGATATAAGTAGCAGGATAAAAATAATGTCGTATTTATTTCGATTAGATAATCCTTTTTATATTTTATATTTACTTCGTGAAACTTCGTGTTTTTGTGGCTTAGTGGCTTAGTGGCTATTTTTCTTGCCACAAAGGCTCTAAGGCTCAAAGAAGCACAAAGAATTATACGACATTATTTAGTTCCACTTACTTAGTTGATTTTGTTTGGCTAAAGCCCTTTGATTCTTAATCATTTACTCCGCGGCAATTGAACTGAACCTGTTTTTCAATTTTTGAAACAATCCACTTTTTCTTTTGTTTTCAATTTGACCAATCAGAAATCCATAAGGTTTGAGCGATTCAATATGATCGCACACAATTTTAAACATGCCGATAAGTGGAATAGCCAGAAAAATACCGGCAATGCCCCAGATTAATTCTCCAAGAACCAAGGCCACGATGGTAGTAAATGCATTTATTTTTACCTGTGGACCTAAAATCAGTGGACTCAGTATCCATTCCTGAATAAGTTGTACAAGCATGTATACTCCTATAATAGTTAATACTAACGGCAATCCGGCTCCCTGAACAATAGCTACCAATACGGTAAGTGTGGTTCCGGTCAGATTACCGATAAACGGAACAATTTCCAGTAATCCACAAAGAATGGCAAAAAAGAGTGCGTTTTTCACCCCTATCAGGCTAAAGCCAATGCCATACATGATCCACAGACACACAATCATTTTTGTTAGACCCAGTAAGTATTGCTGCGATACGTTTGTAATGCTCGAAAGCATTTTTTTTATTTCTGTTTGTTGAGCCTGAGGAACTAGTTTAAGAATGAAACGTCTGATATGTGTCCGGAAATAGAGAAACAGAAAAACATATGCCAACACCAATATGAAATTGGTAATAATAGATGCGAGTGAACCCGCTATCACTTGTAAAACACCGGTTATGGAAAGTTGTTCGTTATTAAGCAGTTCCGACTGTTCTTTAAGAGTTATTCCGAAATTTGCAAAAATAGATTGCTGAATGTGACCGACTATTTCACCTATTTTTTTCGATAGCATGGAAATATCTGTAGTCAATTCGTTTATTTGCCATGTAAGCAGCGCACCCACACCGGCAATTGTTATCAATAATACCAACAAACAAATGATGACAGCAAGTGCTTTGGGAACCTTTCTTTTTTCCATCCATGTACAAAACGGCAAAAAGAGTGTAGCCAAAATACCCGCAATACACAAAGGAATGAGAAATCCTTTTGCAAAGTACAGCCCTGCAACAATCAGAAAAAGAAGGAAAAGTGGCTGAATAACAGCTTTCGAAACAATTGTCATAATTAATATTTATAAGAAGTATTAAAAGTAAACCATTGTGCGATTATGATTAAATACATAAAAGATTAAAATTCAACATAAATAGTTCGGTGCTCTGCACCTTAAATACTCTGTGCTGACTTTATTACTACAAATGCTTCGGTGCTCTACACCTTTATTTAGCCACAGAGTGGCGAATTGAAAATCGGCGGAGTCAACCATTTGTAGAAATTAGAAATACACCAAATTATAAGGTGCAGAGCACCGAACTATTCTTCTGAAAATCAGAGCACATTCAATTTGTCTATAATCGTACAACGGGTTAAAACAATTAACGATAAATTTTCTCTAAGCAATATTCAGAGAAACTGACTTGTAACTCGTAACAATTTACTTCCATTTTTAATCAAGATATTTACTTTCCAGGGACTTTAATAATTCGTCGTAGCGATTGTGAATACCGAAGTCCACAAACTCGTCGTCAATGTGCTTAAACTGCTTCGATATTTCATGCTGAGCCTCATCGCTCAAGACTTTGTTTGCCTCCGGGAAATAATCATTTTCTTCTTTTTGAATATGATTCTGAATTAACTGTACATAGTTTGTAATACAGTCGGCTATCCTTTCGCAAGAAAATGAGCTTCCCAGTTTACAAGTCACTACACAACTCATTATTTCATCCAGATAACCTTTGCCAATTGCATGTTCATTTATAATCTGCCCTACAGGCATTTTGTCGGCTGGATATTCGGTCATTAAAAGTGCAGGATAAAAAACGGCTTCTTCCTTATTCCGGTGGCATTTATCGACATAAACGAATAGAAAATCAACAATTTTCTCCACGTCATTGGTATAAAACACCTTTTTGTCCTTAATACTTTTCGAGATATTGCTCATAATGTTGAGCATTAATGTGATTGCTTTGTGCTCGCTCTTTAAATCTTCTGTTGGTTTCATGATGGTTGGTTTTTTTAGGTGAAATGATTAAGATGAAAGATTATTCATAAATTAAAATCAAAAGAAATAGTTTGTTTTAAAAGTCCGAAGGACTTTAATGTGAATTGAAAATCGGCGTAGCCAATAACCGCGGGTGAATTGAAAATCAGCGAAGCTAAACCCGTGGAAGTTAATGAAAAGTGACCTGAACCCTGAAGGAGTCCAATGACAACATAATATCTTTTTGTTGAACCCTTTCAGGGTTCCATTTGTGTTATGATTCTTATCCGCCGGTTTTACCGGCGGTTATTCACATTGAACCCTTTCAGGGTTCTATATTTGTCCCGTAGGGATTAACTGTGCATAACTCCCGGTTTTAACTGGGGGAATAAAGTGAAATATAGCATAGAACCCCGTAGTGGGTTCAACATAAACTAATTAGTAATGTTCAACCCACTACGGGGTTGTGTTTCTGAATGTATTCACATCCCCCGGTTTAGCTTCGCTTACCGGGGTTATGCACAGTTTAACTCCTATCGGAGTTTTTAAGCAGACTCTAATTACTTTCTGTTTCTTTACATATCATTTATTCAAAAGCTACTTTTTCATTTTTGAGTTTAACCAGTTTATAAATTTCAAACCAACTGATAGTTGATATTCCGGCTAAAACACAAATAAGAACATGTACGATCGTGAGTTTCTCAAACTGGAACAATTCCAGGAAAAACGGGACATTTAATACAAGTGCCAAAAAGAATACTGCACCACCAACCACCCATAAAACGGCTTTATTGGGAGTGGCAATAATTTTAAATATATTATCTGTCCACGAACGATTGGTAAGAATAACAGCGATATTGGAAACAATCAGGGTGGTAAACGCCATTGCCCGAACCTGATTGGGATCGAATGAAAAATATAACCCCCCCAGGTAAACAGCCAATGTAACCAACAAAATGCCAACTCCCTGCAAACAGCTAAAAAATATCTTCTTAGCTCCAAAAAACGGTTCGTCCAACTTCTTAGGCGGGCGGTTCATTACGTTTGCCTCTTCTCTTTCGGCTTCGAAAATAATGGAACAGGCAGGGTCGATAATTAATTCCATAAAGACAATATGTACCGGCCAAAGAATAATAGGAAGTTGAGCAATTAGTATGGGTATCAGCGACAGTCCTGCAATGGGAACATGAATGGCAAAGATATATCCGAAGGATTTCTGAAGGTTATCGAATATGCGTCGTCCCATGCGGATAGCAGCTACGATGGATGAAAAATTATCGTCCATCAATACCAACGAAGAAGCTTCACGCGCTACATCAGTTCCTTTTTGTCCCATGGCAATGCCAATATTGGCCGCTTTCAGAGCCGGAGCATCGTTTACCCCATCGCCAGTCATGGCAACGATTTCGCCATTGCGTTTCAATGCTTCTACAATTTTAAGCTTCTGTTCGGGAACCACCCGGGCAAAAACATTAATTTCATTAATCTGTTGGCATAATTCATCATCCGATATGGCTTTTAGTTCAGTGCCTGTCATACATTTATCGGGATTTTCAAGTCCTATTTCCATAGCAATGTGTTGCGCTGTAACCGGATAATCGCCGGTAATCATAATCACCCGTATTCCCGCTTTGTGGCATTCGCTTACGGCTTGTTTTACGTTACTGCGGATAGGATCCGACAGGCCAATCAGACCGATAAAATCAAATTTGAAATCGTGTTGAATATCCGGTAATCCTTTGGTGCTTATTTTTGATTTTGCTACACCCAATACGCGCAATCCATTGGATGCAAGCTCCTGAACAGCTTCCGACAAACGCTTCTTTTCTTTTGCATCCAAATGACACAATTCGAAAATGGCTTCAGGGGCACCTTTGGTAGCAATGCTTTTCTCTTTGGTGCTTTTTTCGGAAAACACCCGCGACATAGCCAGCAATTCTTTGGACAGCGGATATTCTTTTATCATTTCCCACGTTTTGTGGATATGTTCCGTTCCTTTCAGTTGCATTTTGCCCATTTCGGTAATGGCTTTTTCCATGGCATCAAACGGATTCAGTTGGCTGGACAAAATTCCAAACTCCATAATTTCGTGAAAGTCATCATGCAGCAACCGGCCTTTTTTCACCACTGTAAAATCTTTTCCGTTATAGAGTTGCGATACCGTCATTTTATTCTGGGTAAGCGTTCCTGTCTTGTCGGTACAAAGCACGGTGGCCGAGCCAAGTGTTTCGATAGCCGACGGATTGCGTGTCAGCACTTTCTTTTTAGACATGCGCCACGCTCCCAATGCCATAAAAACAGTGAGGATAACCGGAAATTCTTCGGGCAACATAGCCATTGCCAGAGTTATTCCGGCTAAAAATCCATTTATCAGATTGCCACGGGTAAGTGTGAAACCAATAACCACCAATAAACAAAGTATCGCAGCAATAATAGTCACTCGTTTCACTAACGTGCCCATTTCTTTTTTCAGTCGGGTGGGTTCCTCTTTTACATCGCCGAGTGCTTTGCCAATTTTCCCAATCTCAGTATTTACACCAATGCTTGTAACCCGTGCAATTCCGTTGCCCTGCACAATCATAGAACCGGAATACACAAAGGGTAAATCGTCGCCACCGGGTTGTGTAATCTCCAGCTTTTCGTCCCAATCGCTTTTCCTTACCGAAACCGATTCACCGGTAAGCAATGATTCGTCGGCCAGTAAATTGACCGATTGAATAACGGTTGCATCAGCCGGAACACGGTCGCCTTCCTGCAAAATGATTAAATCTTCCGTCACTACTTCCACGCCTGCCACGCGTGTTTCCACACCATTGCGAATAACCAATGCCCGTGGACTAGCCATATCTTTGAGTGCATCGAGTGCTTTTTCAGTTTTCTTTTCCTGAAAAAACTCAATGCCCATAATGACGAAAACAAAACAAAGCAGCATGATGCCTTCCTGCAAATTGCCCAGCACCAGATACAAGCTACCGCAAGCCACCAACAGGATAAACATCGGTTCTTTGATAACTCCCAACGCAATGGAAAAGAAGTTTCGGGGTTTAGAAGATGGTAACATATTTAATCCTTCAGAAGCTAATTTTTCAGCCGCCTGAGCAGATGTCAACCCTTTTAGTTTGCCGGGAATAGTAACTGTACTTGGTTTCTCTTTTTTCATTGTGGTTGTGTTTTGTTGAACCTCTCCTTTTTTCCTTTGCTTGTAAAGAAAAAGGAAACATTGTGTCATTTCTTTCATTCATTCCCCGGTTAGGTTTCCTTTACCGGGGTTATTGGCTACGCCGATTTTCAATTCACACTTGCCTGCGGCAGGCAGGCAGGTTTAGCTCCTTCGCACGGGGTGTCAAAAATCTGATTTAAACAATTATATTTTTCCGCCCTTTTCTCTGGTTCGGTGCTACGCACCTTATAATTATCCTTTTTTTAGAATCCTACAAATGGTTTGCAACTACGTTGCTATTAGGTGCGTAGCACCGTATTATTTGTAGAAAAGATATACAAAGAAAACAAAGGTGCGTAGCACCGAACATAAAATTCAGATTGGAATAAGAACGTATATTTTAAAAATTGAACACTGATTTTTCACACTTCACCTTTCGGGATAAAAAAGTGATTCGCAGATATTCCAAATAGATCTATTTGAATTTTTCAAAACAAATGAGTAACCTTTATTTGCGTTCCCTCTTTGGTAGTGACTTGTCCTTTTGAGGGTTTGGGGGCTTCATTTTTTGGCCTATTTCACTTGGTGTTACTTTCCCCGAAAACATCTTGGCATAAGCGTGTGTAAATTCAGCTCCATAAAGCACAATCATGGATGAATATGTTACCCAAAGCATAATTAAAATGATGGATCCTGCTGCACCGTATCCCGTTCCGGGATTTGTTTTCCCAAAATATAATCCCAGGGCGAATTTCCCTATTTCAAACAAAAAAGCCGTGACGAATGAACCTATCCATACGTGTTTCCACTTAATCCGTGCATCGGGTAAAATTTTAAACATAAGTGCAAATAACAAAGAGAGTACACTAAACGATAAAGCTATATTCAGCAACTGCAGAAACAACAGGAAAGAATCGGTGAAATGACCCGTCAACCAATTGCCAAAAGCAGAAATAAAGGCTGATACTATCAGCGATACAATCAGCAAAAATGTAAGAGAAATAATTAACCCGAAAGAAAATAACCGCACCCTTACAATTTGCCATATACCTGATTTGGTTTTGTCCAGCTGTACTTCCCAGATAGTATTTAATGCCATTTGAAACTCGGCAAACACACCGGTGGCACCCACCAAAATGGTGATGATTCCAATGATTGTGGCCAATAATGAATTTCGCAACCTGTAGGCTTGTATAATTATGTCCTGAATCTGTTTGGCGGTTTCAGCTCCCAGCGTCGATGTGAACTGTGCCGCCACCTGGTTGTTCACTGCTTCGCGCCCAAAGAAGTATCCGCCCAGCGTCATGATTACCACCAACAATCCCGGCAAGGAGAAAATGGCATAATAGGCAATAATGGCACTTTCGCGAAACGGATCTTTCTCGAACCAGGCTTTGAAAGCATTTTTCAGCACAGTAAAGACTTTTTGAATGTGTGTTCGCATATAAAATGTTATTGTGCAACTAAATATATTTAAAACTATTGACTATAAAGAAACAAACCGCCCCAAGCCCCTAAAGGGGATGTGTAATTACTTTCGTCTCGTAAAAAACCTTCTATCGTAAATAGAAAATAACTTTGCACGCCACTCTTAACACCCCCTTTAGGGCTTGGGGCGGTATTACAATTGTTTTATTTAATTTTTAGATTGGTATTTCCAATCTGTTATGCTATAAACTACCTACTAATTATCAATCTATCTTTTTTATCGGAACAATAAACAAAGGAATTGTTGTTTGTTTCAGAACCCGTTCAGAAACACTCCCTAACACTATGTTTTCGAGCCACCTTTTACTCAGAGAACCAATTACAATAATATCAATATCCAACTCTTTCGCTGTTTCAATAATACAGTCGGCAAAATCACCTTCTTTTACTACAGTTTGAATTGCCTTATTGCCTAAAAGAAGTTTTGTCTTATCAAGGAATTGTTGAGAAGCATCTTTCAATTCAACCACAGTATCCAATTGTAACGGTCCCATATTGAGATATGCCAGTGAATAGGCCACCAAATTTTCGACAACGTGCACTAAAAAAACTTCTGCACCCATCGATTCAGCCAGTTGGAAACCAACTTCGGCCACCTTTTTTGCAGATGGATCATAATCCAATGCAATTAATACTTTGTTCATCTTAAGTGGTTTCATTTTATTGATTTTCTTCAAAGAACCGTTTTTAATGCATTAATATCTTGTTTTCAATGCAATATTTCCCAATGATTTAAACTCATCCAGCGTAGTGAATATGGCACGACCTTTTTTAGAAATTACTTCCCAGGCAATATAGCTGGTTATATCATCAATCACACCGGGTAAGGTAACATCGGTCACCAACTCCAGGGAGAATTCATCGGTTACTCTGACAGCCTGATGAAAATCGTCGTTTACAATTAATAAGTCTCCCCTACCCTCTTTGGCAGCACGGTAAATCTCAGACAATTCGGTAATGACATTTCCTTTCCCTACGGCTTCCTGCATCTCTTTTATGTCTTCTGCACGATGTTTTTCCTGCTGAGCACTTATTATTTGCCAGGCATCTTTTACTACCGAATAATTTCCTTTGTTATCCTGAGATAGATTGTACCATCCCAGATAGATTGCCGGTTTATCTGCAACTTTAATAAATCGATTATAATTGTCGCTAGTACTGATTACCACACATTTCATGTCAGTAATATTATTCACTCTCACTACGGCTTTATCAATCTTATTGAAAAACTCACGGGTCTGATTTTCGGTCTGTTTAGCATCGCTGCCGGCTTCAGTATCGGCCAGTTCATCTGCATCATTTATGAATGGGAAATCATCATTTTTTATTTCACCTTCCACAGCATCATTGACAGCCATAAGCAACCTTACATCAGCTTGTGTTAGCATCAGAATAAGATATTCTTCTGTCCGGTTAAACAACTTAACTAAAGGCTTGACCGCGAAATTCTCCGATACATGAACCATATCACGAATAGTTGGCCAGGTGGACCGTACTATTTCTTTGGTAGAATTGGAAAGGAAAATATGCAGACTATCCAGGTTGTAGTTCATGTCGATTTCCGATTCAAGATGATTTAGTTTTTCAATTAATTCAATTACCGGACGTTTACCAAATTCTTTGATGACACGTTCTTTTGCTTCCTCCAGCAGAGTTTTAAGTACAATACTGTCTTTCTGATTGGCAGGATACATTCTGTTAGTATTCATCGAAATGGTGACACAAGGATAATTTTTCTCAGTTGCCAATTTTTCTAATTTTTCTTTTTTCATTATATGAGTTTTTATGTTGTTATTGTTGTTGGATTAAATAATAGGAAATAGACATTATTCTGATTAAAACAATATAAGATTGAAAATAAAACATTTACCACTAAGTCACTAAGGACACAAAGGCTCACTAAGTTTTAATATTAAAAATCAAAAAGCACTAAGTATAAAACACACCAGTTTTATTTTTGCCATTTTGAACCGATTGTATGAATTAAAAATACCTGTATTTTTCTTTGTGTACTATATTCTACACTTTCTTTGTGTTGCTTTGTGTTCTTAGTGACTTAGTGGTGAGTCTTAATTCTTTATTTTTGACTGTAATAGCGTTTTTTTATTTTTCAAAGACGATAGTATTTTACATTCCCTTTAGGGGCTTGGGACGATAAGATCAATTTGAAAATCGCCCCTAAAATTCCCTAAAGGGAACATGATAATCCCGCATTCGTGCAAATTCGTGTAATTCGTGGTTTGTATATACCTCTTTATTGTCAATTCTTCATTCATCAAATAAAACATTTACCACTAAGTCACTAAGGGCACAAAGACTCACTAAGTTTTAATTTAAAAAATTAAAGAGCACTAAGTATAAAACACAAGTGTTTTATTTTTGTGTTCTATATTCTATACTTTCTTTGTGCTTCTTAGTGTCCTTAGTGACTTAGTGGTGATTCTTAATTCTTAATTCTTTATGTTTTCCTTTTCATTATATTTGGTACTCGTTTTCTTATTTGTTTAACCTTCTTTTAATGTGGTTACTGCATTTGTTTCCTTCGGATTTTTAGTTTTCACCCTATCAAATATTTTATACGCGAGAAGTTTTATTCTATCATTCAATAAAAACCAGACCAGGGCATAACCCCAAACGAATGCTGCCCATCCCCAACCAATTGGAGTCATAAACACACCATAAACAGCTATCAACGTTGCTACAACCTGTGTTCCAAGTACAGCTATCCATAAAATCTTTGCCGGACGTATTGACCAGAATGGGCCACGTGTTCGGGTAAGGAAAATAGTAAGGTGTCCGGCTACCGAGAGTTTTAAATACATCAGGGTTTGGATATGTAACTTGTCGAGATGAAAGACCTTTTCGCCCAGATAAAACAGTCCAAAGGCTGCTATCACTCCAATTACACCCAAGACAGTGGAAATGGCCAATACCATACGCATATTCCATGCTTCCGGTTTGTTTTTATAATGCACGTTATCGTAAGCAATGGAAAGAATAGCACCATCGTTGAGCAAGGCAAGCATTACAATCATTATAGCAGTTACAGGGTAGAAATTAAATACCAGAATCGCCAGTGTCATAAACAGCAGCACACGTAATGTTTCCGCAATACGGTAAATGGCGTAACTGTTCATCCTTTGGAAAATCCGCCGGCTTTCTTTAATAGCATCAATAATTACATCCAACCCTGTAGTAAGTAAAACAATAGCTGCAGCTGCGCGTGCAGCATCAGTTGCACCTGAAACAGCAATACCACAATCGGCTTTTTTCAATGCAGGAGCATCATTCACTCCATCGCCCGTCATGCCGACTATATGACCGCCTTTTTGCAATACATCAATAATATGAAACTTATGTTCGGGGAATACCTGTGCAAAACCATCCGCTTTCTCAATGGATTCAATCACGGCTTTGGTTTCCTTTTTGTTAGAATCACCCAGACTAGCGGCATCCAGTATATTAGTGCCCATGCCTAATTTCGTAGCTGTTTCGCGGGCAATATCCAATGCATCGCCTGTGACCATTTTTATGGTTACACCCATTGAACGGGCAGTGGCAATAGTTGCCTTAGCATCATCACGTGGAGGGTCATACAACGGCAATACGCCTACAAACTCCCATTTGCCATCACCTTCAGCTTTGGCTACTCCCAACGAGCGATAACCACGGGAAGCAAATTCAGTAACCGCTTTTTCAATTTCGGTCTTTACTTTTCCGGTAATCTTAGTCAGGTCCAGTATCACTTGTGGTGCACCTTTTGTTACTTTAAACGTTTTTCCGTCGGAAGCCTTGACTTCTGCTTCAGTACGTTTATGAACAGGATCGAAAGGCATAAAATGGGTGACTTTATATCCTTTCAACTCCTTCTTGTCTTTCAGTCCACCCAATACAGCCAGGTCAATGGTATCGTTATTTTCGGAACGTGAAGCCAATGCACCATTCAGTATAACCTGATCGGGTGTTATGTCTTTTACACAAAAAGGATCTCCCAACGTCAGTTTATTTTGAGTCAGGGTTCCTGTTTTATCCGCACACAACAAATCTACTCCGGCCAGTTCCTCTATGGCTACCAGTTTACTTACGATTGCTTTTTTCTTCGCGAGCAATCGTGCTCCCACAGCCATTGTTACCGATAAGACAGTCGGCATGGCAACCGGAATAGCAGCTATAGTCAGTACGAGTGCAAATTGCAGGGTTGTAAGAATTTGGTCACCCCGGAAAATGGAAACTGTAATAATAATGGCTACCAATGCTACTGCAAGTATAATCAGATAATTTCCAATCTTCAGAACAGCTTTTTGAAAATGACTGACCGTTTTTGCATCCTGCACCAGTTCTGCTGTTTTTCCAAAATAAGTATTTGTACCCGTGGCATACACGATAGCACCAATTTCACCGCGGCGAATAATAGAACCTGAATAAACCGAATCGCCAGTCTTGCAGGAAGCAGGTAAGGATTCTCCTGTCAAAGTAGATTGATCTACTTCCACGGGATCGCCATCCAGTAAACGTGCGTCAGCCGGAACAATATCACCCAAACGCAAACGGATAACATCACCCGGTACAAGTTCACGTGCAGGAGGAGTTTCCCATTTTCCATCCCGTAAAACCCGGGCATTAATAGCCAGTTTGGCTTTCAGTGCCTCTATGGCATTTCCGGCTTCGTGTTCTTCCCAAAAACCAACCACAGCATTTGCCAGAAGTAAAACCAGAATAATGAAAAAGTCAGGCCAATGCCTGGCTACTGCCGAAAGGATTACTGCTGCTTCAATCATCCAGGGTATTGGACCCCAAAAATAAGAGAGAAATTTCAGCAATATATTCGTTTTTTTCTCTTCAATCTCGTTTGAGCCATATTGTGTCAACCGTTTCTTTGCTTCGGCATCTGTCAGTCCATCTGTCGAAGCATCCAGTTTCTTCAAAAGTTCCGGCATTGAAAGTGATTTAAAATCATCTTTTTTTCCGGTTTTCGATCCGGTATCCGGGGATTTCTTTTTAGTTGTTTTCATACAAAAAATTATTATAATGGGTCTATTTTAAGTATTACTTAAAAAAACCATATTGCTAAAACTATTTATTTAAAATCGCAATGCAATAACAGTTACAGATGTCACAAAGCTGCAATAGCACGTTCCAGTTTTTCTTTTATTTCTTTTGCAATTCCGGCAAGGGCAGGATTTTCAATGGCCATCATTGAAGCAACCGGATCGACTGCTGCAACTTCTATTTCATTGTTATCCAATTCCTGGACAATAACACTGTAGGGAAGCATAGTTCCAATCTTGTCTTCCTGCTGGATTGCTTTATAGGCATAAGCAGGATTGCAAGCTCCAAGAATTTTATATTTACGGAAATCAACATTCAGTTTTTCTTTCAGTTTTTCCTGAAGATTAATTTCCGTAAGTACTCCAAATCCTTCTTTTTTCAACGATTCAGTAACAAGCTGAACAGCCTGATCAAAATCGGTACTGATTTTTTTGCTGATATAATACTTCATGATTTCAATCTTTTTCCCAAATTTTTTATTCTCTAAATCAGTAAAGCTTTTCTTTTATATTTTCAGGAGTAGCAGGATAAACCAATTCATAATCATTTGATAATAAATCTTTATCCTTTTTGTGGTATTCCAACTGCTTTAAAAGATGAGTAATAAGTGCTATATGAGTCTTTTTTTTCTTGTCGGCGTTCACCACATACCATGGAGTATGTTTGAAATTGGTTCTCAGCAACATCTCATCCCTGGCTTCAGAATAATCTTTCCAAAACTTGCTTGCCTCCTTATCAATAGGACTTATTTTCCACTGTTTTAGCGGATCGGTCTCGCGGGCCTTCAGCCTTTTTTCTTGTTCCTCCTGACTGATATCAAGATAATATTTCAGAACAATGAAGCCTGCATCCACCAGCATTTTCTCAAATAATTCAACTTCCGTAAAAAATGATTTGTACTCCTTCTCAGTGCAGAAGCCCATCACTTTTTCAACTCCGGCGCGGTTATACCAACTTCGGTTCAGTAGAACAAATTCGCCTGATACAGGCAAATGAACAGTGTAACGTTGGAAATACCATTCAAGCTGCTGCCGGTCAGATGGTTTGTTCAATGCCACCACTATTGTTTCGCGGGGACTGAGGTGTTTGATAATTCGTTTTATAGTTCCGTCTTTACCGGCGGCATCTCTTCCTTCAAGGATTACAAGTAATTTGAGGTTTGATGCTATAATCTCCTTTTGCAGCTTAACCAACTCTATGTAAAGCTCGTGCAATATTTTCTTCTTCTTTTTCATACGTTCATCTTTCTTTTTTGATATTTGTCGGGTGGAACCTGTCTGCCGAACAGCAGGCTCGCAATGAACAACTTCTTTGGTTTAAATACCTTTTTTCATGCTCATTTCATACCAGTTTATATTTAAATGCCAATTTCATACTTATTGAAAATTAATTTTCCATCATCCATTTTTTTGCTTCTTCCAATTCTGCATTTTTAAAAATGCGAACTTCACAAGGAATAAGATGTCCGAAGAATCTCGTCATGGCATTGATCATTTCATGATCGGAAACTACAGCTATTTTGTCCCAGGCAGCTAAATGTTTAAAGCCTATTTTAGTATCATCCAGCATTGCCCCTAAACTAAATCCATCAAACGTGTTACCAATGTGGTACAGCATATTGATTTTCTTGTTTGCTTTTAATTTTTCTTCGATAGCAGGAATTAATACATTTTCATAATCTTCTCCTGTAATTTTACCTTCGGCGGTAACGCCCAGTACATTGACCGGCAAACCTTCTATTAATTTTAGCATAATCTTAATCTATTAAATTTATTCTTTAAATTCTTAAACGTACGCTTTATAAAATCTATTTATTTTTAAGTCGCAATGCATTAGCAATTACTGATACTGAACTGAAACTCATGGCGGTGGCGGCAATCATTGGACTGAGTAAAATTCCGAAAAACGGATATAACAATCCGGCTGCAATGGGTACTCCAAGTAAATTGTAAAAAAAAGCGAAGAATAAATTTTGTTTTATATTTCGCATCACTGCAGTGCTAAGATCCTTAGCACGAGCAATTCCGTTCAAATCGCCTTTTACAAGTGTAATCTCGGCACTTTGCATCGCAATGTCAGTTCCGGTTCCCATAGCAATGCCTATATTGGCTTGCGCCAAAGCCGGAGCATCATTAATGCCATCACCCGCCATTGCCACAATGTGGCCTTGTTTCTGCAATTCCTTTACTTTTTTATATTTGTCATCCGGCAAGCAATCTGCTTTGAAATCATCCAGATGTAATTTCCCAGCTACAGCTTTTGCAGTGATTTCATTATCGCCGGTAAGCATGATTACTTTCACTCCCATTTTTTGAAGTTCGAGTATGGCTTTCGCCGACGTTTTCTTAATTTTATCGGTTACACCAATTATGCCTTCTACCGTTTTATCTACTACCAAATACATGACGGTTTGCCCGGAAAGCTGCCATTCTTCAACCACTTTCTTTGTTTCATCATTTAGATTTACCTTGAAATCATCCAACAAACGTTGATTTCCAAGACCCATCTTTTTCCCTTTATACATCGCCTTGACTCCTTTTCCGGTGATGGATTCAAAACTTTCCAGTTTAGTCAACTTGATCTTTTTTTCTTCTGCTCCTTTTACAATGGATTCTGCAAGAGGGTGCTCACTATCGCTGTCGATGGAAGCAGCAAGCATAAGAATATCTTCATCGCTTAATTTGCCAAAAGATTTATATCCTTGGAGGCTTGGCCTTCCCTCTGTGATAGTACCGGTTTTATCAATTATCAGGGTGTCAACTTTATTCATTTCCTCCATAGCACTGGCATCTTTCACCAGTATACCCGATTGTGCACCACGTCCAGTTCCGACCATGATGGACATTGGTGTGACTAATCCAAGTGCGCAAGGGCAGGCAACAATTAAGACAGAAACCGCATTGACAAAAGCATAAACGAATGCCGGTTGTGGTCCCCAAATAGACCAAATTGCAAAGGTTAGAAGTGATATAGCCACAATAATTTGTACAAAATACTTCGCTACAACATCGGCTAATTTCTGTATAGGTGCTCTTGAACGGCTGGCCTCGTTTACCATTTCAATAATCTGTGCCAAGAGCGTATCGTTTCCAATTTTTTCCGCTTTCATTTCAAAAACTGTCTTTCCATTGATAGTTCCTCCGGTTACTTTGTCCTTTTCCGATTTATCAACCGGCATCGGTTCCCCCGAAATCATGCTTTCATCTATTATGGCAGAACCTTTTATGAGGATGCCATCAACGGGGATTTTTTCACCGGGTTTCACCTTCAGTATATCACCAACCAGCACTTCTTCGAGTGGTATTTCCTTTTCCTTTCCTTTGCGGATTACTCTTGCTATTGGTGGAACCAACCCAAGTAAAGCTTTCATGGCCGAATTGGTTTTACTATGCGCTTTCAACTCCAGCACCTGTCCTAACAGCACAAGGGTAAGTATCACTGCCGAGGCTTCGAAATATAAATGAACATTCCCTTGCAAGTCTTTAAATTGCGAAGGGAA
>Ga0209123_1002281_pt1 | contig 16629 bp, 15 predicted proteins | sample BarGraIncu00431A_FD_184500 | JGI IMG/M metagenome (GOLD analysis project Ga0209123, IMG submission 184500) | Arctic peat soil microbial communities from Barrow, Alaska, USA - Barrow Graham LP Incubations 004-31A (SPAdes) (version 2) | ecosystem: Environmental > Terrestrial > Soil > Wetlands >...
AGGGCCACATCACGCCATCTCAAGAAGAACAAATCCGAGTTAAAATTCCAAGTGGCGGCAGAGCCGAAGCGGTTCAGTTCAACAGGAGTTTATGCGTCGGCTGCGCGACACATAAACTCTTAAATCGTTATACGCTATCGGGTACTATGAAATTGGCGAGTGCGTTAACTGAATGCCTATTTAAATGCGGTACCTTAGCTATTTGTAGCGGCTACAGCCTTATAGCATAATCGACGGCCCTATGAAAGCACATTCATTCATCGGGGTTCCATATTGCTCTACAGGGCACGATCTAAGCCTGACACGGGCTAACCCCCTAATTAACTACATGCAAACGTTAAATGTGTTTATTGATTTCGTAGTTAAGCTAATGTATAGTGTAGCCACAATTACTTATACAATTACTACGAAGGAGGTAACATGACAGACAGCATCGTGCCAATAGCAACCGAGCAGGAGTACATACCCCGGCACCTTTACCACCTCAGCATCAAAAGCCTTCATCCTGATCTCAACCAACCACGTAAATTCTTTGACTCAAGCGAACTACAGGACCTCGCCAACTCCATTAAAAAGCATGGCGTCCTTCAACCTATTTTGTTTAGAGAAGATGGTGAAGGTAAACTTATTATCGTCTCTGGTGAGCGTCGTTACCAGGCATCCAAGATTGCAAAGCAAGATACCATTCCTGGTATATTTACAGTTGATAATGCTTCTGAGATCGCGCTGATAGAGAACTTGCTCAGAACAGACCTTACACCACTCGAAGAAGCAGAGGGTTTAAAGAAGCTCCAGGATGAGGCTAAGTACAAGAACAAGGAATTGGCTGCTGTTATTGGCAAAGCAGAATCTTCCATATCCGAAATATTGTCTCTAACCAAATTACCAGAAAAGATTAAGGCTGAGATAAGAACTAGTAAAGAGTACTCACGTAGGCAGTTAATAGAGGTTGCAAAAGGGAAGGACGAAAAGGAGATCAAGAAGAAGTTCAGGTCTTTGAAGAAGTACAATACATCAAGTGTTGAACTGAAGGAGAAGGGTAAGGATGGTCGCAGTAGTGCAGACTCCATCCTGAAGAGGATGATTAATGGATTAACAACCCAGTTAACTAGCTTGTCACCAGAAGAATTAAACCATGAGGACCGCGCTGGTATCAAGGTAGAGCTAACTACACTGGCAAAACTTTTAGCAGAAAAGCTTCGTTAGATCGTAAGGTTAAATCACTTTCTTCGTCACGACGAAGTTAGTGCTATATGACACATGCTAGCTACATTAGTAGTAGAAAGCTCTATCGTTGCTGTTGACGGTAGGGCTTTTTACTTGGTTAAAGATGTTATTTGGCTCTTAGTTAGGTTACTCCTTATAGTCGAGATTATTTGCCAACAAATTAGGATGCTACGGCGTCCATATTGCCCGTACAGTGCGAACTAACACATCAACCCAATCCCTAGCCTTGGCTTGGCCGCCCCGGATAGTGGAGACTAAATTCCTCAGCTTCGAAGTAAAGGGGTGTTGATCGTTACGTATCAACATAGCATTAAGCCTGAGAGTGATCGGTTACTTTATATAATTCAGAGATACATAAGAATCCATGCCCTTGATACAATTCGAGGTGTAGCTTTCACCACACCTCGACATTACTCACCTCTATGCTGCCATTTGTAGTTCTGATTCCCTGTACCTTTTAACTACGTTATATAGACCTCCGTAACTCATCCCGTACATCTCTGCTATTTCCTTAATCGGAACACCCTGCGTAAACAGTTCATATACTTCTGTCTTCTGTGCAGAACAAATCTTCTGTTTCGGATACAGGCCTAGCTTAAAGGCATGGTCGTGATTCTCTTGCGCCGTTACCCATTCCAGGTTATCAAGTCTATTATTGGTTTTAATCCCGTCGAGATGGTTAACCATTTTTTTGTTCTCTGGATTGGGAATGTAAGTCATAGCAACCAACTGATGGATGTAATATAGCTTAGCTCTACCATCTTTACTCAACTTAGCGCGAAGGTACCCAGTTTTCATATTATCTACTGCTGTCATAATCATGAGCTTGCGCCCCCTCCTTGGCAATGAGTAGACCACTCCGTTTTTAGTAACAACATATAGACCTTCAAAACCTGGGATTGCTGATGCTCCTGCTGTGATTAATTCCATTTCTGCTTACCTCTCTATTTATTTTGGTTTCAAGCTTTTGCTCTTAACTGTTAATAAGCAGGAAGGTGCTTCATTTGGATTTGTTTTTATGCGGAGTGCTTTTCTTGACAAACTTTTCAGAGATCAGTTAATAACAGGTATACTTCGGGATTGTTTTGTTCGAGGTTTAACATAGTGGCTATTTTATATTGAAGTCCTCAAATTATGCACCTGAGGCACATGTCGTGATGACATTTATAGGTGAGCCGGTCTTGTAGTGTCGGCACAAAAAGCAAACTACATTCCCAGATCGTTGAAGTGTGCTAGTGAGCAATCACCAGGGGGAAAAGGAGTTTAACTGCCAGTTTAGTCACGAGTGCAGTTGACGTGCGGTAAAGATAGTCCTGGGCGCAATTTCCTATTCCTGTAACGTGGTGTCAATACATCACTCTCCTGTCCTGTTTTCATTTTCTTTTTTTTGAATTTGGGAACGGACAGGGAGTGGTACGTCTAGAGTTTGATGGAATGGGTATTGAAGTGATATGGCTTGTAGTTGAGATTCATTTGATAGGTAATGTAACCTTGACTTGAGTTACTATTGATAAGAAGGACGGCTCGATGCCGTCTCTGCAATGTTATCTTGCAATGGGTGTTGCATGATAATTGACAGATGATGTTGCAAATTAACTAATATTTAGATTGGATTTTATGTCTAATTTCAATTGCAGATCAATTAGGAGTGAACGTCACAAGTAATACTATGCTTTTATCCTGATAAGGATGCTGCTAAAAGCCGTCTGAGCATGTTATCTGGAATGATTGTTGCGGCACTGCTCATGAACGACATAGAGAAGAATTGGTACAGTTTGATTTTTAAGAAAAAACGAGGGGTGGCGTCCGGTATCTTTTCGTTTTACAACCCTAATAACTGAAATCGGCACTCTGCTTTACCTCTGAAACAGAACTGCTACCGGGGTTCGCCCTCAAGCTAAAAGCCACTGTAATATATCCCCCGCTTGTATATATAAATATTGTAATTTCAATAATATATAAAACATGTTGTCAGGGTTAAGTAAGCAGTATGATTTCTTGCTTTTCCTCTAGTGGACAATTCCTTAGCAATAGACTCTCGTGTCAGGGTAATCAAAGCCTTGCAACGGTCACTCTGGACGCCAGATAACAATATAAGAAAGAAGATCACTGTTCATTATCGACTCGACAACTCAACTACCGCCTGTAGCCAAGATTAACCCTTGCCTGACTGAATTGAGCTTGAAATGCTAGATAAATGGCTTCCATATTTAGCGTATAGCCGGACTTTATTGCTAACCCTAGGCTAGGGCATGCATTTGTGGATACATCTAGTTGTTAGCTGATTTGCTGGGTTGTGATTCTTGAATCAGATTGGTTCTTGATCGGAAGGAGAGGGTGGTGGGCGTTACAGGGGAGACTAAGCTTTTCAGGTTGTTTCTAAGGGAAGTGAACCTAGTGAACCAGAATCACAAACTTTTTAAATTCCGATACGTATTTTCCAAGGTTATTCTGTTTCGTTGAATTATAGCATTGAATTTCAAGAATCCGAAAAATTTGTTTTGTCAATTCTGGTTCACTTGATTCACAATCTGTTAAGTAGCTGGAATATTGGGGCTAGGCTGAGGTGCTTTTGACGAATAGTATGTCAGTAAGTTCACCGTTTAGCCAGCGGCTTGTCCTAGGTCTTCAGTCTCAACTTGATCGTTGTAAAAGGTCACAGTCCAGCCAATGTTAGAACGAATCTTCCCGAACTCAAACCTGATTCCGAACGAATCCAATACAGGTCCCAGCTCTTCTAGGCAAGGTCTCAAATCCTTATCACGTTTAGGGAACGTTTTGTCAGACCCGCCAGTTCTCACTGAATTACGAAGTTCACTGTACGCTTTACCGATAGTGAATGCTTTTCTAGATTCTTTTTCCATTAGAGTAAGTACCGCATGAGCTAAACTATTTGATGCAGCGATTAAGTCATTCTGTTCCGTTATATTAGCCCGATAATCAGCCAAGAATTGCTCCCCATGGCCACCTAGAGCCTCAGCTATTGCATACCCCCACTTAGCAAAGCTTGCCATCCTGAAGGAGCTTACCTGTACGGTATCCACCATGCTCATGGCCTTGGAGAGGGTATCGAACACTCCACCCATTATTTCAGGCAATGCCTCTTCAAACCGGCGATTTATCTCTATCTCGTCTAGTGCATCCACACGCTTGAGCTTAACCAGTATTGAGCGGTCGAGTAAATCAGGCTTCTTGATGGCAAGCTTGATCCCGTTCAGAATTAAACAATGCTTGAACGACATGATATGCGATTCTTCGTCAGTGTATTTCTTTCTGTTGTCCATACCTGCCCCTGTACTGGCAGTGCAGAATAGGTCTGAAATCTCGCTGGACAGGTAGGAAATGTTGTCGTAATGGGATACGTAATGCTGCTTCAGGTTCCTGATAATTTCCTCTTTTTTGTTGCTGAGGATCAACTTGTCTGGTTTCCCTGGATCAATGACGGCCTTGATCTTTGCACCAAGGCTTGACTTAGCACCTCCATGCGAGCCGTAGACGTATAAGACCGGATGTGCAATATCTGATACCAGCGCGGCAACCATGTAAACGGAAATCAGCAACTTGTCCTTGGGTTCATGGTTCACAAACTCAAAGAACCGATCAATATTGCCACCTGCTACCGGCGTAATCTGAGCACTGTGGTTTGCGTACCGTCTGAAGATCGGGGGGACTTCTACGACCTTCCAACTATTGGCTTCAAGCTCCACGGCGTTCTTGCCACCCAGGTCATAATACATCTTACCTTCTGCAATCCCTACTCTGTTGAAGACACGCACCTCCTTCCCTTCGAACTTGGCAGTCAACAGGACCACTTTCAAAACATTTTTCACCTCAACGTCCTTCGGACTCCTGCGCTCCAGTTGCAACAACCTATAAGCCAAATAATCCGAAACCTTGCCTCCCGCCCTTGATGAAAGGACCACAAGCTCACCAGTCTCAATAATCTTGCAACATAATTCCTGGTGGTGGTCCTTAAAGGCCTGAAGCTCGACATCTGCAATAAACCGCATCATCTTTTCATTTTCAGTATTGGCATCGTCGTACCAACCGGCAATGCAATACTCCCGATATGCTGTATGAAGGATGGTTTTGTCATCGACTTTTGACCAGTAAACATCTCTCAGCTTTTTTACCTTGGAAACCGTCTCAATGGGGGAGCAACCGTCCCTCACTAATTTGACGATCACCAGCAACAGATACTCTTCCGGTATGTCATCGGTCTCGGAACCGTCACCGTCCTGGTCATATGAATTTTCCTGAACGGTATTAGGGTACAGCACTGCTTGTTCCTCGGGTTTGCGTGTCTGAGAGCAATCATCGTTTTCTTTCTCCACTGCAACCTCTGTTTCGATTTCCTCGTAATGCGTATCCTCCTGCAACTCAGCTAACGGGTCGGTTCCTAAGAACTCCTGCCAACTGACCGGCAATATAGCTATATTGCGACTACTGCTCAACTCCCTCACCATGCCAGTGCTTAGTTCTGAATGTTCCAGTAGCAGAATTGCCGGTTCATATGCACCGCCATGCAATACCTTTACTCCGTCCCCCAACGATGTCCGTTGCACTCCTTGGTCAGGATAGGTGAACAGCTTGTATTTAGTGCCGTTTGGGTACTGTAGGGCCATTGTCGAGGGTAAATTCCCGTGCTGCTCTTCCAGGTCGCTAAGCTGGTTGTTTCCTGGCTCAATCACCAATGCTATAAGGTTAAAGGTCTTTCCTATCATGACACCGACATTTGCCATGGAGGAGGACGCCAACGTAAATTCCAACTCATCACGGGAAAGAATATTCTCCACAAGAACATCCTCGCTCTTGGCCTTCGTTACAGATACCGATATTCCCTTGTTCAAGAAAAATGATGCTTCCTGCAACAGCAATCTTTTCCGTTCGGCTTCGTTCTCTTTATATTTCATTAGCGGACTTGACATGGGAGTTCCTCCTAAAGGAAAGCCCCCTCCCAGGTCGAATTTAGGGAGAGGGCTGTGGTTATTCTAAGCGGCTTCGTCGATGTCTTCGTCCACTTCCTCTTTCGGGAGGGCCTTGGCTATTTCAAGAATTGTTGCAAGTGTAATGACTGAACCGGCGTCCTCTAACCTACGGTACACCTTGATTTCGCTCTCGTAGACGTATACTTTCTGGGGCTTAGGTTTTACCTTAGACTTCAGGGCGTGGATGGCTGCGAAAGCAAGGACATCTTGCTTAGGTACGAAATCAGGGAACTTCTTGATCACCCTACGGGAGGCCAAAGTATTACGACACCTTTGGTACTCGGACCCCATCGCTGCAATTTTGTAGTCGATTTCCCATGTGCGTTTTTCGGCTTTAAGCTGCTGCAAAAGTTCAAACTCCTCTTGCGAGATCTGATTGACGGTTGCAGGTGCAGGAGTTTTTGTTGCCTCAGCGGTGTCAGGCTGGTTGTTAGTCGGCTCCTCCAAGGAAGGGTCAGTTCTTTCCTGCGTAACCAGCAATCCGGCCAGTTCAACTTCTAGGGCCTCGATGGCCACAACCAAGTCGGGGTCGTTTAGTGCCCTGAACTCAGCAATCTGCTCTTGGAGGTCTGTTATTTTGTTAGTGGTTGTTTCGTTGATTTCGGGGGGCATTTTATTTCCTTTTATAGTAGATTTTTGTTCACTCCGCTAGAAGCGGGGTGCAGTGTCGGATGGTGTTGCTATTCTGTTGTCAAGGAACAGGTGTGTTGCTTTTCTGCTCGAATTTGGTTAGATTCCGGTTCCGACAACGTTCGATTCAATCCACTTCTGAACCTCACTTGTTTTGTACCTAACCGACCTGCCAATTTTTACATACGGGACTCCTGTCCCTCTGAACCTGGATATCTCGAAATACTGTTTTGACATACCGGTCCAGTCCACGACTTGCTGCTGCGTGAGAAGATTGTCTATCTTTTCAGCCATGCTTCCTCCTTTCGTTATGTTGACCTCATGCAAGTTGATTCCCATCGATTCAACATGTCGAAAGTACACCAGAAAAAAGAAAACATTACACCTGAAAGTTATTTTTACTTTCTCGAAAGCTACGAATTCGGAGTGATGTCGGAAAGGGGGCTTTTGAGGTGTTTTGAGGCACTTTCGGGACTTTCGGGGAAAAAGGAAAAAGCCACTGCAAACTGCTAGCGGCTCTGATGTGGATGGGGGAACATTGATTGATTTATGGGTGGATAGCTACTCTTGAACAGTAGAATTTCGATATTTAATGAAAACATCAACTACATGATTTCTATCAATTTTGGAAAGATCGAAATTTGCGAGCATTTTGTAGTACTTAGGGCCGTCAGAATGTCGCACATTATCTTTAACCGTGTCTGACAAGCATATTGCAGACTCCAGCTTTTTGTCTATTACCGTTGATATCCTACCCTTGGCTATCTTGTGGCTAAGTAAATTGTGTAGCTGACTCTGGATTTTAGGGAGTTCTGCTCTAATTGATTCATCCGACACTTGATTTAGTTCTTCGGCAATTATTGACTTTACTGTATCTGATTTGAGTAAATCATCTCTTGCTACTATATTAGTTACTGCTCGACATACTCTCTCAACTAAATCAGTGATGTTAGTCGCCGAATTGCTCTGTTCGGCAGGCTTTGTCTCGGCAGTTCCAAGCTTTACTGCTCCTAACTCATCAAATACTCTAAGCTCATTGTATTTTTTATGCAGCTCCATAAGATCAACCATGATATATTTTTCGTTCGGATATTCACAATAGCCTTCGTAGCTAACCTCACTAGAGTCTTCACCATATTCAGAATAGTCAATGACAGCCATGAAACGTTTAGTTATTGATTCATGTGACATCATAATCTTAGTTATCTCTTTGCTGATCCGATTATAAGCCGTATTAAACGTTTCAGAATTCTTCATTCCATATTGAGTTAATGTAAGGTCAGTAAGCATTGAAATTGCTCTTGTAGAACCCATTACAGGATCTTTTTTAATTGAATCTATAAGTGTCATCCGTCACCTCGAATTTATTTAATGACCATCTTGCTGAACATTAACTGCGATGGCTGGCTTCATCAATTCTAAAAGCTTAGTGCTAATCCGTTCCATCGGTTCCCTTAAACGATCTGTAGTGATTTGCAGGTAGCCTCCAGTGACATCATTCCCATCACTATGGTTAAGCAGTCGTTTCAGCGCAGAATATCCTGAGCCGTGTTTTTGGAGCGTTACGTGCATTGCTGTAGTGTCCATGCATGCTCAGTCTGTTTTCCACAGCCCTGCACGTACCTGCCAACGTGTCAGTCTAAGCCCCTATTTTTTAGGTGAATCAAAGCCGATTGCAAGGTAAGCCCGCAAGGATTGTCAAGTTCGCACTTGAATGCCTCCATAAAATCCGGCGTCTCGAGCATCTCATCGAAAATCTGTTCCTCCATCCAGGAATCCGAAAAGTCGGCCGAGAAGTCGTCATATTTGCCCGCGATGGCATTGTGAGCATTCTTGTCCTCGAACGTCATCTGTTCGAACCACATGTGTTCCAGCAACTTGTTGTAGAATAGGCTTTTTGGCACCATATCAGGTTTGTAGGTGTCGAGCCATGACTCTTCAACTTCAGCATTCAGGAATCTTTTTATGATGGGATCTTTGCAGTACTCACGCCAATCAATATCACATATAAGGGTGCCGTCAAAAGTGTCCTTGCCATTTTTGAGGGGAGGACTGACAGTACATGTAAACCTGCAGGAAACGCCCTCGAAGTTCTGCAGAAAATATGTTCCACCCGGCACCACATGATACTTGACGGTGCCCCCTGTAGGTTTGTAGTAGCCATAGTAGGCGTCAATCCCACTTGGACCACAGGCCATCCCCGAGCTCGATGCTACAGCTATAGTATTACAAAATGACAGTTCATCCATCTCACAGAAGATAGATCCGTCGGTGATGTCATCAAGGCTTTCAATCTCGCACTCTTCTTCCCCTTCCTCTTCTTCAGGGTTACATTCCCTGTACGCCTCTAGGTATGCCGCCAGTAGCTCGTCCGCATGCTCCTCTCTTACAAATTCGAAGGCACCGGCCTCGTGCACCCAGCAAAAAGCCAGATGCTCGCAAGGTTCATCGGAGTTCCAAATCTCGTCGCATACCGGACAGTTGATGGTTATCGGCTCCTCTTCGCTCCAACTAATCTCTACACGATCCATAACAATCTCCTTAAATTATTAGAAATATAGTGCTGCACACCTTATCTCAACGAGCCTCAGAGTTCAATAGAGCACCACTTCTTTATGTGAGCTGGTGGCGGATTGCCAAAAGTTGAGTTAATGCGAGGCTAGATATTGAGATTAATATAAAAAGTCTTATATCCGGTCTCAGTTAACCTGGGACAATGGAGCATGAATGGTGATCGTATCGGTGGCGCACGATGCTACCACAAAGCGATATAGTTGTGTCCTCTTTTCGCAGAGCCAACATCATGTTTGTCTGCAGGCAAAGATCCAGTTTCTTGAACATCCATTCACCGCATGAGTAAAGTAACCTTTGCTCGGCATGCTCCATATGTCTAAGCCGCTTTACGGCTTGATCGATTTTGTCTGTCCGACACCCAGCCGCTCTTTTATTGTCTTTTGTTCGACGCCGGAATAAAATACGTGTCTATCCGTACACTTTGAAATAACCAGGTAGGTGCATATTTCCAAGGCTGTAGCTTGATGCATCAACAGGACATTGATAGCAGCTCTTTGAATGAAGAATACATTTTTCACTTTGATCATTGGTTCCCTAACTGATCCTCTGCTGATGCCGGTGGTTGCATTAGCTCCAGGAGCTTTGTGCTGATACGTTCCATTGGTTCCCGCAGCCGGTCAGTGGTGATTTGCAGGTAACCACTGGTCACATCGTTGCCGTCGCTGTGGTTAAGCAGCCGTTTCAACGCAGCATACGGGATATCAATACTCTCTGCAACGGTAATGAATGTTCGTCGCAAGTCGTGAAGACAAAACTTGATCCCAGGTAACACGTCCTCTGGTGCCTCTGCAATTAACTTGTCAAACTCGTCCTTGGAGGTTAACCCGTTTAGCGACAAAAGGCTCTGGTGCTCTATGAAATCGAGCTGTTTCCTGGGTTCGACAAGGTGGCCAGCCTCACCGGGGCCTGGGAAGACATATTCATTGATGCGACGTTTCTGAAGCTGCTCGAATAAGGAATGCAGGAAATTGCTCAACGGCAAGGTATGGGGCTTCCCGTTTTTAGTATCCGTGATGGTGAGAGACCGATCTATCATATTCACGTTTGACCACTTTAGCTGGAGTCCTTCCTGTTTTCTAAGGCCAGTGAAAATGGTAAGAAGCAAATAGTCACGGATCACGGCATTCTCGACCCTCATAAGGGCATCGTACCAATGCTTGAGTTCGTGCGGTTTAAGGAAGGTTTGACGCCGTTCAGATTTGAACCATTGGCGTGCCTGGCTGAGACGCCGTACGGGATTTGGCGGTATTTTCTCGTCGGTCAAAATATATGCGAAATTGTAAAGCGAGCGGATTGTCCGCATCAGGTTATTGGCTGCATTCTCGCCATGGCTTTGGCCGACTTCCCGATGCTTTTGGGCGATCATCTCCTTCGTAATGCCGCTGATAGGCAGGTCATGCCATTCTTTAACGTAGCTGTTGAGTAAGTCATCGTAGCATTTGACCGTTCGCGGTTTTAGCTGGCGTGCCTCTTGGTAACGTTCAAAGGTCTTCTTGAGGGACATAGCCTGAATTGCTGCCTGTTTTTTCTCTGCCTCAGGGTCAATGCCTTTTGCCATCTGTGCGAGAATCTCTTTTGCCTCGGTCCGTGCAGCATCGAGTTTCATCAGCGACGCTTTCCCTATGGTGCGCTTGACCTCCTTACCATTGACACGCGCCTGGATAAAGTATGTCTTCGCGCTCTTGGTTGTGTAGACGCCGAACCCCTTGAGGTTTTGATCAAAATACATGATGGTCTTTTCACTTGAGGGTAGTGCATCGACCAACCTTTGGGTCAATTTCTCAGATGGCATCGCTGGTCTCCCTGTTTTTATTTTTGTAGCAGTATTGTAGCAGATTGTGGTAAAAGAGGGTAGGGTAAAGTAAAGGCCGGTAAGGTTTTGTGATGTGTAACATCTTGAATGCATTGAGCTTGATGGGTGAGGGTAGGGCGTGGTAAAAGACACAACTTCAAATTCCCAAGCTGAAGGTCGCGGGTTCGAATCCCGTTTCCCGCTCCAAATAAAATCAAAGGGTTAGCCAGTTTTGGCTGACCCTTTTTTGCTGTTCTGGCAGCCAATTGTTCTAAAATTGTTCTAGAGGCCTTTTTGAGGGATTTCGGAATGGGAAACGGTGACACAAGAAAGCAGGATAGGACCGGGATTAACGAAGTTTGCCGGATTGTGGAGACACATTGGAGCTGCGGCTGGCAAGACATTGACGCTTCAAACGACAACGGTGTTGATGGCATCATTTTAATGCGGAGGGGGAGCGTAGAAACGGGTGGCATCGTTTTTGTGCAGGTGAAGACCGGGACAGGCTATAAGTTGGAAACTAGGAACCGGCCAGACCATATTGGTGTGAATGTTAATGCGGACTACATAGCTTCGCACAGGCCAAGGTGGAATGTCCTCCCGGGGCCTGCGGTGTTGATTTACGTTGATCCGACGACAGACAAGCACAACCCTAACCCTCACGCTTGGTGGACTGATTTAAAAGACGACTCATCCTATACGGAAGACAATAAGAGTATAATTTTAGTCCCAAAAGCTCAACGTCTACGTAACCACACTAAGGGCGATTTTTTTAAATTATTCAAGCAACGACATGGGGATAAGGATCTTCAACTTATATCATTATCTCGTGATGACGTTTCTTATTTCGATCTATCAAGAACCGCAAAATATAGCGCTTGGAATTATTATAAGCAATGGAAGGCTACCCCTGATTCGGAAAGGACAGTAAATGGTTTGGGGGCGGTTGTTGTTAGCAGGGTAGGATGGAGGCATATTACAAGGCAGGATAGAAAAAAAGAAAGAATTATTCAATCATTTCATTTGCTTGGTGCCGCTAGGCAAATAATAAAGCAGCTAGATACCTTTGATAGAATAAGCGCGGTAAAGAAAGTCGTCACTCCATATGGGACAATCAACTTGTTTGATTATGTTGGGATGAGGGCGCGAGTGCAGTTCCCGCATAGGGATGAAAGCGTCGTGCAGGTTGTTTTGCAGAGGATGAGGGAGGTCGATGCACACGACGGAGTAATTACCCGCGTCTGGTTTTACTCGGTATACGAGAAGCGGAGGGCTCATTTTGAGTAAAAAATATGTGTGCTAACCGACTCGTACCGGTGACTAACGTTAACCTCGTCAAATGGTAAACCAAGAGACCTAGGAAGGTATCACGCAACTATCCCGCAATGAGCCGATCGCACACGATAATAAGATATCCCGCTTGAATATTTTTGTCAACCATTTTGACCTGATACCGTTCGGATCCGCCTGGTGCTCTAAACGATCTCCGTAGACCTTGAATCGAAAGCTGCTCAGGGATCCCATGAAATATTCAACCGAAATTAATGCGGGGGGGATGAAGTCCTGAACAGATTCGATGACCGTGTGCGGTCCGAGCCCTACTTTACAGCAACGCTGCTACCTCTCATGCTCTTTCACAATGAATTCGAGGGCCTTCGGCGCTTCGTAATGTTGATCGAGTCTCACGCGAGAATGGAGTATGATCGTCATGGCCAGCAGATCGAAAAGGAGCACTCGATCTCCGACTTTTCCGACCCGGAGGTGATCACTGAGTTTCACATAAGGCGGGACCTTTGCCATTACGGTGCCTACCTGACCCCGTTGGACGACGAAACACGGGATGCGCCAGACCTTGTCATCGTCCTTGGAGACGCGATGATCGTGGTTGAGGCGAAGTTTTTCGTCAAGTTCAACAAGTCGAATCTTCAGGATCAACTGCAATCTCAGAAGCGGCAGGTTCAATATTTGGTAGAGGAACGTTCGTCGATCAGCTCATGGTTGCACGTTGCGCTTGTGCCAACGAGGATTCCCAGCCTCGACTGCCACGCCATGATTACCTGGGGTGACGTAGCTGAGCTATCTCGCTCCCTTCTAGGTGAGGGGCATTATGTAACGATTCGCCTGGAAAACGCGGTGGCACGCTATGATCGCGCGAACAGGAAAACGGGTCCACGGTACTTCGAGGAGAACCTATCGCTCACTAAAGCCCTTGAACTCTGTGCTGAGAGGGGTGATGATGTTTGGATCGGCCACTCTGCCAGTAAGGCCAACTTGCATGTACGGGCCGCAGGACATACGGAAGCTAAGAGGTGGAAGTGGCGTTGCGCCGGTTCTGCCGGCCTCCATCCCCACTGGATCCCCGGTCGCCAATTCCTTGAGCTAATCGGGTCACTTGACTCTTCCACCGCCCTCTCGCAATCGCATGCCTCCCCTGCGCCTAACTACAGACGGTATCGTCACCTGAGGCGAACTGGCCGGGATTAGCGATGCGCCGGGAAACTTTTGATGCCCCCTCCCCCGGGAGGTGTTTACTCTGGCACCTTAGGCGCTCGCCTCTTTTAGCTACTTGGCCCCCCTGGTGACTACTACCCCGTTCCCCACCCCCCCCTCGCTTTTTTCACTATGGTCCTCGCTATGGAAGCAGATCCCCCTTCGTTGTAAAACCATTGTCGTTCTTTTGGAAGGACGATCGAGGGGCAGGGCACCAATACTCCTTTTCGCTTATTCCTCTTACCGGTCGGGCTGGTCGTACAGACCTATCTTTTAGATACCATCGGTAGCACGTACCAAGAGCACCCCCTCAACGAGGCCGCTAACTCAAGCAATCCACTTAACGTGGGTGTTGAACCACCCCACCAGTTTGAGAGGTCTGAGGTTTCTTGAGGTGGTTGATGCTCTCTCTGGATTGGTTCTAAGACCCTTAATAAAACAAACAAAACATGGACTTATAGCTCACTCAACTCATTGTTGACCCAATTCTTGATCCCCTTCAAGAAATGAGTCCATTTTCTCCCTTCCTTCTCGTATGGAAATATAATTGAACATTGCCGCCCATCGCCTAGGTCTACAACAATTTCAGAATCAGTATTAGATACCTCGTTTTCATAGTTTTCTAGTAACGCCATCCTCCCAACAGCAATACTCGAAATTAGGGTCCAAGAAAATCTAGATTTGTCCTTTGAAAGATTGCCTATGCCCATTGTTGCTAATTCTGAAAAAAATGAAATCAAATCCTTCTTTGAAACGTATTGCTTGTCTGCACTGACATTTATGAACTTACAGTATTTAGTTAGAATTTCATCGTAGATTGAGGATAGCTTGTCAACATGCTCTTTTCGGAGAAAATTCCTAGCAAACCCCACTAATCCATGTAGGTCTTTTTTGACTTTCTTCACATCGACGGCGTCAGGGTTGAAATCTCGTTGTACCGCTAAGAATAGGGCGTCAACCGAACTTTCTTTCAAAGCACGGCTCCTTTTCGCCAGGGTCCAAAATACAGCCCGATATGCGGGAGCCCTAGTTGTCATCTCAACTAGCTGATTTTTAATTCTTTTTATTTCTGTGCTGTGCATGAACACCCCCCCCACCGAAAATATCCTTAAAAAAGGTTGACAACAAAAAAGAATGATCTATACTGAACTCACCTTAGTCAAGACCTTAGTCCACAGCTTTAAATCATGTTGAGAACTCTGAACAGGGTCTACTGCTTGTCATTCTACAGCAAGTTGGGCGAAATGACAATACCGATCATTGGACCAAACGCCGCCCAAACCAATAAAAAAGGAGAAGATTATGAGTGTTAAAACCCCTGTTCGTTTTTGCGCGGCCCGGTCCGACGCCGCGGTGTCGTCAATTTGCAAGAGGATTGAAAAAGATTATGGGCTTCCAAAGGGTTGCGTCAGGATGGTCACCCCTGGGGGGCGCAGTATTAATGGTGATGTGCTGATTGGGTATCCGAGGCGCCGATGTAGGTATTGCGGTCGCCGAGCAAGGCGGTCATGTTCTGGTTTAACTTCAGTACGGCTTCGGCGAAAAACGGGTGTAGGTTACTCATGTTATTCTCCTCTCATGCTGAGATGCTTGGTTGGATCGGGGAGATTTGCGCACGGCCTATCCCAAAATACCGGGGGTGGCTCCCTCGGGTGCTAATGTCGCTGAGTAGTGCTACCAGCCTGGTGAGCTGGTCGGCACAGGTGGGACAGATGACAATGTCGGCTTTCTCGTAATCTCGACTGAAGTAGCCATCGCTTACTTTGCCGGGTGAAATCGAAAACGCGCTGTCGCCGACGATCATGTCCTGGCGGCAGTTGTCGCAAAGGACGATGAGCTTTCCATCACAGTCGGTAAATCTGGTCATTGTATATTCTCTCCCTTTAGAATGGCTCGTTCACAAACTGGAAAATCCATGCTTTCATTTCAGGCGACCAACGGAATCCGCTGTGCTTTAGCAGGTCCTTGTGTTTGTACGATTTTGCACTGATGATCCCGACCTCGTCGTCCACCTCGTAAGCTATGCCCGCTCCCTCAAGGAGGTCGATGATCCCGCTGATGGTTCCATCGCTGCCTACAGGTGCCGGGTTCGGAGTATCAATCGGGCCAGGATTAACCGGCGTGTCGGCACTGTTGTCTGTGACGGGCGGCTTCGGTGGCCCCGTTGGCTTTGGTGAGTGAGGTGATACGACCGTCAGGGGTGACTTTTCATGGGGTGTACTGGTGAACTCGGCCTCGATCGCCTGCTGAATGATCTCACCTGTTTCCGTTTCAAAGCCTGCCCCAACCTCTTCAGGGCAGTAGACCCCGTGAATATTGAATGCCTTGCGAAGCGCCTGGCTTTCTGCGACTTTCTTGAGCATGGTCTCCGGTTTCTCGGCCCAGAACTTGGTCGGCCCCCCATCGTTGGTTTTCTGGACGTACTCGTTATAGGCAACCTGTGCCGTGAAAGGTTTGCGGCTATCTTTGCGCCAGACAGTACTCTCTGCCATCAACTGTGGCTTAACGACCCAGCGACCATTTTCCAGTTGCGGGATCTCCCGGATACCGGCGGTGGTTTCGATACCAGCCAGTTGGTTGGTGCGGTGGGCGATGCTGAGGAACCCGTCCCGCCCCACCATCGGCTCAACCTTGTTGAAGCCCCTCTCCTAAAGCTCATAAGCCCCGGTAAATGCGGCCCTTTCCCTTTTCAATTTTCGGTGTCCCAAAAGAACTGTTTCTGTACACCCTGATTCCCAGGCAACACACGCATAACTTCCATGGGTTGGAAGTAGGTCTGTCTCAGGTAGGAACCTATCCAACGATTTAAGAGTTTATGTGTCGCGCAGCCGACGCATAAACTCCTGTTGAACTGAACCGCTTCGGCTCTGCCGCCACTTGGAATTTTAACTCGGATTTGTTCTTCTTGAGATGGCGTGATGTGGCCCT
>Ga0209123_1002283_pt1 | contig 16627 bp, 14 predicted proteins | sample BarGraIncu00431A_FD_184500 | JGI IMG/M metagenome (GOLD analysis project Ga0209123, IMG submission 184500) | Arctic peat soil microbial communities from Barrow, Alaska, USA - Barrow Graham LP Incubations 004-31A (SPAdes) (version 2) | ecosystem: Environmental > Terrestrial > Soil > Wetlands >...
GACGTTTGAGGATGCGAACTTTCTCTTCTGGCGTGTAGTTGTGACGCTTCTTGCGCATGTGCTTCCCTCCGTTTGTGAGTGTTTATCACAAACGGCTTGAAAGTCCAAGTCACGCTGAACCAAAACATACTTATCCGGCGGGTGGGGCAGGAGACGTGGGCAAAATGTCCTGATTACTTACCCTGCTGTCTAGTATCGCAGAGAAGATAAAAAATATTGATACAATCCCGATAGTTGGAACATTAAACATCGACTGCATCAAATATCCAAGCCACGCAGCAAAAATACCAGACATCTCAGCTGACGGTTTATGTTTGTTTTTGATCCAGGCAAACAAGAGGGATCCGATGAAACAGAGATAAAATACCAGAGCAGGGATGCCCATGCTAGCGGCATATTCAATAAGGTCGCTGTGCGCTTTGGCAAATCCTCCAGTTGGTAAAAAGGGGTATTTTATTAGGTCCTCATCGGTTATTTCCCCGAAAAAGACCAGGCAGTCCGGTCCCACACCGACCAGCGATCTTTTTATATCACCTAATGTCTGCGATATCATTCTGTCGTATATGTAAAATCTCGATGAACCAAAAGAGCGGATATTTTGAGTGTCGGTGAATTGATTGACTGCAGCGCTATACTTTTCTGTGATGCTGGAGTTGCTTGTTGAATCTATTATCGACGTAATGCTAAATGCAAGAACGGTGATTATAACCATCCGCTTCAATAAAATTCTGCTTTTTTCAAGATAAAATAAACTGATGACTATGGATATAAAAACACTTATCCATGAAATTCTGCTGGTACAAACTACCAAACCCGCAAAATTAGCTACTGACGAAAACAATAAATAATTATTATACCTATCTTTTGGGCCTAAATATGTCACAACTGCCAAGGGTGTCATCAGTGAAAAATAGCTGCCTACAAAGTTGCTATTGCCAAAGGTAGCATGAACGACTGTTGGAAAATTTATCCTGCCAGTTTCAGCAAAAAAGTCCATCAACTCAATACCGTAAAATTCCAACAAGCATAGAATCGCAATGATTGTTGAGCTTGCTAACGTCGCAAAAATCAGATGTTTAATATGATTCGGATTTAAATAATTAGCTACAATGGTAAAAAATACAAAATAGCCCAAATAGGCAAATAACCCTTGGTAATTCAACCCAAGACCAAACAAGGCAATTTGGAAGTTAACCGCGAAAAAGGCAGCTATACCCGCCCACAGGGTAAACATCAACAAAGTATATTTAATCTTTATTTTTTCTTTCCCGATGAAAAAAATAACGATGCGTAATAACAAAATAGCCGACCCGAGAATTGCCAGTACGTTATTGGATATTGACTTGTAATAGGCAAAAAGATCCAATTGTGACGCGTACCCTGATCCGTTTATCAGTGCTTTAGGGTAGGTGATAAGAGGTACAACGGCACAAAGAATTAATGCAACAGCAAAAGTGATGCGTTCAAGGTATAAGTTTAACTTGGTTTTTCGTTCAGAACTAATAATATCCATAAAGTATCTTTTCCTATGCCAAAAAAGTAGCAGCGCAAAGTTCCATGTCAGATAAATCGAATAGCAAACCTGCCAACATGACCCCGAAGGTAGCAGCGTGGAAAGGGATTCAGCAACCTACCGAATCCCTTTAGTTATTTGCTTGCGGGGACAGTAATTGACCGACCTAAAGCTCTATCAGGTCAGCGCATATCCCTCGGCTGGCCGGTGGAGGCCAGGACGTTATTCCAGAGCCGTCCTTCGGGATCGATCATCTTCCTGCGTCCCGTGGCCAGCGCCAGGGGGACATGGGTGAACCGGTGGTTCCAGAACCCAACCACCATGCCGGTGCGGCCGCTCATGCCGGCGTGAACGGCGCTATGCCCCAGGAGCAGGCAGAATGCGGAGTCGTGGGAGTTGGCCGGCTGACTGCGGATGATGTAGCTGGGGTCGATATACTTCAGGTTGATCTCCATCCCGGTGCGGGCGAAGTGCGCCTTGATGGCGTCCCGCAGGTGGATGCCGATGTCGCCGAGCTTCGCGTTGCCCGAGGCGTCACACTGCTGCGTGCTCGCCATCAGTTCCTGGCCGGCTCCTTCGGCAACGACGATGACCGCGTGGCCGCGATCCTTCACCCGCTGTTCCAGGCTCTTCAGGAACCCGCTCATGGTAAAAGGGGACTCCGGAACCAGGCAGAAGTTGACCTGGCTATTAACCAGCGTCGAGTCGGCGGCGATGAAACCCGAGTCGCGCCCCATCAGTTTTACCAGTCCGATGCCGTTACGGGCGCCGGTCGCCTCGGTGTGGGCGGAGTAGATGGCATGGTGCGCCTCGTTAACGGCGGTCTCGAATCCGAAGGTGTTCTTCAGAAAGGAGATGTCGTTGTCGATGGTCTTGGGGATACCGATGACGCTGATGAACTTCCCGCGCCGGGCCGCCTCTTCGGCGATCTTTTGGGCCCCCTTCAGGGTGCCATCGCCACCGATGGCGAAGAGGATGCCTATCCCCAATTCCTCCAGGTAGTCCACCATTTCTGCCGGGTCCTGGGGACCGCGCGAGGATGCCAGGATCGTCCCCCCCGATTCCCCGATGCTGTCCACCACCTCGGGGCTGAGCATGAGCGGGGCGTTGCCGAGGCGTTTGACCACCCCTTCGTAGCCGTAGCGGAAACCGTAGATGCGCCGCACCCCGTAGTGGTGATGGAGGCTCAAGGTCACGGCGCGGATCACGTTGTTGATCCCGGGGCAGAGGCCGCCGCAGGTCACGATACCGCAGGCAAGGGTGGACGGATCAAAAAATATCTTTTCGCGCGGGCCGGCCAACTCCAGGGCGGGCGGCTCACGTCCCGCGTCCAGGTAGGTCATCAGTTCCTTGAGCGTCACATGGTAGAGGATGCGCTCAGCGTCGCCAGTGAATTGCCCGCGAGCCATGGGGGACGGGAAGCGGCACTCCCCCAGACGCTCAATGGTAAAATCCATGTCTTGATTGTTCATTACCCTCTCCTCGCTCAAAGCAAACCAGTCTTGCAAGCTAAACATAGTGCCATAAATTGATGGACATGCCTTGAATATCTTTGCGGGTTGCCTGGCTGACATGCAATTGTACACTTTTTTTATCCTGAGGCTATTGAGCTTGGGCCGCAGCTTATGGTACTTGCCACCGATCCCCTGTCACCCCCGCCCCCATATTGTCCTTGTTGCGCTCGTCGTGGTGTGCTAATAATTCTGCGTAATGAGAGCTATCAGAACTAGGCCATATCGTTGAGAAGGCTCGAGATACTCCTAAGCGAGTACCGGGGGCAGACGGCACAACCGAGAAGCGAAGGAATTGGACCAGAAAACCTGCGGGAGTTATCTCCAAACATCCCGACCGATGATGAAGAGTATTGAAATTTAACGAGAGAGTATTTTATGATTGAATTGAAAAACGTCACCAAACAATATGGTGCGCTGACGGCTGTTGACAAGGTCTCCTTCTCTGTCGCGTCGGGCGAGTGTTTTGCCCTGCTGGGACCCAATGGCGCGGGAAAGACGACGATCGTTAAGATGCTGCTCGACTTTACCCGACCGACATCGGGAAGCTTATCTCTGAACGGTATCCCAAGCACGCAGGCGGAATGCAGGACAGCAATCGGTTATCTTGCCGAAAACCACCATATCCCGTCGTGCCTTTCAGGGTGGCAATACCTGCTGCGTTGTGCTGAATTGCTGGATATAAGCGGGCCCGATGCGGTCGATCAATGCAGGCGCATGGTCGAATCGATCGGAATGCAAGGCAGGGAGCATGCAAAAGTCGAGACCTATTCCAAGGGTATGATTCAGCGCTTCGGGTTAGGCTCGGCCCTCTTGGGGAATCCGAAACTGTTAATCCTGGATGAGCCCACCTCCGGCCTGGATCCCATCGGTATCAGGGAAATACGCCAGCTCCTGGAGTCGCTTAAAGCTCGAGGCATGACTATTTTTCTCAATTCACACCTGCTGTCGGAGGTGGAAAAGATATGCGATAGCGCAGCCATCATTAGCGGTGGCAAGCTATTGGTAAAAGACGCAATTTCCGCGATTGTCAAGGACGGCGAGACGCTGGAAGATGTGTTTATCAGACTTGTGAGAGGTTGACATGGAAAGTTCGAAACTGCTCCCCCCCATTGCCAGGATGGCTAAGTATACGATTATTGATGAAGTGAGGCATAAAAGTTTCGTCATCATGTTCGTCATCTGTGCCATCTGCGTATTTCTTATTCGTGGTTGTTATCAAGGCAATTACATGGTGAACGGACAGAATATCGATACCGGAACCATTGTCAGAACGTTATCGAAAGCCACCTTCCACATCATTGCTGCCGGCGTGATGGTGGTAGCGGCTTTACTTTCGATGCGGATATTCAGGCGCGACCGCAACGAGGGGACGCAAGCGTGTGTTTTGTCCAAACCGATAGCCAGATGGCAATATGTCACGGGAAAGATCACCGGATTATGGGCCATATCGGTACTCTTCATGTTCCTCCTGCATAGCATTGTATTCTTAATCACATCCATCAATTTGCAGGTTTTCCTCCCGGGATACCTTGCTGGTTCACTGCTCTGTTCTGTCAACCTGCTCTTTGTGGTTATTGCCATGCTTTTTTTGTCGCTGCTGATGCCCGACATCGTCGCTTTTCTTTGTGTCCTGGGCGTCGGTATCATTGGCTTTGTGGCCGATGGCATAGCGGCTGCCAGCCAGAGCCAGATAGGACAGGCGCTGGTGCAGCAATCGGGCAGCCATCCACAGTCGGACCTCGCCTGGTGGAAAATCGTATATTTTTTATGGCCAAAACTCTCTGGAGTTCAACAGTTGGCATCTTCTTTGATTGGCAGCGCACCAGTCCATGAATTCGACCCAATCTATCCTGTCATCAATGTCCTTATTTACTGTCTTATTCTTGGTGCCTTGCTTTTCAAGCGATTTAGCCGGGAAGATATTGTCTAGATTTTTCGGATAGTGGATAGTTACATAACCTGGCAACATTTCCATATCTGGCAGCAGGAGCGTGTAGATGAATAGTACGACACTAAAGCATTCAAGGGCCGCCGTCCCCCCTGCTCTCCGCCCCCTAACTCCCCTCGGTTCCCTAGCACTGTTTTTTGGATTCTTGGAGCGTCACCCACGGTTGGCCTGATATATCCCGCCAGTATCCCGTCGTAATCGGTTTGACCTGAGAAACCACCTATGATACGTTTTAACGGAGCAATGTACCCAGTCCTATTCTTAGCATTATGCCAGTTGAGGGTGAAATTTATGGAAACGCTCAAAATAACCATTGATGACGAAGAAACAAAAGAGATGGTGGTTCGCCTGCTCCATCAGATCAAAGGGGTCACTATCAATGGGAAAAAAGCGGCGCCTTCACGAAATACCACTTCAGCACTGCAGGAATTGTCCGGAATCTGGGCCGGGCGTGATGTAACTATCTCAGAACTCCGTAACAAGGCATGGAGGATTTCGAGAACGTGATAATTCTTGACACCAACATCCTTATCGAAGTGTTCAAGGGCAACGCATCGGTCATAACTTCAGTTCAGGAAGCCGGCCCTGAAAATCTGGCTCTAAGTTCTGTCACCGCCATATTACGGTGCCTTAAATAGGCTTGAATTGCAGCGAATACGCAAAAGCCTCCATACATTTCATATCATCCACATCTCTGTAGCAATTTCAGAAACCGCAACCCGCCTCATTGCACGCCATGCAAAAAGTCACAATTTGCAGATCCCCGACGCATTGATCGCCGCAACTGCACTGGAAACCAAAAGCGAACTCCTGACATTGAATGTGAGGATTTTCGATTCATCACCGGCATGTTGCTCAGATAATCAACTCTTCCTTCCGGATAGAGGGCCGGCGCATCTGGGGTAGAAACTTGTATTCTTATGTGCGTCCCCTTGTCTGCCCAGATGAATCAGGAAGGGGCAGGCATGCAGCATCTCCTCCTATTACATCCCCACCGACGCCAAAATCATAGGACAGGCCTGCCTGTACCCTTTACCATTATTCACCTTAATGTCTGGGAATGGACTATGCCATCGTTATGTTTTGGTTGCAGGGACGGGATTTGACCTACTGGTCTGCGGACTCCCGCTCCCGTCGATCGGCCTCCGCATCGAGTCGACGCTGTTCCGCGTCTTGGCGGCGCTCTTCAGCCGCATCCAGCCGATCTTGCTCCTCTTCCCGCCGGCGCTCTATTGCCGCCTGCTTCTTTTCTTCCTCAATGAGTTGGCGTTCCTCTTTGGCCACCTGTTCGCGCTCTGAGACAAGTTTCTGCCGCGTACTGCGCAACGTCTTTTTATCTTCCGGATTCGATGCGAACTTAGCCGCCTTGGCTATCATTTTTTCCACACAGGCGAAATTACGGTCAATGATGCAATCGTCGGCTTTTTCTATCAGTGCGCCAAACTCCTGATGATCCATCTGATTGAGTTGTTCGAGCAATTGAGTCTGTTGTTCGGTCAAGGCCGATGCCTGGAGTGCGGTAATAAACAGCAGGTAGATTAAAACGAAGATGCATAACCGGCAGTAATTATACAAATTTCCTCCTTATGACAAACCCGGCAGCCTGTTGGTCATCACATTTCTTTCAATAAATTCAAATTGACGAAACTCTCCTTCCAGTATACGGAAATATCGCTCAACCGCTGCCACTGCCCGGACTTGGCATCCTTGATCCCCGCGATGGCCTCCTGCATGAGTCTCTTACTCTGCGCCGATTCACACAGCGAACCCGGACCGGGGCCTGCTGGAAGCTCGAATTTTTGGGGAATACCATCCGTGCTGCGCGGAGGACTGTAAAGATGCCTGAGCGGAGTAATCAGGCAATCGTCGAACACCCTGGCGTGTTCTGCGTCAAGTTGGGCACCGATGCTGTCCGACCTGGCCAGAAAATTCTGCTGCTCGAAATATTTTCCCGCTTCGGTCATCAGCACCCGCTCGCTGCGCAAAAGAGCATACTCCTCAAGCATGATTTGGGCCTCGCGAAGGTGTTTGTCGCTGCCAAGACGTGCCAGAAAAACCGCATCTTCCCGGCGATAAGCGCGGCGAGAGACGGGATCCATCGCCAGATAGCTCTCGAGATTGGAGAACTCCGGCTTTTTCCTGGCCTCCCTGACCTCCTGGAGCGCACGATCGTAAAACTGGCGGGTATTGGAAAAATAAAACCCTTCGCGCTCGGCAACTTCCAGCGAGGCCAGCACCGCCCCCTCGACCAGCGGACTGTCTCGCAGCGCGGCGAACAAGCTGTCCGGACGCAGGAAGACATCCGCCATTTTAGCGCTGGCTGAGAATGCCGACCAGGTTACCCGCAGGGCCTGCTGCAGCATAGTCGCGCAGTTGCGGGTGAAGAACTGGTAGCGGTCGGAGAAGCGCCAATGGATGTCAGCCAGTTCCCGCACCATCAGTTCTCGTTGCGCGGCGTCCAAAGGTAACGGCACCGAGTAGAAATCCCGGAACTCACCGATTGCATAGTCCTCATACACATCCATAAATTGATTAGCGAATAGGTACGCTCTGTAGTCGCCGGTGAGCGCCTTCATTGTCTTTAGGGAAAGCTCGTCGATATGTGCCCGGTAACCGAGGACCAAATGTTCATTCAGGTTGCTATCGCATTGGCCGGCAGTTGCCTTGCCTTGCGGACAGACCACCAATCTCAGGGCGACGTGGCCGAATAGCGAGGCCATGCTGTCGCTCTTGCTGGCAAAAAGGAGGTGAATGGAGCTTACCCGCGCGGGGTCCACCCAGACGATTTGGCTTCCGTGATGGCGGATGGCGACGGAAAAAGGAACTTCGCTGCGGCAGCGCCCGACCGGTTGGCCCGTCGCATAACGGCGCTGGAAATAACCTGCATACAGGGGCTGACTGCAGGCAAAATCGCGTTGGGTCAGATAGGCCGCCAGGGCCGAGGCGTAGGACTGCTCCGGGCGGTCCTCACCGATGAGGACCTGGTACAAAAATCCGAACTCCGCGTCAGGTTGCAGCTCCGGCCTGTCGGTGTGCGTCAGGATGTCGACCAGCGACTCCCGGGACTCCCGGGACTCCCGGAGAGCTGCCGGGCCTCCAGATGGTTCCGGTTCAGGAGCCAGGCGCGCCTCCCCTGCCTGGGTAATGGCACGGCGCAGTGGCTCAGGCGCGTCCTGCAATTCTACTTGCAACGCCTGCCAACTGCGCAGCGGGATCGGCGCTAAACCGGCAGTAACCTTATCCCGTGCAGGCGCAGCGCATCCGGCCAGGAAAGCTGCCATCAGTATGAGCGCTAATCGGATCATTTATCGGCAGCGATACTATCCTGACGTGCCCCCTCGGCGCTCCCGTCCCGATACTGGGTGGAGGCCCGGGCTATCATGGAATCCGGTTTCCCCCACGTAGCGGGACGAAAGGACGCTTCATTCTTTATCCGGCTTATCCTGGACGATTTGGTCGGGGCTTCAGTCAGGTCCGAAACGCTCGCAATCGGGCTTATGGCAAGCGCTGTCGTGAATGACACAGGATTTTTCCCATTATCTTTCAATAGTCTCTCAATATTTTCCGTATAGCTGATTTGCCTGATTCGCTCCGCACGATTCTCGGCTCTCGCCTGTTCCTCGCGTTCACTTCTAGCTGTGGCTTCGCGAGCGGCTTGCGCGGCAGCCTCGGCCTCTTCAACCGCTATCCTTCGACGCGTTGCCGCCTCTTCCGCCCGTCTGGCAGCCTCCTCGTTTTCGAGCCTTTGGCGCGTGGCGGCTTCCTCGGCCAGCCTTTTGGCCTCAGCGAGAGCGAGTTTTTCACGCTTTGCGGCATCGGCCTGCTCGCGCCAGAAGGCGGCTTTCCCGAGGTCTTTGGCTATGCCCAGTCCGGCCTCATAGCGTGACGCAATGTCGAGCATCGCATCGATATTGCCCTCCTTGGCCGCCACCTTCAGGGCCAGTAAAATGGCCGCATCCGCTTTACCACGCCACATTTCCGCTTTGGCGGGATCCTTCTCAACCCCCAGTCCCGTATCATAATGCTGCGCGATATTTTTCATGGATTCTATGTCGCCACCTTCTGCAGCGCTGAGAATCACGCCAGCCTGCGCCGCTTCTTCCCGACGCTTGGCTTCGGCCTCCGCCTCTTCTTTGAGGCGCTTGGCTTCGGCCGCTGCCTGTTCCATTCTTAGCTTTGCTTCGGGGGTCAGTTGTGTCGCGGACATGACAAGATCCACATGCTGGCGGACGCCGTCGCCCAGATTATACTGTTTGACAAAGAGTTTCTCGTGGTCTGCATCGACGGCTATGCGAGCAAGCAATTGTACTGGTCCAGCTTCAACCCCAACGTCTATCGGGCAGGCACCGGCAACTTTGCCGTTGATGAATACTTCTGCTCCGGGGTTCACATCATCGCATTGAATGGTGATGACACTGCCGGCAAATACCTGAAGAGACGCGCTAAAAAACAGCAACAAGGTAACAAATAGAATCTTTTTCATGGTAGCTCCAGAGTTGGGATTGGGGGCCAGGCGCTCTCTTTTACCGCCTTACCTTTCGTCACTAGCGTTTTAGACATTGATAACCACCACCAGGGAAATCTTTAAAATGCCCGTCATTTCCAAAACTTATCGACCCCTTACACGCGGCCCACTCGATTCTTCCATTAGTTTGTAAAGACGTTGAACTACTCTCCCCTGGGGCGACATTGTTGGATTGCGTAAAAAATCCTCCCTTCGGGCCGTCTCCACATCTCTTCTTGGTATATTTGAGGTCACCGCAGGTTAAAACAAAAATATTCTCAGCGCAGTTATTGGTAAGTACCACCCCTTCTGGTGTAGACTTAACATCAACACAACCACGGGCGTCCTCCCCTGTCACCCTGACCTTATCTTCTTCAGCCTTTTGGTGCGCCTCCTCCTGCCTGCGATCTTGTTCCTTCCGAAGCTCCCGCTCCTCGTGACGAGCATTTTCCAGTTCCTGTTTCTTGCTTTGCTCGGCTTCCTCGCGAGAAACTTTTTCTTGCTGACGCTCCCTTTTTGCCAGCCCCGTATCTGCTTCATGCTTTTCCCACGCGTCGGCCTCCGCAGCATCCCGTGCACGTGCCTCAGGATCGTAGAGGGTCGGGCATCTGCCATCGCCGGGCTTAAATTTAGGGCATTGGTACGACCTGCCTGAAGTGGCCATGCCGTAGCGCTTGACAACATCGTAGTCACCGGCCCCCAGCGAGTGGCCACAGCGGTATGCCTCCCACTGTACTCCGTTCAAGACCGGCCCGCCGGCCGTCCAGATCCCTCCCGCGCAATGCTGCCTGCCCAGGGCGCTTTCCAGCGTGGGTTCGTCCACTATGATCTGATTGTCCAAAGCGCCATTGCATTCCCATTTCTCGCTCTTCTTGCTTTGGCGGCAGATTGCAAACGCTTCGGGCCTGACCTCGTCCCACTCTGTCTTCGACGGTCTACTTTCGGCTTTTGACGTTTTAGGCAAATCCGGGGGCAGCATTGCTCTCGCTGCGGGAGGCGGTTGCGGGACCAGCGGCGCGGGTTTGCCCTTTACGCCATAAGGGTCGGCAACTTTGGCGGTTTTGGGAGATGGTGGTGTGTTGCTGGCTGAACCATTGTAAGGGCCGTGGCCCGTCGTCACTGGGATCTTGTCGCCGTTAGCCGAAACCCAATTCGGCGGGTGAGCCGCCTTTTTGGGGGTCTCCCTTGCCGCGGCCTCTTCCCTGCGTTTTTTTTCAGCAGCTTCCTCTTTACGTTTATTGAGGGCGGCGAATGCCGCTTCCTGGCGCATTCTTTCCGCGGCTTCTTCCCTAAGTTTTTCCTTGGCGGCTTCAGCGGCCTGATGCTTTTCAGCTGCGCTCTCTTCCCTGTGCTTTTCCTTGGCGATTTCTGAGGCCTTACGCCTTTCCTCAGCGTTTTCTTCCTTGCGCTTTTCCTTACCGGCCTCTGCAGCCTTACGCCTTTCCTCAGCGCCCTCTTCCTTGCGCTTTTCCTTGGCGATTTCTGAGGCCTTACGCCTTTCCTCAGCGCCCTCTTCCTTGCGCTTTTCCTTGGCGGCTTCTGCAGCCTTACGCCTTTCCTCAGCGCCCTCTTCCTTACGCTTTTCCTTGGCGGCTTCTGCAGCCTTACGCCTTTCCTCAGCGCCCTCTTCCTTGCGCTTTTCCTTGGCGGCTTCTGCAGCCTTACGCCTTTCCTCAGCGCCCTCTTCCTTGCGCTTTTCCTTGGCGGCTTCTGCAGCCTTACGCCTTTCCTCAGCGCCCTCTTCCTTGCGCTTTTCCTTGGCGGCTTCTGCAGCCTTACGCCTTTCCTCAGCGGCCTCCTCCTTGCGCTTTTCCTTGGCGGCTTCTGCAGCCTTACGCCTTTCCTCAGCGCCCTCTTCCTTGCGCTTTTCCTTGGCGGCTTCTGCAGCCTTACGCCTTTCCTCAGCGCCCTCTTCCTTGCGCTTTTCCTTGGCGGCTTCTGCAGTCTTACGCCTTTCCTCAGCGGCCTCCTCCTTGCGCTTTTCCTTGGCGGCTTCTGCAGTCTTACGCCTTTCCTCAGCGGCCTCTTCCTTACGCTTTTCCTTGGCAGCTTCTGCAGTCTTACGTCTTTCCTCAGCAGCCTCTTCCCGACGTTTTTCCTTAGCGGCTTCTGCAGCCTGGCGCCTGGCTTCGGCAGCTTCCTCCCGACGTTTTTCCTTAGCGGCTTCTGCAGCTTGGCGCCTGGCTTCGGCAGCTTCCTCCCGGCGCTTTTCCTTAGCGGCTTCTGCAGCCTGGCGCCTGGCTTCGGCAGCTTCCTCCCGGCGCTTTTCCTTGGCGGCCTCTGCAGCCTGCCGCCTTGCTTCGGCAGCTTCCTCCCGGCGCTTTTCCTTGGCAGCCTCTGCAGCCTGCCGCCTGGCTTCGGCAGCTTCCTCCCGGCGCTTTTCCTTGGCAGCCTCTGCAGCCTGGCGCCTTGCTTCGGCAGCTTCCTCCTGGCGTTTTTCTCTGGCGGCTTCTGCAGCCTGACGCCTCGCTTCAGCAGCTTCTTCCCGGCGCCTTTGCGCGATCTGCTGTCTCTGATCTTCCAAATCCTGTGCGCTAGCAAGGAAGATGCGGCCATCCACCGGAAAGGCCCCTGGTAGTACTTGTGCTGATGCAACGGTCTGCTGGTTCAGTGCTAAAACCACCAAAATGGCTGATATAACATGTAACATTGTTTTCGAGGGGCTCATTCTATTGCCTCCGTTATTGGTTTCCATCAGGGTTGCTAGCGAGAAATGGTCACAGGCGCCGTCTGGAGACAAAAACCGGCTGCTGTCGTTAGAATAACATTATTAGTTTTGGCTATTTTTTTCACCCTCACAAAAAGCCTTATCTTCATTTATATTTGTATAATGTCAATAATTCTGCTTAACAACACACTCACCAATTGCGGTCTGGAAGGTATAATGACAGTTAGTTTGTGGTTATTGTTTAGGGTGGACTGGGAAAACGTCTCAATATGTAATTGTTTTTTGCAGTAGCAAGGCGAGGCGCCTGATCAACCGGAAATACAACACAAGCGGGAAAGAACAAAAAAATTAAACAAAAGTGTAGGCAGGTCGAATATCTGGTTAATCACATTTAACGTGTAATAAGTCCAGACAAAATATGAGCAGTCTAAGTATACTTAACTCCGTGCAATTGCAATTACTTTACAATTATTTATCACTAACCATCAGAGGGCGTTTGATTGCTGTTTATCGGAAGCTGCCAGATTGTTATCAGGTTGTTACTAACATGCAGTAGCGGAGGAGGGCAAAGGGACATTCTAGAGTCCCTCTCGATAAGGGGACGAAGGTGCCAGAACTCCATTTTGTGGGACAAGGGTGTTCAAGGGGGCAGGTTCAGGGGGACAGACACCTGAGGGATACGGGGGTCGGGATACGGGGGTCGGGATACGGGGGTCGGGCTAGACATTCGGACATTCTTCCCGCTATCTCGTTGTCCGAAACTCTAGCCAGCCCCCGTCACCTCTTTAACAGGGGATGAATTTCAGGTCTCCGACCCGGACCCCGTCTCCATTGGCCTGGATTCGGAATGAAGAAAAGGTCCGGTCGCCAAAGAGCGCCGCCAAAGCGACGTTCCCGGCAACGACAACTGACTGCATGCCCAGAGAGACTCCGTTGGCGTCAATGGCTTCGACGATCATCTCAGCGCACAGACCGTTTCGATTCAGATTGGAGGTCACGGAAAAGTCGCAAATGACCTGTCGTACCGGCGCCTTGAAGGTAAAAATCAGGGATTCCGAGCCATCGGTCATGTTGTCACAGTTGCCGGCGACACCAAGTCCATTCAATTTAAGACACGTGACCAGACCGGTCGAACCTGCCGCATTATTTGCACGGGCCGTGACGGTCACAGCGCCTACCTGCAACGAAGCGTCCCGAAAGTTGTCGAGCGCGGTAAAGTCGATCCTTAGTTGGCCCGCAGGAGGCGGTAGCGGTGCGGGACGGAGGGGGGTCGATGGCACCGGATCCCGTGACGGGACCGGTGTGGGAGCGGGAGGCGGCGGCACGGGGACGTTTTTGGCCAGCACGACCCCCGCGGGGATCATGCCCCCGGAGGCCAGAGTGATTAACCCCGTTTTGTCGAGATTCATGCGACAAATGGAACTGGCGACAAAGGTGCCTTGACCCCAGTAGAAGTGCCCTCCAGCTTCATCGACAGCGATCCCACCGATATATTGCAAACGATTGCACTCCACGAAGGAGTACTCCTGCTGCACGCCATCGAGATTGAACCTGCTGATGTGGAAATTGCCGTTGCCGGAGGAGGAGACGTACAGATTGCCGTTCTTAACGTCGACGGCCATCCATTGGGATGCTTCGGATCCGCTGGAAAAGGCGACCTGATTTCCGCCGTTCATTTGCGAAAAGAACATTGTGGTGCCCTGGTAGCAGCCGTCGAAATAGAGACGGTTCAGACTCGGAGCCATAGCCAGCGAACGGCTGCAGTAAAGTGGCTTGGCCAAAACGACCTGGACCTGATGCGAGTCCAGATGACAGACTTTGACCCGGTCGTTGCCGGTAAAACAGGTCCAGTACAGGTTTCCCGTCACGGCATCAAGGCAAACTTCCGAAGGCTTGGAGGGGTCATTCAGCAAGGTGCTGACTCCCGAACCATCGAGATTTGCCTGGCGGATGCAGTTTCCCTCCCGAGAGGTCCAATACATTTTTCCACGCACGACATCCACGGCCAGTCCGGTCGGAGTGTTTTCATTTTGGACGAGGACCTGACGGTTTTGGCCGGTGGTTGTGACGCGTTCAATCTTTCCGAAAGCGGAGTCGGCCCAATAAACGTAGTCCGCGGTCTGACTGATGAGGGGTTCCATGAAAACCTCCGATAGATGTGAATGGATAGGTGACCGGTTCGCTTGTTGCTGAAGTCAAGTTAACCGTATCGTATTAAACTGTCCCGGTCTGTAGCAGCAAATTGAAATGATGAGGGATCAAGGTCCAGGCGAAGCAGGGGGTAGAGGTTTGCTGGCGAATGGTTGCCAGGCGAGAGACAAAATCATTGCGATCGATGTCGTCGTGAAAAATCGCTTTCTGCTCAAGACCGCGGCAGATGATGTGGTGCAGTGCGCCAGGCGCATCTCTGCGAGCTTGTCGAGGCATACCGGATAGCTTGCCACATAATTAGTTCTTTACAACATTTACCCTACACCTGCCACCGGTGGCGCAGGATATCTGGTCTGGTGTCAACACTGCACCGATTCTTGGATTCTTGGGTCGTCCCCCAATTCCCCGGGTTTATCCCTCAGATAATCGCTCCCCTCGGGCCAATTGGGCCAGGTTTTTAAAGTCACCAGTTGGTACCATACTTCTAACTTTCTAAGCCTGGCCCCATTGCCTCCCCCCTTTTTTTAAAACGAATATCCATCACAGGGGATGGATTGCAGGTATGGCCCCGGTGTCGTTTATCGGGAGAAGGGATGAGTTTCCCTTTGACCTTTCAGGGGAGAGGGAGACTTAAGACAAAAAAAGCCTCCAGGAGCATACGGTCCCGGGAGGCTTTACTACTACACCAACCGCAAACGTCTGGAGTTTGCGATCCGAATTCCGAGGTGGTGTTGTGCCGGTTTTCCCTGCCAGAATGCGCGGGATGACAACCGTACCTTTGACGAGCACCCTATCTAACTTCTCTGAGCAGAATGGACAAACTTTTGAATCTCACTATTTGGCTTGAACCTGCAGTTTAATTCTCTTGGACCGTTGAAACGTGTTCATCCGTGCAAAAAGGACATAGCTCATTTATGCTGATTGTTGCATGGCACTCTGGACAATCAATTTTTTTTAAGAGTGATTTTATGGCCAGGTCTTTTACAATGCATCCAATTATAAATAGTATTGGAACTATTAAAACACCTGCCATAAATGCGGAATAAACATATATCGAAAACATAATGCACCCCCTATTACCTCGGAAGACGGGGACTCTTTTTGTATTTTACTGCATCCAGAAAAGTTAGACAATACAAATTTGATGGAAGTTTCGCCGCCATTTCAACCTCGTTGCGGCTCAATGCGGGACTGTCTCTTGCTTCCTGTCAACCGCCACGGTTATTTTCCACCCCCGTCGCCAACGTTATTTTTCAATTTAGCGACCAACGGGTTATTCCTTTAGGTTGTAGTCTGCTGAGGCCGTCCTCTCTTCCGGTATGATTCTCCCTTGAGCGGGAGGTGGTGAGCCTTGTGTGCCAGCCGGTCCATGAGCGAGTTTGCCAGCACTTGGTCAGGGAAGAGTCCCGGCCAGTCCCCCGGCGGACGGTTGGACGTTATGATGATGCTTCCCGCCTGGTGCCGTTCGGCCACGATTTCGTAGAACGCCTCGGTCTGCTCCTGGGTGAAGGCGGTCAGGCCAAGGTCATCGATGTTGAGTAACTGCGGCTTGAGGACGGTCCGCATGGTTTCCTCGTATGAGCACTCAATCCTTGCGGTGGCGAGCTTCCTGAAGAGCTTGGCCGCGGGTGGTGAACATGACGCTGTAGTTGTTGCGGCAGGCCCGGTTTCCCGGTGCCTGAGCAAGGTGCGCTGCTGCCTGTGAGGGTCAGGTCTTTATTCTTGATTTCCCCCCTAGGACAGACAAAAGATTCAAGAATAAAGACCTGACCCCCATGTCTAGAATAAAGACCTGACCCCCATGTCTGCCGGCGGACGGTTGGACGTTATGATGATGCTTCCCGCCTGGTGCCGTTCGGCCACGATTTCGTAGAACGCCTCGGTCTGCTCCTGGGTGAAGGCGGTCAGGCCAAGGTCATCGATGTTGAGTAACTGCGGCTTGAGGACGGTCCGCATGGTTTCCTCGTATGAGCACTCAATCCTTGCGGTGGCGAGCTTCCTGAAGAGCTTGGCCGCGGGTGGTGAACATGACGCTGTAGTTGTTGCGGCAGGCCCGGTTTCCCGGTGCCTGAGCAAGGTGCGCTGCTGCCTGTGAGGGTCAGGTCTTTATTCTTGATTTCCCCCCTAGGACAGACAAAAGATTCAAGAATAAAGACCTGACCCCCATGTCGACCCCCATGTCGCCGCTATTAAGGAAGGAAGTGTTTTGCCTCAGTCGGAAATGGACTTTCAGGCCGCTTGAGTTAGTGGAATGCCAGTGTTTTCCGAGTTGATGCCCTGAGCACTGGCCCGTAATCTTTTTTTTCTTCTCAGCTCTCTTGCCTCTTCG
>Ga0209123_1002284_pt1 | contig 16626 bp, 5 predicted proteins | sample BarGraIncu00431A_FD_184500 | JGI IMG/M metagenome (GOLD analysis project Ga0209123, IMG submission 184500) | Arctic peat soil microbial communities from Barrow, Alaska, USA - Barrow Graham LP Incubations 004-31A (SPAdes) (version 2) | ecosystem: Environmental > Terrestrial > Soil > Wetlands >...
AAGATCAATGACTCTCGCATTGTGAAATGCTTTAAAAACCCCTGGCTTATTAACTGCACCACTTATATATACGACGATCTCCTTGTTTTTTTCCTCTGCGCCTTTAGCAAGGGCCTCACTTGATGATGCACTTTCACTCACTGAAGTTTTCTGCCAAAAACTATAAAAACTACCGATCGCAATCAGAATTCCTAAGATAACAATAAAAATTATTTTTTTCTGTTGTTCACCCACGATATTATCCCCCATTCCATTTCCAGCACTATTAGCTAGTTGTGAATAGTATGCCTTTTTTTCCCAACAAAAAAACCAATCTTTTTAAAAGATCGGTTTTTTCATATTCATAGTAGCCTGTTATTGGCTATTAATTACTTGTTACTGTTCAGCCTTTTTCATCTAGAATCAATCCCGCTATAGTAACGTAAACAAATGAAATTTAAGTACCAGCTGTGAACCAGCAGATTTTTCATAAAGGGAATCTGCTGGTTTCTTTGATATTATTAAGCGGATAGTTTCCAACTTGTTGCATCAGTTGTATACCATGAACCATTCATATGGAAACTGTTTAGACTATTGGTACCACCTGCTCCCCAGTTTTCTAGAGTGAGATGGTCTCCTGTTGTGGTACTAATTACAAGGTTAGATCCGTCAAGTATCATGGACAAATCCGTTGTCCCCAAATTACCAAATTCCACCTTGTCACTGCTACTGCCATCAAAAGCAGTTATTAAGTCGTTGCCTGAGCCTATACCGAAGACGTAGGTATCGCTGCCTATACCACCGGTCAGTGTATCGTTTCCAGCGCCACCATCCAAGTAATCATTCCCGGCACCTCCATAAAGAACGTTATTGCCGTTGTTTCCAACTATACTGTTATCCAGTTCATTGCCAGTGCCATTGATATTGGCTGTTCCACTTAGGGTTAGATTCTCAACATTGCCTCCTAGTATGTAACCAATGCTGGACTGCACATTGTCAGTACCTTCACCAAAGTTTTCTACTACGGCATCACCAGAATTGTCTACAACATAGTTGTCATTACCAGCCTTACCGGCCATATAGTCAGCACCTATACCACCGTCTAAAATATCATTGCCGGTACTGCCATACAAATAATCGTTGCCATCCATTCCCTCGATTGTATTATTACGGCCTGACATACCATCTATAGCGTCTGCTCCTGCTGTTCCATAGGTTATAGCCTTATCATCAATCTGTTCCCCTGTATAGGTGCTACCATCAGCGAAATGAAAGTTCTCCACTTGATTATTAAGGCCGCTAAACCACCCTGATGTTGTGAGAGTCTCGTTTGTTACCTTATTCGTCATAACCAAATTATTGCCACTTACTGTGTAAGTTAGCGAATCCACCGTCAGCCCCGCACCAAACTGTACTATATCCTGACCATCAGTATAAACTCCTGTGTTGATAGTATCATTGCCTGACCCCGCGCCCCATATAAATATATTGACGCCTGAACCACCTACTGCTAAATCGTTGGTCGCTCCGCTGTTGAAGTTAAACGTGTTGACTCCCGATCCACCATCAGCTTGATTATTGGTCGAATCGTCGTTGAAGTTAAATGTATTTACGCCAGTACCGCCTTGCGCGTAATTATTACTGGCTCCACCAAAATAATACGTGTTGTCTCCGGATCCGCCATATACCTTGTTATTGCTAGCTCCGCTATAGAAATAAAATGTGTCACTTAGGTCATTTCCACCGTAAGCGATATTATTACTAACTCCACTAAAGTTGTATGTATTGACTCCGGATCCACCGTACACGGTATCGTTGCTGGATCCTTCCCAGAAATAAAATGTGTCGCTTCGGTCATTTCCACCGCGAGCTTCATTATCATTAGCCCCGGTAAAATAATATATGTTGTCGCCGTATCCGCCATATACCGTATCACTGCTGGCTCCGTCATAAAGACTAAATGTATCGCTTTGCCCTCCGCCGATAGCAATATTATTACTTACTCCACTAAAGCCATAAGTGTTGACACCGGATCCGCCATATACTGTATCATTGCTGGATCCGCCATAGAAATGAAAGTTGTTTTGACCGTTGCCTCCGTGGGCAATATTATTGCTAGCTTCGGTAAACTCGTACTCGTTGTCTCCAGATCCACCGTACACAGTATTATTGCTGGCTCCGTCATAAAGACTAAATGTGTCGCTTTGTCCTCCGCCGATAGCAATATTATTACTTACTCCACTAAAGCCATAAGTGTTGACGCCGGATCCTCCATATACTTTATCATTGCTGGATTCGCCATAGAAATGGAAGTTGTTTTGACCGTCTCCTCCGTGGGCAATATTATTGCTAGCTTCGGTAAACTCGTACTCATTGTCTCCAGATCCACCGTACACAGTATTATTGCTGGCTCCGTCATAAAGACCAAATGTGTCGCTTTGTCCTCCGCCGATAGCAATATTATTACTTACTCCACTAAAGCCATAAGTGTTGACACCGGATCCTCCATATACTGTATCATAGCTGGATTCGCCATAGAAATGGAAGTTGTTTTGACCGTCGCCTCCGTGGGCAATATTATTGCTAGCTTCGGTAAACTCGTACTCGTTGTCACCGGATCCGCCATACACCGTGTCATTGCTTGCTTTGTAGAAACCAAATGTATTGCTTTGACCACTACCGTGAGCTACGTTGTCACTATCTCCATTAAAGTCATATTTGTTGACCCCGGAACCACCATATACCGTATTATTGCTAGCTCCACAATTAAAAGTAAAAGTATCATTGAGTGAATTACCAACACCGATAATATTATTACCGGTCAACACCAAGTTTTCCAGGTTATCCCCCATATTATAGCTTACGCTTGAATACACAGTATTATTTATGCCTGTGCCCGCTATTACCACATCACCGATGTTGTCTACTATATAGGTGTCGTTGCCCACGCCGCCTATCATAGTATCGGCTCCGGTTCCGCCGTCCAGTATGTTGTTACCGTTGTTGCCAGTGATAATGTTGTTTAGAGTATTGCCCGTACCATTGATATTAGCTAAACCAGCCAGAATCAGGTTCTCAACATTGGCTCCTAGCGTGTAGTTAATGCTAGACTGCACAGTGTCTATGCCTTCACCAGCCTTCTCGGTAACGACGTCACTAGCATTATCCACCACATAGGTGTCGTTACCTAGTCCACCGGCTAAGGTGTCCGCGCCAGCTCCTCCATCAAGGATATTATTGCCATTATTGCCAGCGATGGTGTTCTTCAAGGAATTCCCAGTGCCGTTAATATTGCTTGTACCCGTCAAAGTCAGTTTCTCGATGTTGGCACCCAACGCATAGGTGACACTAGCCTGCACGCTGTCTGTGCCTCCGCTAGCATTCTCGGTCACGACATCACCGGCGTTATCAACCACATAGGTATCATTACCCAGGCCGCCAGCCATAGTATCTGCACCCAAGCCGCCGTCCAGAATGTCATTACCAGCCCCACCATTCAGAATATTGCTGACACTATTGCCAGTGATGATGTTATCTAAGGTATTACCTGTACCATTAATAGCTGTCGTACCCGTCAGCGTCAAATTCTCCACATTGGCTCCCAAGGTATAGGTAATAATAGATTGTACTGTATCTGTGCCTTCATTGGCATTTTCGATCACACTGTCACTGGTATTGTCGACCACATAGATGTCATCACCGACGCCCCCGGCCATGGTGTCCGCACCAAAACCACCATCTAACGTATCATTACCGCCGTTGCCGTACAATGAGTCATTACCAGCCAAGCCATAAATACTGTCGTTATTCGCTCCACCGGTTAGTGTATCGTTACTTGTGGTTCCTGTAATGGTATTGTTGCTGCTGGCAGTTGCCCGACTGGTAGCTTCCGCCGCGGTCATCTGGCTACCATCGCTAAATAGGAACTTCTCTACCTGATAATTCTCTCCGTTAAACCAGTTGGATAAGGTAAGCGTTTCACCACTGGCTTTAATCCGTAAGACAAGATCCTGCGCAGTCTGTTGAAAGTCGAGGGAATCACTTAGAATGCCTTGACTAAATTGCACAGTGTCGAAACCATTACCATCGGTTCCTGCGTAGCTGTCGATGGTATCATTGCCGGAACCGCTGCCATAGATGTAAGTATCGTCACCGAGACCACCTGCTAGGTAATCATTTCCAGACTGGCCATCAAGTAGGTTGTTGCCGTTGTTGCCAGTGATAGTGTTGTTTAAGGAATTACCAATACCGTTAATATTACTTGTGCCAGTCAAAGTCAGATTCTCAACGTTGGCACCTAATGTATAGGTAATGCTGGACTGCACCGTATCAGTCCCTTCACTAGCATTTTCGGTCACGACGTCACCTGCATTGTCGATCAAGTATGTGTCATTACCAAGTCCACCTATCATTGTATCCGCGCCCATACCGCCATCGAGGATATTATCACCGCTATTGCCGGTCAGCATGTTGGCAAGTGCATTACCCGTGCCATTTAGATTCGAAGTTCCTGTCAATGTCAGGTTTTCAATGTTCGCTCCAAGGGTATAGGTAACACTAGACTGCACTGCATCCGTGCCTTCACTAGCGTTTTCCGTCACGACATCACCTGCATTGTCGACCACGTAGGTGTCATTACCAAGTCCACCAGCCAATGTGTCAGCGCCTGCGCCGCCATCGAGGATATTATCACCGCTATTGCCGGTCAGCATGTTGGCAAGTGCATTACCCGTGCCATTTAGATTCGAAGTTCCTGTCAATGTCAGGTTTTCAATGTTTGCTCCAAGGGTATAGGTAACACTAGACTGCACCGTATCAGTGCCTTCACTAGCATTTTCGGTCACGACGTCACCAGCATTGTCGATCAAGTAGGTGTCATTACCAAGTCCACCTATCATTGTATCCGCGCCCAAACCGCCATCGAGAATATTGGCACCGCTATTGCCTGTCAGCATGTTGGCAAGTGCATTACCCGTGCCATTTAGATTCGAAGTTCCTGTCAATGTCAGGTTTTCAATGTTCGCTCCAAGGGTATAGGTAACACTAGACTGCACTGTATCTGTACCTTCACTAGCATTTTCAGTCACGACGTCACCAGCATTGTCGACCACGTAGGTGTCATTACCAAGTCCACCTATCATCGTATCTGCCCCGGCTCCGCCGTCGAGAATATTGGCACCGCTATTGCCCATAATAATATTATTTAAATCATTGCCTGTCCCATTAACATTGTCGTTTCCATTCAAAGTTAAGTTCTTTGCGTTAGATTCAAGCGCATAGCTGGTACTGGATTGTACTGTACACATATCGTTAAGTTGCTTTGCTGTCAATACGCTCCCATCTGCGAATTGCACCTCACTTACCTGAGAAGTCGATGAAACGAACCAGTTAAGAATGTCGAGCGTTTCTCCCGTGTTTTTGTTTCGTAGTACCACATCACTTCCTTGCTGCAGGTAATCTAGGGAATCAGTAGCGATGCCGGCGCCCAACCGCACGACGCCTTGCTGAGGGACTCCCTGATCGTCTGTCGAACTGGTATTGCATATGGTATCATCGCCTGAGCCTTGACCCCATAGATACGTGTTATTACCACCCGTACCAAAGAGCATATCGTTTCCAACACCACCAGTTAACACGTTCCCATTTCCATAGGCATAAATATAATCGGACCCACTGCCACCATCCAAATTATTGTTAGACCCGTAAGCATTCAAGGTGTCGTTTCCATCACCGCCAGCTAGAGTATTTCCGTCATTATAAACATAAATATAATCGTCCCCACCGCCGCCAGCTAAATTATTGTTAGATCCGTACGCATACAAGGTGTCGTTTCCATCACCGCCTAAAATTGTGGAATAGCTACCATAAACATTTATGATATCGTTGCCTGATCCAGCATCTACATTATCATCGTCGTTCCAAATTTCAATATTATCGTTGCCTCCAAAAGCATATATTTGATCGCCTTTATTAAAGTTTTTTATTGTATCGCTTGCCTCAGTTCCTTGAATAATGGCTCCTCCGTCAAATTCTTTCAATATTGCTAATCCACTTACTTGTGTGGTTGACAATGTGCTCCCGTCGGCAAATTTAATAGCATCCATTTGGTAGGCTCGATCGCTAAACCAGTGATATAGACTCAACGTCTCGCCGGTATTCTTGATTTTTAGGACCAAATCATTCTCAATGCGAAAATAGTCGAGCGAATCTTGTGTTATGCCAGCGTTAAGTTGCACACTGTCTACACCATTGTCGCTGTGATAACCGTTGATGACCTCATTACCTGATCCTATTCCATAAAGATAGGTGTCGTTCCCTCCCCCGCCTTCCATATAATCGTTTCCCGCCCCGCCATCTAATACATTATTACCACTGTTGCCAAAGATCATATTATCCAGTTCGTTACCTGTGCCGTTAATATTTCCACTTCCAGTAAGTATGAGTTGCTCCGTATTTGCGGACAAGGTATCAGTTACTGTGGATTGCACGGTGTCCCAACCTTCACCAATTTTTTCGATGATAACATCGCCGGGATCCTTTACGATGTAGGTATCGTCGCCTGTACCGCCCATCATAATTACTTGACCTGAATCTCCGTACCCAAGAGTGTTGTTACCACTTAAATCAGGCAGCTGAAGCAAACCTTGATTATTAATAAACGGAAGATTATCTTCGGATAATCCAGAATAATCTATAATTGTCACTTCGCCATTATCATCGCTGAAAACATAGTTTGTGTTATCAGACATATGTGTTATAAAGTTTTCTTCTCCATTGCCACCAACATAGTTATAATACGAACCATCAATAAAAGTCATTTGTAGTTTTTCTTCGCCGTTATTATAGTAATAGCTTAAAGTTGTGCCATCATTTAGGCGCTCGTCGGCAGTTACTGTATTATCCTTCTGAATGTAATGGAGATATGAGCCGTCAGGAATATCCGCATTATAAGTAATATTACCGTTTAATTCCTGTATATACTCAATAATGGTCTTCTCCTCCCAACCCTCCCCAATAGCTAATTTGTTATTAACAACGCCTGACCGCCCCACAAAAGGATTACCTGTAATGTTCCTATTATCGATAGCTAGCACCCGCCAATTGTCTCCACTTAGTTGTGCGTCATTATCCGCAATGAAGAATTGATGAGGTCCTTCGTAATTCATGGTGTTAAAAGAATAGCCAATACCAGAGGGAAGACGTCCTTGTCCATTGGTTTGCTGAAATGATACTTCGCCAAGCAGAAGATTACTCTCTGACGGGTACATATTCCGCTGAAAAGTAGACGGACCTACTGAGCAGCTACTCAATTGTATTCTATTAATATAATCATCTATCCAAGAGTACCATATTCCATTATTCCCAGTCGTGTACTGTGTAGTAATTTGGGAATTAGCATCATAGGTAAATTTATTCAATATATAAAAATCTGCATCAGATCCCATTTGACTCTCTATGTACCCATATAAAGATGGATCGGCGAAATCAAGATTGGACAGAGACGTGTATTGAGACACCACTTGATTAAAAGGAGTGGCTAAACGTTCAAGAAGTTGCTGAAAATTTGGTACTGCATCAGATATAGCAAAAACATCTTGGCTATCTACAAAGTGCACTTCATTCGGCAAATTCGGGTCATAGGTTTTCGGTACAACTGGTTCATAAGGATACTCCTTCCATTCAGTCCATTGTTTAATTGTATGAGCATTAAGCGCTTCTAATGCAGTGATTCTTAATGCTCCTATATCACCAAAAGGAGACGACAAAATATCAGAGAAATCCCCTAGTTGATCGCTGCCTAGCGGACGTCCATTTACAATTTCCGAATTACCAATATGATTCCCAGTCATACCAATAATGTCTTGTCTTATAATATGATTCGTTATGTCTCCTTGGGGCACAGCGGTAACAACTTCACCAGTGGGTATAATATCGCCGTTATTGTCCATGGTAGTGTAGCTTAAGCCTGCTACTCCCGGCGCATTAAACGTTTCGGTATGTATAAATGTTCCTTTTTCATCAAGATTATTTGCCACAAGCTGTGCTAATGCTCCGCCTAGGGAATGCCCAGTTATGTTAAACGCCGAATCTGGATAATCTTTATACTTTGCACTATTCCGCACAGAAGCAAAATAATCTTTTGCTTGTTGATAAGTTATAGGAACCTGACCATTCCATATTTCAGGATCTGCGACAACATAATCCGCGGGTTTATGTGACCCGACATAAGCTATCACTACCTCATGAGTCACTGAATTTTCATAAGTAGCAGCCTCAAAACCTGCTATTCCAGTCACACTGTTCTTAAATTGCCAAGCTCTATAACTTGAATGTTCATAACTGTATTCACTCAGGTAAGCTAATTCTTGAGTTGTTGCCAAATTCTTCGCCCCCTACTTTTATTTAGATATGATGTCAGACACTAAATTAGGATAGTTACTTATTCAAGATTCCATATCACTATCATCCTTTCACCAGTTGATACCAGCTTTTTGCCGTCTCGGCTAAACGACAACTTTGATACTCTAGGAACTGGATTTTCTAATTCTTTGACAAGGTTGCCGGTGTTAACATCCCAAAACTTGATTTCCGAAGTGGATGCACCGCCAGCTACGATATATCTACCATCAGGGCTAAAGGCCATAGCACGAATTGATCCAGCTTTATTTAGACTTTGCGTAAAGAGATATTGCCCAGTGTCAACATTCCAGACTTCAATAGCATCTTGGTTATGACCCCCATCTTTAGTTACGTACTTATGAAAATGTAACGCGACAAGTTTGCCGTCATTGCTGCTACAGGTCCCATAAAGCTCCATCTCTTTATCCGTGGAGGTAAAATCGAAGGTCTTAATGACACTTTCCGAATCTAAATCCATTAAACGATGCTGCTTGTGGTCCCTAACAAAATAGCACGTATCGCTTAGCCAAAAGGCGAACCCGCTTCCAACAGGCAATGTTCTGACTAAATTACCTGAGCTAAAATTCCAAACCTCATATGCGTTTTGGTCCGCATGCACCCGCGTTGCCACATAAGTTCCACCAGGGCTAAAATCAATGGACTCAACATTATTTCTCGTTCGGCCTGAAGGGGCGCTCCGCTTAAACCTTTCAACTTTTGTCCCCGTTTCCATATCCCAGACTTCCATACCGATTCGCGCTTGGTCGATTTGGGGCGATGCAGTACCGGCAATAATATATCTACTATCAGGACTAAACGCTATTGCTTCTACAAATCCGCTATTCTCAAATGTTTTTACTACCTGCCTAGTCTTAACATCCCAGACATTTATTTGTTTACTACTCTGTATCGCCGAAGCAATATATCTCCCATCAGCGCTGAAAGCCATGTCTTGAATCCAGTTTTTCTCCGTGATGATTATCATTTGGCTGGATACTCCTGCTTTCAAGCTACTTAATCTTGTTGCATATTCCATTCTGGGTAAATATGCCACCAAGACTGCCAAGACCATGACCATGACCGTCACTGTTTTCCAGGATAGAGTTATACTTTTAGCGTCAGCATTGAATTGAAATAGCTCTTTATGCACCCACAGGTATCTGATAATTGCAATGAAACTAGTTAAGAGAACTAGTTCCTGGGTGATAAAGGAAGCAAAATCGCTCGAAAATCGTGCTTCAAGTAAAACGACTAAGAACCCACGCAAAATAAGATATATATGTTTTAATATTTCTAATGTTAGCGAGGCCTGTAATAAAACCCATCCTGCAGGCCTTGGCCTCCAAAGTGCCACAGTAACAAGACCTGGCAATATCGCCGTAGAGTACAATTTCCAATTATAAAATTCGGGATTAATAATATACAAAAATGGTATCTGAGCTCTATGAGACGAAACGCCCTGCCAACCCACTACTAGAAGATAAACCACATAGAGTAGATTTGCTGTGAAGATATATTTAACAATGTGAAATAATTTATTTTCTTTAATAACGATTCACTCCTTTTTTTGCAATTTTTGGAATAGCCCCTCTTTACAGTGTTGATACCAGTAATAAACTGTTAGATCGATTACACTACTCACTTCAGTCAGCCCAAGGCTATAGATAAGGCCTAACATTCATTGCATCTAAGTGCTCTATATCATTCATCACTACACGATTAAAAAAACACCATTTTTAACCATTTTCCCCTTCTTATGTAAATCATTAAGCTTTCCTTTAATAAAGTACAAATTATTAATTTTTTATCAAAAACTTGCAAGTTATATATTTTTTTACAACATATCAATATCCCTCACCCAACTCCTACCCCTCCTGCTGCAAATAAAGCCCATAATACACTCCATGTCTCCCCACTAATTCCTCATGGGTTCCCTCCTCAATCACTCGTCCCCGTTCCAGCACAATAATCCGATCACAGCGCCGCACTGTTGACAATCGGTGGGCAATCATAATCATGGTACGTCCCTTTGAAATTTGATCTAGATTATCCATGATAATCCTCTCTGATTCATAATCCAAAGCACTCGTCGCTTCATCGAAAATTAATATGCGCGGATTGGTAAGTAACGCCCTAGCAATCGAGATCCGTTGTCGCTGACCACCGGATAGAGATGCCCCTCTTTCTCCAACGATCGTGTCATAACCATCGGGAAATTCCTGAATAAACTCATGGGCACCACTATTGGTTGCCGCCTGAGTAATATCTTCCATGGGTGCATCGAGCCTGGCTGCTCCAATATTGTCGCGGATTGTACCATTAAAGAGAAAACTGTCTTGCAAGACCACGCCAATCTGCCGTCTCAGCCAAGCAGGCTCCACCTGAGCCAAATCCACACCATCAATCAGGATTCTACCTGATTCAGGCACATATAGCCGTTGAATCATTTTCGTCAAGGTACTTTTACCTGATCCTGAACGCCCTACAATACCAATACTAGAACCTGGCCTTATATTGATACTCACTTGATACAAGGCTTCTGACATATCTGGACGATAACGAAAAGCTACTCGATCAAAGACAATATCTCCCTGGACAGCAGGCAACGTGGTACGACTCGCATTAAAGGCGGGTTCAGCCGGCTCATTTAAGATATCGCCCAGTCTGTCCACCGATACCATGGTCTGTTGGAAATTCTGCCACATATTGACCAAACGCAAGATGGGAGCAATGACCTGTCCTGACATCATTTGAAAGGCAATGAGTCCACCAACACTGAGTTTATCCTGCATGACCTGATATGAACCAAACCATAAGATAATTAAGGTAAAAGCTTGCTGAATAAAAGTTCCAATATTACCAGCCACATTGCTTAGATTGGCCGTGGCAAAGGATGTCTTTGTATACCTTGCCAGCATTTGTTCCCATTTCCGAATAAACTGGGATTCCACCGCCAAGGACTTGACACTTTGGATACCTGTCACCGTTTCGATTAAAAATGCCTGATTTTCCGATCCAGCTGCGAATTTATCGTTGAGTCGTTTGCGATAAATCGGGGTTGCTACGACATTCAGAATAATGTAGAGAGGTAAAACAAGTAGAGTAATCCAGCTTAAATAACTACTATACATAAACATGGCAATGATATATACGATGGCGAAAATGGTATCAAGTACCACAGTAAGACCTGAGCCTGTGATAAATTGACGCACATTATCAAGTTCCTTTACCCTTGCCACCACTTCTCCCACCTGCCATGTTTCAAAGTACTTGACAGGCAAGGCTGTAATATGGCGAAACAATTTAGTACTCAACGCGACATCAATGCGATTGGTCGTATGGGTAAATAAGTAACTACGAAGTCCAGTCATCCATATCTGAAAGACGGACACGAAAATCATCCCGAAAATTAATACATCCAAGGTATTCAAACTGCGATGGATGAGGACCTTATCAATGATGACCTGTGTAAACATAGGAGTCACCAAACCAAAGAGTTGTAGAATAAAAGATAAAAATAAGACTTGCCCCAAAAAACGTTTATAACGCCAAATGGCAGGAATGAACCAGTATAAGCCAAATTTTCTTTCTATTTTTGTCCGCTTGGAACTATGACGGCGAGTGAAAAGCACAGTCTCGCCACTCCAGGCTTCAAAGAAGTTTTTAAGTGGCAATATAAAGGGATGTTTTCTGTAGGGATCAATAATAACGATTTTCCCATTTTCCAGTTTGGTCATTACTACATAATTACCATTTTTGAGAATGGCTACAGCCGGCAGTGGTGCTTTTGCAAGCCTTTTTTGAGTGATTGTAATCAAACGTACTTTAAGCCCCAGTTCTCCGGCAGCCCTTAGCATGGTCATGGTATCCATGCAATCTGCGCCCGAGACTACATAGGCTCGGCGCAGCTGAGCTTCATCGGCTGGTATACCGAACATCTTGGCGACTGTCACCAAACAGCAAATGGCTGTATCTACCTTGTCGGCTGTTATTTGTATCGCGCATTGCTCTTTACTCATCTTCTTACCTCTCCCTTAATGCCTCACTTTGATACTGACGGAAAGGATCTAGGAAGAATTCAATAATTCTTTTTCGCCTGATCTTTATTTCACCAGTGGCCGTCATTCCAGGGCTCAATGCTGCATAATGGTCATTTACAATAAAGGAGTTCTTATCAAGGCGTAAGAGGACCCGATATACCCGTCCTTTTTCTTTATCTTCCACAGCGTCAGGGCTAATATCCACCACTGTAGCATCAATGGTGCCATACTTTTGAAAACTAAATGTTTCAATTTTAACTTCGGCGGCTTGATCGGGCTTAATAAAACCAATATCTTTATTGGCAACCCACGCTTCCACCTGTAGTTCTGCATCTTCGGGAACGACCTGCAACAGTTCTTGGGCAGGAGTTACAATCCCGCCAAGCGTATGTATCGCAAGTTGACTGATCCTACCATCTATGGGTGCAACAATTCTTGACAGGCGATTTTTCTCTTCCACTTTTTTTAGTTCCTCCATATTGGCCTGTAATTGTTTACGATCATCGACTAATTGGGTACTGATATCACGGTTACGTTCTGCAATTACCGCCCTAACTGCTTCCCTACTTTGCAATAGTGCCCATTCTAGCCGCGCTATTTCAGAGGTTTGGGTCATAATATTATGCTCTAATTCCAGGCGTTTCTCCTGGTGATCAAAGAGCGTAAACATTGCTATGGCATTTTCATTCACCAATTGTTCAATTCTTTTCTCTTTTTTACTAGCTATTTCATACAGCGATACATATTTTGCATAAGTAGCTTGGTTACTACTTAAATTAGCCTCATTCTGTTTGATATTGAATTCAGCTGTTGACAGCTTCGAATTATATTCGATGAGTCTGCTTTGATATAATTTGACTTGAAAATCAATATCCTTCTCCTCAAGGTCAGGATACTTCTGAGGAACAAATAGTCTTTCTTCCTTTTCTGCTGTGAGCCGATCGCTTTCCAGACTATAATAGGCCACTGTTTTTCTGATTCGTGCTACATCAGCAGCCGTCAATATCGTGTCGAATTCTAGTAGCACTTCTCCCTGCACTACCTTCTGTCCATCTTTGACATAAATGCTTTTTACCACCCCTTTGTCTTCTGCTTGTACCACTTTTACATGTCCAACAGGCAAAAGTTTTCCTGGAGCAACAGCTACTTCATCCACCTTCCCAATGAGCGTCCATAGTAAAATGCCGGTGATTAATATAAAAAATGTCCATAACATGATCTGTCCGACCGGTGATGGTGGTGTTTCTAATACCTCTAGTGCAGCCGGTAAAAACTCTGTTTCATGCTCAGGGCTCTGCGGCTTTATTTTTTCTCGTAATAATTGAGCTATTTTTGCTATCATCTTATACCTCTTGTTGTTTATATAAATTATAATAATGCCCAATGCACGCCATTAATTCATCATGCGTTCCTTGTTCAACGACCTGTCCTTGCTCCATGACGATAATCCGGTCACAGCGGCGTACTGTTGATAATCTGTGAGCAATCATAATCATAGTACGCCCGTTAGAAATTTCATCTAAATTACCCATGATAATCCTTTCAGATTCATAATCTAAAGCACTGGTTGCTTCATCAAAAATTAGGATCGCCGGATTGGTCAGTATCGCCCTGGCTATTGCAATACGTTGTTGCTGTCCCCCGGATAATGACATACCCCGCTCACCAACTGTAGCATCATACCCTTCAGGCAGTTCTAGTATAAAGTCATGAGCACCAGCCATTTTCGCAGCATCAATGACTTCTTCAATGTCAGCATCTGGACGAGCGATGGCAATATTATCTCTCACACTACCATTAAATAAAAAGTTCTCTTGTAAAACCGTGCCAATTTGCCGCCTAAGCAAAATGGGATTAATATGCGCCAAATCCACACCATCTATAAATACTTGACCACTTTCAGGTAAGTAGAGCCTTTGCACTAATTTAGTTAGGGTACTTTTCCCTGAACCTGAACGACCAACAATTCCAATTTTCATGCCTGGGTAAATCTTAATTGTAACGCAGCGCAAAATTTCCTGCCCCTCAGCATGATAGCGGAAGCTCACTTGATCAAAAACTATCTCCCCTCCCACGGCCGTCATTTTTTTTAGCTGGTTGCTAGTCGAAGGTTCTGGTGGCGTATTTAATATGTCACCTAACCTTTCAACAGATAGTGCTGTCTGTTGACAAGATTGCCATATGCTGGTCAAGCGATAGATGGGTGCACCGGCTTGCCCTGCAAGCATTTGAAAAGCGATTAATTGTCCAATCGTCATTTCCCCATTCATGACCTTATGACCACCAAAAAGCAATATCAATAAACCAGTCAAGCTTTGAATTAGGGTGCCAAAACTTCCGATGATCATGTTAAACTTAGAGCTTTCAAATGTGGCGCGAATAAACTTAGCCAAAAGTTTTTCCCACTTATGATTGAACTGAGGTTCAATGGCTAGCGATTTTATGGTATGTACTCCGGTGATGGCTTCCACAAGGAAAGCATTGCTTTCTGCACCAGTTGCCCACACTGTCTCTAAGCGACTACGATAGATTGGCGTGGCAATAATGTTTTGCAACAAATACAATGGCAAGGAAATTAAAGCAATCAAGGTCAAAGCCCCATCATAATAAAACATAACCGCAATAAATACGATGGAAAAAAAAGCATCTAAAAATACGGTCATCGCAGAACCTGTCAAAAACTCGCGGATACTATTTAATGCAGCGACTCGTGCCAAGGTATCACCCACCCTACGGAGTTCAAAATACCGCAGAGGTAAGGTAATCAAATGTCTGAATAACCTGGCACCTAGAATCATGTCCATTTTATTGGTGGTGTGAGCCGATAGATAGGTACGTAGTATATTCATACCCATTTGAAAAAATGCTGCAAATAATAATGCCAACGCAAGAACATCCAGAGTTGCTACTCCTTTATGCACCAATACTTTATCAATAATGACTTGGGTAAACAGTGGTGTCAGCAGACCAAATAACTGCAAGAAAAAAGAAGCGATTAAGACATCTCGAAAAAAATCCTTATATTTTAATATTACGGGAATAAACCATGCTAAATTAAATTGGTGCCCCGCCTCCTGTAAGCTAAAAGGCCGTTTAATGGTTATCACTTCTCCACTCCAAATAGTCGAAAATTCCTCAAGTGGCATCGCCACTGGTCGCCCTACTTGGGGATCAAATAATAATATCTTCTGTGGATTCTTCCTACCAATGACCAGGTAAGTCCCATCCTGCATTATGGCAATCGCCGGTATGGGGACTTTTTCTAATTCATCTACCTTAGGCTTTATTATTTTTGCTTTTAACTTTAGAAGCTTAGCAGACTTTAAAAGAATTCGATTATCCATTACACCTTTGCCCAAGTATGTTGCGCGTATTTTTTCTTCATCTGTGGCAACTCTGAGTGCACTCGCTACCATCATCAAACATGTTAGCCCAGTATCATAATATGCCACTTCATCCCAATCTTTTTTTTGTTTTTCTCCTTGTATTGTCATGCATTACCTCGCTTTTTTTATTGACCCAATGATCAATCGTAAGTCAGCTAAAAAAACACAAAAACCGACCTATCAAAAAGACGGTCGGTTACACTATCCGCTCCCGCCAACCAAAGTGTCCATATACTGGTTGGCGTTCATTGCTTTCCAATGAATTTATTTAGTTATCACTCAGATCTTTCATTACTTGACACTAATTATTAAGAAATCGTTAAAAAATTATATATCCATAGTATATCATTGGATATTTTGTTAAACAATTACTTTAATTTTACAAAATTCGATATCAAATTAAACCACACCACTATTAGCGACACAAATAAGATTTTGATTCATTTTAGAAGCAAATCTAATGTTTTCATAATGCTCATCTTTGAACAAAAGCTCACTTTTGTTATTTTTCAATGAAAATAAATATATCAATGCGCTGGATGAGCACCTTCGTGAGAAGATCAATAGAGAAAAAAGAGGGCGAAGCCAGTTGTGAATGATATGCCTTTTTTTCCCAGCAAAAAAACCGATCTTATAAAAAGATCGGCTTTTTCATATTTATAGTAGCCTGTTATTGGCTATTAATTACTTAATGGAATCGTAGCCTATCTGTAAGGCCTTCATGTTCTTTTCAATTGTTGCTTTGGGCACTCTTTTGGCCACAGCCTTCTGAATGGTTTCCAATGATACAACTCCTGTCGCTTTCACCAGTAGCCCCAAGG
>Ga0209123_1002285_pt1 | contig 16611 bp, 16 predicted proteins | sample BarGraIncu00431A_FD_184500 | JGI IMG/M metagenome (GOLD analysis project Ga0209123, IMG submission 184500) | Arctic peat soil microbial communities from Barrow, Alaska, USA - Barrow Graham LP Incubations 004-31A (SPAdes) (version 2) | ecosystem: Environmental > Terrestrial > Soil > Wetlands >...
TTTTATAAGAATTATGGGATTTTTGTTTGGTGGAATTCTATCTTTAATAGGTACGCTTGCAATAGTTGCTCTATGCGCTTCATGGATGATATAAATTGATAAAAAGAAGATGAACGCATTCTTTATATATAAGTACGATAAAAAAGATGACAGATAGTAACTTCTAAATACAAAAGGAGAAGTTGAAGAAAAGGAATATTTAAACAGAAATAAATCTGACATATAGGAATATTCTGATGCAACGTACACTCAATTAGGAATTATAAATAACCAGAGTATTTTTTATTACATTAATAACCAAAGTATACCATCTAATACTAACTACTTAAGATAACCCTTGTTCTTATTGGTTGTTTTTGCTTTATAAAACACATTAGATAGTAAACAAAATGAAATAACTACGATTAAGCTACGTAAGTTTGTAGAAATTTTTATACCGTCTAAAATAATTTCCATTATGATAATTGTACATAAAAGGATAAATGTTTTAAAAACTGTGATTAATAGACTGTTATTATCATTAAACAATGCTAATCTAAAAAAACTAAACCCAAGAGTAATAAAAATAAATGGGAAAATACGACTAAGCAATAAACTTTTATAATCAAAGGATATATTGAATATAAATAAAGCGATAGCTATAAACGGTATTGCTATAATAAAAGTTAATAATTTATTCTTTGTAAAATATTTACACGCCTTTTTTATCATATACTTTCCCCCTTCATTATAGTTAATTCAACTTATGTTTAATACTTTTGAATATCCATTTAGCACCACGTAACACTTGCTTTATACTACCAATAATTACATCCATAACTATTAAAATTATTACATCAGAAATAAAGCTTAACATTTGTTGAAGCCTCCTCCTATGTCTTAGCGATGACGTTTCTAATAAACTAATTATACTGTTTCTTCTCTTCTATAATCCACTGGGAATTTTAGGGGTAGTTGGCTTTTTAACAGTAAAAAATCCACACTCAAATTTAAGTGCAGATTTATACTTAGTTTCTCTAATAATATTGTTGTGTCGTCCGTTTTTACGAGTACGACACAAAATACTTGCTTAATTATCTTATTCTCTATTATAGAGCTACAATCCTTTAAAACTATATTTCAAAGATACAATGCAGTGAAACCAAAACTTCACGACATTTATTATGTGCCTATAACTAGCCTATACTCTCATTTATACTTTTAACTTATGCAATAAGGCTCTATTAAACTGCATAAAAGGTGTCTAATTGAGAATATGCACTCCATATATGTAATACATTCAGTAACTCTAGGATACTAGTTTGCTTCAGGAACTTTTGTATCTGTGGAATATACAAAAGTATTGCATATTGAACAATGATAATTGGTTGTTATAATTTTCAAAAGCTTCCCATCCTCATTTTTTCCCTGATTTCAAAGTAATGCAAAAGTATTACAAAAATGTTGGGGTGGTAATAATGACTAATATAGAATTTAATTATTTAAAGATGTCATTATTTTAGAACATACTTTTATATTAACTACTAACCTGTATTTTTGGAATTATAAAAGTTCGTGTTTAATGTAAAACAAGAACTTTAGCTATATTGCTACATTTTAAAGCAACTTAACATTTACTTATATAAAATACGAACTTTTAGTTAATAAAACGCGAACTTACACTGTAATTTTATTAATTGGTTGAAAATAAGTGTGTCACAAAACTATAGGTATATGATACATGGAGAAAGAAGGATAATAAGGAACATAAACCCACCAAATAGGTTATGAAAGTGTATCATGGTATTGGACAGGGTTGTTGATACAGTACATAATAAAGCCATGATAACAATCAACAAATTTATGGGGGTGTTAAAATGGTGTATAGCTATGAAAGAGTCTCAACAGTAAACCAGGACGCAAAGCGTCAAGAAATAGCATTATCTAATATTAAAATAGAAAAAAGGTTTATTGATAAAATGAGCGGGAAAAATGCAGATCGTCCAGAGTTAAATAAATTAAAGTTAGCGGCTACAAAGGGTGATAATATTTATATCGAGAGCATATCAAGGTTAGGTCGTAATGTTGAGGATCTAAGACAACTCTGTGACTACTTTACAGATAAGGGTGTTATTGTGCACTTTGTAAAAGAAGGCTTTACCACCGTAGGTAATAGCTACAAATTCATGTTAACTATATTAGGAGCAGTTGGAGAAATGGAAAGAGAGATTATTGTCGATAGAGTAAATGAGGGTATACAGAAAGCCAGGATATATGGAACTAAGAGTGGAAAGCCTATTGGTAGACCTGAAAGAACATTACCTATAGACTTCAAGAAGTATTATAGTAAATGGAAAGCGGCAGAGATCACAGGCGTTGAGTTCGCAAAACTATTGAATATAAGTAGGGCAACCTTATATAGACACATAAAGGAATATGAGATATAAGGCTAAGTAGACTAAGAGGGAGCACAAGCTTTCTCTTTTTATTTTGTCCTAAAGGAATATACAAGTGCTACATATTAAGAACTTGTATAAATATATTAAGATTATTAAAGAGAGTACTAAGTAAAGTATAGGCATAGAAGGTTATATTAGAGGTATAGAGAGCTACAGATTTATTAGTAGACTGATATAGACATTATGGTTAGAGTTAAGCAGTGAGAACGACCAAGAGAGTGTTACTCAGACAATGGAGATTAAGAACGTTACTAAATTTAATTAAAATTTAACTAAAATCTAACTAAGAGGATGGGAAGGTAAATAGTACATTCTTTTTTTTATGGAGTTTTTTAAAAGATAGTTGGTATAGAAAAAAACCTACACAGAGAAGGTGTAAAGGTGCTTATATAGTAAATAAAGTAAGGAGGTTAGGAGAATAAAATAAAGTCTACAAAAAATATTTTTAAAAAAAATTACAAAAAAAATATATAAAAAATCAGATATATTTATATTCATTATAAGTATTAAAGTGTACTTCCTATTTTTTTGATAACGGTATATTAATATATTTTCAATAAATAAGCTATTAAAAGAAGAATTTTGTTGTAATAAAAAGGAACTTTGAAGTTAGTGTAGAATAATATAATTGGATGATTTTAGTAAAAGTGGTGTGTTATTGTTTTATTTAAATATTTTGGGTGAATAAATTTATTTATTTTATAGTGAGGGAGGGATGAATTATGAGATTTTGTTTGGAATTTGATTTAGAACACAATGAAATACCGTTAGATTATAGGAGTTGTATTTTATCTTATTTTAAGAACGCATTTTTAAATTACGATAAAGATATATATGAGAAATTATATCATAATGATAATCCAATAATAAAGCCTTTTACCTTTTCTGTTTATTTGGGGAAAGCTGATTTTGGGTATAAAATAATATCTTTGAATGATAAAAGGATTAAACTGAATTTTTCAACAAGTAACCCTGAATATGGCATTAACTTTTATAATGCAATGTTGAAAATGCGATTTATTTCATATCCGTTTGGTTCAAACAGCATAAACATGCAAAAATTTAATATTGTAAAGGAAAAAATCATAACGCAAAACCATGTTCTAGTAAAAACTATGTCTCCGGTGGTTTTAAGAAAACATGATCGCGAAAAGAATTTTGATACTTATTATGGCTTTAATGAGGATGGGTATTTAGATGTTTTGAGGATGAATATTTTTAGTTCCGCAAAGAACTTTTTTGATTTTGATATAAAGGCTGATATTGATCAGTTAGAAATTATTCCCATAGAAATTAAGGAAACTAAGGTGTTTTATCATGGACATAAGATTAAGGGTAGTTTGGGCAAGTTTGTGATACTCGGGAAGACTTATTTGCTTGATTATTTAGTTAAGGCCGGTATTGGGGCGAGGAGAAGCCAAGGGTTTGGAATGGTGGATCTTGAGGGAGAGGTGAGAAATTGAGTGAGATTAGGTTAAAACTTACTGATTGGCTTTATAATGCTGGAATTGTTGGACTAGTAAATATATTACAACATGCAAAAGAAGAAATTAATTTTAATGGGCAAGAAATAATTATAAATACAGAGGCATTTGAAAACTTTGAAGAAAAGTACTTCAGATATTTTGTTGATACTTATGAGAAAAGCTTATCGTGGTATAAAATTGTAAGTTTTAAGAACTTTATAATAAAGCATCAAGAAGAAAATTTTAATGACTTTAATGAAAAGTCTTTTGAAACACTTAATAAATATGTTGGAAGTGGATCTAAAAGCGGAACTCTTAAATATTTTTTAAGGAGTAATAGTTATAAAGCTGCTTACAAATTAATTCAAGATAAATTTGATATTATTCAAGCTGAAAAAGAGTTAAATCAAATTAAACTGAAAAAAAACGAAGCATTTAAAGTTGAAGAGGCAAAAGAGCTGTGTTCAAAAATAACAGAGATAATAAAATATTGTAATAATCCGCAGGCTAAAAAATATTTAGCAGGCAAAAATGTAGTTTATACCATAATAAAAAATGCGTGGAATGGTGTGGCGTTTTTAAATCCTCAAACTAAAATACCTGATATGTATGCTGACTATAAAGAGTATTTTGTTGATAAAACAAAGGAATATCTTAAGGTCGTTACATACAAATATGATTGTTTTACATGTAATAGCAAAATTAAAGACATGAGCAATGACTTAAGTTTCTTGAATATGACAGGATTTGATACAAGTAGAAAGCCATCTCATGTATGGAACTTTATAAATGATATTGCGATATGCCCAGTGTGTAAGCTTATATATTCTTGCATACCTGCAGGATTTACTTACGTTTATGGGAATGGAATATTTATTAATGAAAATCATAATGTCAAAAGAGCAGTAGAAATAAACTATAGAATCAAAAATGATATTTTAAATAATGATGAATCTAAAGGGATATATAATGCATTTGGATATATGATAAAAGCTCTTCATGAAAGTATAAATGAAAATAAAAAGTATGAACTTGCAGATATTCAGGTAGTGCGATATGAAGAAGAAAAGTACAAATTCAATCTATTATCAAAAAATGTTCTAAAGGTCATATTTGAGTCTAAAGATGAGCTAAATAGTTTGATAAAAACCGGATTTCAGGAAATCAACACATACTTCAGGATTTATGATGAGGTAATGAAAAAGTTACTTAATAATGAGAATTTATTTCTTTTGATTCACAAAACAATAGTTGTAAAAATATCTAAACCAAAAGACGCAAGATATAACGAAGGACATATAAAAAACTTATTAAAAATAAACACTAGATTTTTAAAAGGGGTTGGGTATATGCAAGGCACTGAAAAGGATATTATTAAAACTGCAAATGTAGCAGGATATTACTTAAAAGAGGCTTATAAGTCTAAAAAATCAGAAAATAAGTTGAGCGGTATTTCATACAGATTGTTAAATGCTCTAAAAACAAATAATAAAAACATGTTTATGGATACAGTACTAAATTGTTATTTGTATACTGGTAAAATAATACCTATGTTTATTACAGACTGTTTAAGAGATGATGCTGTCTTTAAAACACTAGGGTATGCTTTTGTAAGTGGATTAATTGATGGTAAAAAGAATGAAACTATAAGCGGAGGGGAAAATTAATGAGTAAAAATATGAAACCAAAAGGACTTATTTTATCTATGATATTTGAAGCAGAAAGTGCTAACTATGGTGAAAGTATAGGAAATGTTGCTTCTCTAAAAAAAATGGCTAGAGGAAATGGTGAGCAATATACATATATATCTAGACAGGCTATAAGATACAATATAGTTGAACAATTGGGAGAACCACTCGCAGAAGTTAAAGCAGAGGGAAGCGGTGATAAAAAAGTAATACAATTTACACCAGAAGCAACAATAAAGGATTATCCGGAAATAGATTTCTTTGGGTATATGAAAACTAAGAAAGGAGAAGGTAGTTCAACACGTTCTGCAAAAGTTAGGCTTTCTAATGCTGTTTCACTTGAAACATTTAAGGGTGATCTTGATTTTTTAACCAATAAAGGGCTTGCAGACAGATTGAACGAAAATATGAATATTGCTCAGTCAGAGATACATCATTCATATTATAGATATACAATTGCAGTAGATCTTGACCAAATAGGAATAGATATAAGGGAATCAATTAATATTGATAACAATGAAAAGGCTAGAAGAATAAATAAACTTCTTGATACGGTTGCACTACTCTATAGAGATATTAGAGGTAGAAGAGAAGATTTAAAACCTTTATTTTCAATAGGTGGAGTCTATGATGTGAAAAATCCTATATTCCAAAATGTAATTGAAATTAAGGATAATAGGATTCTTATTTCCACAATAGAAGGAGTTTTATTTGACTTCATTAAAAAAGATACTTTCTGTGGACTTATTGAAGGTAAATTTAACAACGATAAAGAAATAAAAGAAAAACTAAATGCAATTTCTATGCCAGAATTTTTCAGCAATTTAAAAAGAAAGGTTAGCGAATATTATGAGGGCTGTTAGGTTAAAGCTTGAACAAGAGCTTGTTAATTATAAGGTTCCTACAAGTTTCCAGCTTAAGGAGACATACCCGCTACCTCCCTATTCTACAGTTATTGGTATGATTCATTCTTTATGTGGATTTGAGGAATATAGAGAAATGAAAGTAAGTATTCAAGGCAAATATCTCTCCAAGGTTAATGATTTATATACAAGGTATGAATTTAAACCTGAGATGACGTACGAAGAAGGAAGGCACCAATTGAATACTAATGGGTTTGGTATAGGTCGAGGAGTTGCTACAGCCGAGCTACTTACAGAGGTGGAATTGTTAATTCATATAATACCTGAAGAGCAATCATTAGTGGAGGAAATAGAAAAAGCTTTAATATGCCCTCGAGAGTTTCCATCTCTTGGTAGAAGGGAAGATCTCGTCGTTATAAAAGAAGTGAAAATAGTGAATATCAGTAATAAAATTTTAGAAGATGATATAGAATTGGAGAACAATTATATTGCGTTTATTCCAGAAACCATGATTGAAAATGCCTCGATTGTATTAAAAGGTGCTACACCTGGAATAGAGAATAGAGGAACAAAATTTATTTTAAATAAAAATTATGAATTAACTAATTATGGTACTGCTAAAAAGCCAAAAGTATTTAGAAAATGGAAAAAAGTTCAGGTTCTTTATTCATCTCAAATAGTTGCAGTAGAGGATGAAAGTATTTTGGTTGATGATGATGAAAATATTATATTTGCGGTTTGAAAGAAAGGTTAATAATGAATAATTATCTTGCAAAATCGAAACCTCGTGAAACAATACAGGAACATACAGACCAACTTCTTAAAAACTTTTATCTACTCAAAAATTTATATCCTAATCTAAATATCAACTGGGAACTTCTAAAAGTTGCTACTAAGTATCATGATTTGGGGAAAATGAATTTAAAGTTTCAAAGCAAAGTTGAAGGAAAGAAAAGGTATTCGGATGAAATTGCACACAATCTATTGAGTCTTGCTTTCTTAGATAAGAATGAGCTAAAAAAACACTTTTCGAAAGATGAAATTGAAGTATTAGCGCAGGCTATCGCTTATCATCATGAAAGAGGCGATTATAATGCTGAAAATTATGGTGATGAAATTGAAGCATTAAAACTTGAAGCAGTAAATTTTAAATATGATGAAGTGATAATATCAAATATAAAAAAAATCAGTGCAAGGTATTTCTCAGATAATAGGATTTATGAAAATGAGGACAAGTTTTATGAATATGTAAAAGTTAAAGGGATTTTAAATCGACTTGATTATGCCGCAAGTGCGCATATTGAAGTGGAGGTCGAAAATAATTTTTTGTGCGAAGGACTAAATAGTCTACATTACCAATGGAATGAACTACAAAAATTTATGCAAAAGAATAAAGATAATAATGTTGTTGTAGTAGCACAAACAGGTATTGGAAAAACTGAAGCAGGACTTTTATGGATAGGGGATAACAAGGGCTTTTTTACATTACCTTTAAAAACAGCAATAAATGAAATTTATAAAAGAATTACTAAAAACATCGCTGGTATACAGAATAAACATCTAGTAGGCCTTTTACATTCAGATACTTATAGTAAATATATAGAAAATAGAACAGAAGATGAGGACGTTGATGAATACTACAATAAAACAAAACAACTTTCTTTGCCTATTACAGTGTGTACCTTGGATCAATTGTTTGACGTTGTATTTAGGTTTAGAGGGTTTGAATCAAAACTTGCAACTTTAAGTTATTCTAAGGTTGTTATTGATGAAGTGCAAATGTACTCCGCAGATTTGCTTGCATATTTAATACTTGGACTTTCGTATATAACAAAAATTGGTGGCAAATTTGCAGTACTTACAGCCACATTGCCTGGAATAGTTACTGATCTGTTGAAAGAACAGAATGTTGAATTTGTTGAACCTGCTCCGTTTATTAATAATGAATTAATAAGACATAGTTTGAAAATTGTTAAATGTCCTATTAATTCAGCAATGATAGCTGAAAAGTTTAGTAATAATAAAATTCTTGTTATTTGTAATACTGTTAAAGAAGCACAAAGAATATATACAGAGCTGAACAATGATGAGGTATTAAAGAAAAAATGTGAAAATATTAATTTGTTTCATGGTAAATTCATAAAAAAACATAGAAAAGAAAAGGAAGAAGCTATCGTAGAATTTGGTCAAATAGAATGTTGTGATTGTGGTATATGGATAGCTACTCAGGTAGTAGAGGCATCCTTAGATATTGATTTTGATATGCTTTTTACTGAACTATCAGATGTTAATGGTCTTTTTCAAAGAATGGGAAGGTGTTATCGGAAAAGAATTTTTGGAATGGATGGCTATAATTGTTATGTTTTTGATGGTGGAGATAAAACTTGTAGTGGTGTTGGAAAATTTATTGATGTAAAAGTATTTGAATTTTCAAAGCAAGCTCTTCAAATAATAGATGGTAAAATTACAGAACTGCAAAAATTGGAGATCATTGCTGGAGTCTATAATACTGAAAAGTTAAAAGATACTGAGTTTTATAATAATGTTACTGATAATATTAAATATGTACAGAGTCTTAAGGAATATGAACTCAATAAAAGGGATGTCAGAAAGAAATTTAGAAATATAGATAGTGTAACAATAATTCCTCATTGTGTTTATATTGAAAATCAAAGGGAAGTCGATTCTCTTGTAGTAAAGATTTTAAAGGAAGATAATAAAATAGTGAAAACGCAAACTTTAAATAAATTAAATGAGTTTACTATAAATGTTAATCGGTATGAAATTGCGCAAAAACAACCCCGAATAATTAATATTTCTAAATATCAAGATATTTTAATATATGGTGGTTTTGAATATGATAATGAAATTGGGTTGAGAACATTATATAAATAAGAGAGCATTGTAAATGAGCTTTGAGGTAATAGTGGTTATGCATTATCTAACAAACTAATACTAATGTGCTGTCGATGTGACATAGTGTGAAAATACTGGGGGTACGACAAAGCGTTGCAAATAAAGGGTTTAGATTGACAAGACTTTAAACTTGAGATAGTATTAACTCAATAATATATATAATAAAAAGACATCGACAAAAACTATGCCTCGAATACGCATAGATAGGCGCTTAGATGATTGGTTGGTTTTAATATATCCATAGTGGAATGTAAATACAGATATTAAAGCACAGCTCACGACTAGGATAAGTGTTTTAATATATCCATAGTGGAATGTAAATAAATTAGTAGAAGTATTTAACACGAACGTACTTATAGTTTTAACCATAGTGGATGTAAATTTTGCACCTATCTATACCAAAGGACGCGCAGCTAATGGTTTTAATATGTCCATACTGGAATGTAAATGACATTGACGCAGTGGTAAGAGAAAGAGGATTCTTGTTTTAATGTATCCATAGTGGAATGTAAATTGCGGCATATCTGAATAGGTTTGCGCTTTAAGTTCTCGTTTTAATATATCCATAGTGGAATGTAAATAACGCTTTCATTTTCTTATCAATTAAAATAGCATTTGTTTTAATATATCCATAGTGGAATGTAAATCAAGAATTAACTTATAAAATGCCCCACTGGTTAGACGTTTTAATATATCCATAGTGGAATGTAAATTTAACACGAAGGGCAAATTCTGTCTCGCTACTAGCAGGTTTTAATATATCCATATTGGAATGTAAATTTACGTCAGCTATCGTTCTTAATTCCTTTGAGGTGTGTTTTAATATATCCATAGTGGAATGTAAATCTCAATATTTTTACGTAACGAACGGAACTACTATAAGTTTTAATATACCCATAGTGGAATGTAAATGTTTATTATAAGAAGAAAATAGCCGAATTAATTAATCGTTTTAATATATCCATAGTGGAATGTAAATTTTAAAGCACCTTGCAAATCTTCACCTATGTTTACCGGTTTTAATATACCCATACTGGAATGTAAATGACTTAGGCGGAGACACAGATCAAGTAGAAGTAACGGTTTTAATATATCCATACTGGAATGTAAATTTTGGATGATATGTGTGTATTTGAATACTGGTTATTGTTTTAATATATCCATAGTGGAATGTAAATGGAAAAATATTTGAAGATGATGTACAAAAGCTACTAGTTTTAATATATCCATAGTGGAATGTAAATATCACAGAGGATGTAACGGTTACGGAGGATATAATTGTTTTAATATATCCATAGTGGAATGTAAATTAAGTTTGATTAGTTCTATCTGTGATTGATAATATTGGTTTTAATATATCCATAGTGGAATGTAAATAAACAATGGCGAGATAAACAAGAAATTGATCTTAATGGTTTTAATATATCCATACTGGAATGTAAATCAGCAATTACTTACCAAAGAGCTCAAGAAACTGTAGTTTTAATATAACCATTATGGAATGTAAATGCATTAAAATGAATTGCTAAGAACCAATCAAGGTCCATTTTAATATATCCATAGTGGAATGTAAATTGATATACTAATTAATTATCATATTTATTAATTAGGGGTTTTAATATATCCATATTGGAATGTAAATGGCATCCCTAGCTCTCTTGTATTAATTGAATATCCCATTTTAATATGTCCATAGTGGAATGTAAATATTTGAGGGATTTATATATTTGTTGCGAAACCTTAGTTTTAATACGTCCATAGTGGAATGTAAATGTTTTACCCATAACTAAAGTTAAACGACCTTGAATAGTTTTAATATATCCATACTGGAATGTAAATCTCCTCCGCAAAAAGTAATGGACTTCCAAAAGTAAGGTTTTAAGACATCCATAGTGGAATGTAAATGAAGATAGCACTCCATTCAAAGATAGACCTAACTATGTTTTAATATATCCATAGTGGAATGTAAATTACCAATATTCTAGTTGAACAAAAACTTTAAAACTGTCTTAATAAATCCATTATGGAATGTGAAACACATAACAGAAACAATAGAATATTCGTTTTCCTTTGTTTTATTGTATCCATACTGGAATGTAAATTCTAAAAGAACATACAAGTTCATAGAATGTAGGAAAGTCATGGTTACAAATGGTAGCTTATGATTTTTTTTTATGCAAAGGAAAACTTTACTCCTTCCAATTTCAGTGAATAGCCGTATAATATATAAGAACGTATGTTTTGGAGGGGATAGTATGAAAGTCATAGCAAAGCCAATAGAAATGGTTTCGTGGACGGATCAGCAAGGGAATATAAAGCCTATAAGATTTAAGATTTCTAATAAGGATGAAAGTATATCAGTTATAAAGGTAGATAGGGTTATAAGTGTAGAGAAAGAAAAGCTTGCGGGGAATTTTATGTTATCTTTAGTGATTATAGTATAGATAGTAAATACTAATATAACTATTAATAATAGTAGAAATATAGGGCATTAGAGGGTATAGATAGATAAGATATAAAAGAGAGTAAGTACCATAGTTAAAATAGATATTAGTAAGGATATATTACCATTGGTAAAAGGAATTAAGATTACTTATACTAATGATATAAACTTATTAGACATATATAGAAAGTGTGGAGGTGCAAAAGAAGTGGAATTAAGTATAGTTCAGAGTAAAGGAAGAGATATAATTGTTTTGTTAGATGATAAAATGAGAATAGTTAAACCTGTATATGACTACTTAAAATATCTAAGATTAAAAGATAGAGCATTAAATACTTTAAAGGCTAATGGAACAGATTTAAAAATATATTGGAATTTCTTAAATAAAAAAGGCTATGAATGCAATGAGGTAACACCCAATGTCATAGGTGAGTTTGTAGAGCACCTTAGAGAACCTAATGATACCGATAACGTAGTTACATTGTATGTAGAAAGCCAAAGAACAGCAAGAACCGTTAATAGAATATTAAGTACAGTATATAACTTTTATAAGTATTGTGGAATGGTAAAAGAGATTAATAATCCTATTATAATGGAAGATGTAAATAGACCATTTGATATGTTTAAGAGCCTACTGCATCATGCAAGGAGTAATAATAAAACTAAGCAGTCCATATTTAAAGTCAAGGAAAGTAAGACTACATTTAAACTTGTATCAGATAGTGATACTGAAACTTTCTTAAACAATCTTCGAACTTGGAGAGATAGATTAATATTTAAAGTAATGTATCTTACAGGAGCAAGAGTTGGTGAAGTCTTAGACCTTCAAATCGAAGATATACCCTATCCTGATACATCTAAAGAACTTGGAATGTTAGAAAACATTAAGTCAAAAGGAAAAAGAAGAAACTTATATATTCCAATGGCTTTGCTCCAAGAAATAGATACTTTCATTATGAAAGAAAGGAATAATGTTGATACAGAGCATAGTTACATTTTTGTATCGCAGCAAAAACAAAATTTAGGGAAGCCATTAACTTATAGAGGTATATATGAAGTTTTTGACACAGTTAAAAAGAAAACTGGAGTATCTTTTAATTTTCATGATCTAAGGCATACCTATATAACTCATTTGGTTGAGAATGGTATGGATATAAGTGTTGTTAGAATTATCGCAGGACATGAACATGTAACCACTACTCAACAATATACTCATATATCCAATAAGTATCTTGAAGATAGTTTAAGCAGATATTGGAGTAAGAGTATTTTAACTGGTGGTGGTGCAAATGACAACTAATATACAGAAAGGTGACGTATGGGAATTAATAGACAATGACAGTAACTCACAGAGCCATGGCAAAAAATATAAGTTTGATTTTTCATATATAGAAAGTGAAAATATCAAAAATGTAGTTAAGACTTTTATTTGGAGAAATTATAGAGAAGAAAATAAATCGGCAAAAAGTTTATACAACTATATTTACTTATTTAAACAATTTAATGAATTTAGCCTAAGAAGAAATATATTAGAATTCAAGAAAATCACTAACAAGGATATAGAAATATATGTTTCTTTTTTAAGGACGTCATTGACTAGCAAAGGCAAACCTTATGCTATAAGCTCTCAAAAGAGCTGTCTAGATGCTTTAAAAACAATTATTCGGTGGGGACAATTATATATGCCTAAGGAAGTGCCTAAAACAGAGATATTTACAGGTAATGAATATATAGGAATTAATAGAAAACTTAGAATAGATTTTATTCCTGACGAAGTATTAATTCAGATAAATAAAGCTTTAAAAAATGAAGCGAATCCTTATGTTAAGTACGGAATAATCATTCTGAAATTAACCGGAATGAGAATTGGGGATATGCTTAAATTAACTACGGATTGTATTAAGCCACATTTGATAAGCGGTTATACATTAACTTGGTATGATCATAAAAATAAAAAAGAACGCTACCCCATGCCTATAATTAATGAATGTGCTATTGCCATTGAAAAGTTAATAGAGCATACAAAGATTTTCAGAGAGCATGCTGACAATAATATTAAGGATTATTTGTTTATTTATCAATTCAATATTGGAAACTCGAAAGTTAAAAAGGGCAAAATAATTAATACTCCACATGGAAGGATGCGAAAATGGTTCAGAGATTTCATTAAAAAAAATAATATTAGAGATACAAATCAAGAGTTATATAATCTTACAGCACATCAATTTAGAAGAACATTGGCCACGGATATGTTGTCTAAAGGAACTAATATTAATGTAATAGCAAATATCCTTGGAAATCATGTAACTACTACCAAACGATTTTATTCTGACATTAAAGACAATGAAAGAATTAAGGTGTTTGAAAAAATAGGTATTATCGGCAACATCAACAAAGTTGACGAAACGCTTATATCAGATGAAGATGACTTAAAGTGGTTCAAAGATAACAAGAATAAAGGAGCAAGAATGGAAGATGGTTATTGTACTAAACCGTGTAGCGACGGAAAAATCTGCGAAAGATTGCTTAAAAGACAGAAATGTTATACTTGTAGTAGATATATAACTACTCCAGAGTATTTACAGGCTCATAAGGACCACTTAGAAGAGTTAGAAAGGCAATTAGAAGTTAATCTATATGGAAAACATTATGCAGAGCATTTTCTTCCTACTATTGAGGTTCTAAAAGAAATCATAGGAAGATTGGAGGGATCAATAGTCTATGAAGTTGCAGCTACAAGTGATAACTAATGATGCTGATTATAGTACTATAACCGTTGGGGATTCTAAATTTACCGATGATACATGGGATTTAGCTCCCTTTATACTTGCTAAAACAATTCAAGATTGTAAAAAGAAACTATGTTTTGACTTTATAAAAAATGAACATATGAAACTTACTGTTAAACTTTATGCTTATCATAAGTTAGGACAAATAAAACCCCGATCAGTTCAGGTAAAAATCACTAGATTACGTTCATTTATTGAATATTGTAATTTAAATAATATTGATAGTATCGCTGAAATAACTAAGGAAGATTTCTTAAACTTTGCTATGTGGCTTAAAGAAGAAAAGAAGCTTTCTGCAAGAACAGGATATTCAAATTGTTCTATTGTTGAGGAAATAATTAAATTAGGACAAATAAAAGGCTGGGACGTACCTAAAATCAATATATTTGTTGGTATGCGTTCTCAAGATTTATGGCAGATCAAAAAAACATTAAATATAACTAAACCAATACCAGAAGATATATTTGATAAAATACTCTATTATGCATTAAATAAAGAAACAAATATTTTAATTAAAGCAGGAATAATAATTCAAAGTCAAACAGGACTTCGAATAAATGAGGTTCTATCAATAAAAAAGGGTTGTGTGCATACAACAATTGAAGGACATGACTATATGGAAGTTATAGTGACTAAAACAGACAAAGACCCAAATCCAGCATTACATAAAGTATTTATTAATGATTTAGTTAAAAATACAATAAAAGAATTTTGGAATATACAAAGAAATTACGACACAAAAGTGGTTTTAAAGAATTGTTTATAACGGCAAGGACTAGAAACAATATAGTGCAAGCAATGACAATAGATAATTTTACCAACAAAAAGTTACCACAATTCATTAAAAAGTGGGATATAAGAGATAACAAAGGTAACCTATACCCATTAAAATCTCATCAGTTTAGATCAACTTATGTTAGAGAACTTATCAAGAAGAAAGTGCCAATAGCAATGATTATGAAACAATTTGCACATGTATCTATTGAAATGACTTCACATTATCTTACGCTTCAGGAAGAAGAAGTTAAGCAAATCTATTCAGAGATGATATTGAGCCCTACTTCAAAAATTGCAGGATTAAGAGCAAAAGAAATTAAAGGCAAATTAAATGAGCAATTTAGAGGTAAAACTGAAGAAGAAATTGATGATATAGTTTCTAATTTATCAAAATCAATGAGCTTTAATCCGCTGCCAACTGGAGTGTGTTTATACGATTTTAGAAGGGGTAACTGTTCTGATGGTGATGGCTGTTTCTTCTATAATTGCCATAACTATATAACCGAGGTTATATTTTATCCTATATTAAAACAAGAATTAAACCTTATGGAAAAGGAAATGGTAAGGTTTAAGGAGTTAGGTAGAGAAAGAGACTGGCAAAGACAGTATGTTAAGCACCAATATTTAAAGCCACTTGTAGATAGTTTGGAGGTGCAAATGAATGACCAAAGAAAAGACGAATAGGAACCGAGGGGTTAAAGGAATTTGCAGAAAAGAAAAACCAAGAAACTATTGAAAAGGTCAATAAGACTATAGATAAGTTAAAGCGTTCTAAGACTAAGAAAATTAACTTTAAAATCGTAGCAGAAGAGGCAGGAGTATCGAAGGCTACATTATATAACAATGATATTCTAAAAGAGCGTATAATGAGTTTAAGAGCTATTGAGAAGGGTGTCCCTAATGAAGATATAGTAGAAACTCCAAAAGATAAAATACAGGCTAAAGATGATAGGATAAAAAAACTCTATGAGGAAGTTAAAAAGTTAAAAGAAAATAAACAAAATCTAATTGTTCAGTTAGTTGAAATGGAAGAATTGAAAGATGAAAATAAAAGGCTAAAGGAACAGCTAGATAAAATTAGAAGTATAAAATAAGGTAACAATCGTATAATATGACGCACCAAATAAGATTTTAATGGAGGGTGAAAATGATAAAAGCGGATGAAGCCAAAGAAGTATTAATTAAGCTGTTAAGTGAATCAAAGTTTGATTTTATTAACCCAAATTGTAAA
>Ga0209123_1002286_pt1 | contig 16601 bp, 15 predicted proteins | sample BarGraIncu00431A_FD_184500 | JGI IMG/M metagenome (GOLD analysis project Ga0209123, IMG submission 184500) | Arctic peat soil microbial communities from Barrow, Alaska, USA - Barrow Graham LP Incubations 004-31A (SPAdes) (version 2) | ecosystem: Environmental > Terrestrial > Soil > Wetlands >...
AATCGTCGAATTTTGAATATCTTTGTGCTGATTTTGGTAATTAAGGTTTAAACAAGAATATCAAGGATATAAGGATTTTTCGCCCATGAAGAACATCAGGAACTTTTGCATTATTGCCCATATTGATCATGGGAAAAGTACGCTTGCCGACCGTCTTTTAGAGATTACCCAGACCATCAGCGGGCGCGATATGCAGGCGCAGGTACTTGATGATATGGAGCTTGAGAAAGAGCGCGGGATCACGATAAAAAGTCATGCCATTCAGATGATGCATACGCAGGATGGCGAAACATATAAGTTGAACCTCATTGACACCCCAGGGCATGTCGATTTCTCGTACGAAGTTTCGCGTTCGATTGCCGCCTGCGAAGGGGCTTTGCTGATCATTGATGCAACACAGGGAATTCAGGCACAAACCATTTCAAACTTATACCTTGCCATTGAACACGATCTTGAGATAATCCCGATCCTCAATAAAATGGATCTTCCAAATGCGAATCCGGAGGTTGTTGAAGATCAGATCATCGATTTAATTGGATGTAAACGCAGCACCATTATCAGGGCATCGGGTAAAACCGGTGAAGGGGTTGATGAGATCCTGAGACGCATTATAACAGACGTACCTCCACCCGCCGGCGATCCGGATGCACCACTTCAGGGATTGATATTCGATTCTGTTTACAACCAGTTCCGTGGTGTAATTGCCTATGTGAAAATAGTAAACGGCACAATACGAAAAGGGGACGTTATCAAGTTTGTCTCAACCGAAAAACAATACAACGTTGACGAGGTAGGTATTTTGCGGATGGGACTCGAATCCCGCGAATCGTTAAGTTCCGGGGATGTAGGCTACATCATTTCAAATATCAAAACAGCGCGAGAGATCAAGGTTGGAGATACGGTTACGAATGTGAAGCAGCCTTGTTCTGAGCGTATCGCCGGATTCGAAGAGGTGAAACCAATGGTTTTTGCCGGTGTCTATCCGATCGACAGCGAAGATTACGAAGATCTGAGGGCAGCCATGGAGAAACTTCAATTAAACGATGCTTCACTTACCTATACGCTGGAATCCTCAATGGCACTGGGATTTGGTTTCCGATGCGGCTTTCTCGGCTTGCTCCATATGGAAATCATCCAGGAACGCCTCGACCGCGAATTCGATATGAATGTGATCACTACGGTGCCGAACGTATCGTACATGATTACAACAAGAGCAGGCGAAACCTACGAAGTTTATAACCCTGCTGGGATGCCCGACGCTTCACTCATCGAGATGATCGAGGAGCCTTACATCCAGGCCCAGATCATCACAAGCTCCGAGTTTATCGGTTCCATCATGACCCTTTGTCTTGACAAGAGAGGGATGCTTAAAAAACAGGATTACCTTACCGCCGAAAGAGCGGAACTCACCTTTGATATGCCGCTCGGCGAAATTGTCTTCGACTTTTACGACAAATTAAAGAGTATTTCGAAAGGATATGCCTCATTCGATTACCACATCACGGGTTATCGTCCGGCGAAACTTGTGAAACTTGATATTCTGCTTAATAGCGAACCAGTCGATGCTTTATCCACGTTAATTCATTTCGACAATGCTTATAATTTTGGCCGCAGGATGTGTGAAAAATTGAAGGAATTGATTCCTCGTCAGCAATACGATGTGGCAATTCAGGCAGCCATCGGTGCTAAAATCATCTCACGTGAAACCATCAAGGCGGTCCGTAAGGATGTAACCGCTAAATGTTACGGCGGTGATATTTCACGGAAGCGTAAATTGCTTGATAAACAGAAGAAAGGTAAAAAGCGGATGAAACAGATCGGCAATGTGGAGGTTCCTCAAAAAGCGTTCCTCGCAGTGTTAAAACTCGATTAATAAGTCATTCGATAATTTTAGAATATTCAATGAATGGGAGTTATCAATGGCTCCCTTTGTTGTGAATATAACACAGATATAACATTGTTTTAACGGAAACTATTAACCTCCGATCTATCTTTACAGGAAATATTTACCAATGTTTGTTGACACCCATTCCCACATTTATTCAGAAGAATTTAGTACCGACAGGGCCGAAGTTATTGCCCGTGCGGTAAAGGCAGGAGTCAACAAAATTATATTGCCCAATATTGATAGTTCGACTATAAAGTCGATGCTCGACCTGGCAGATTCGGGGCCCCAATTATTTATTCCATTGATAGGTCTACATCCAACTTCGGTAAAAGAAGATTTTCGCAAAGAGCTTCAGATCATGGAATACTGGTTTGACAAGCGGAAGTTTTCCGGAATAGGAGAGATCGGAATTGATCTATACTGGGACAAGACGTTTATCAATGAGCAAATTGAGGCTTTCAGAATTCAGATTTGCTGGGCCAAGAAGATGAAAATTCCAATCGTTATTCATGTGAGAGATTCATTTCAGGAGGTATTCGAAGTTCTTGAGCAAGAGAAAGGGGAATCGCTTACAGGAGTATTCCACAGTTTCACAGGGAATGCAGAGCAAGCAGAGCAAGTGATTGATCTTGGTTTTAAAATCGGAATTGGAGGAATCGTCACTTTCAAAAACTCAGGATTAGACGCTGTTGTTCAACAAATTGGTCTTCAACATATCTTAGTTGAGACCGATTCACCCTGGCTTGCTCCAGTTCCCCATCGCGGACGTCGGAATGAATCCGCCTTTATCACGGCAGTTGCCTCCAAAATTGCGTTGCTTCACGAAACCAGCATCGAAGAAGTCGCCCGGATAACGACTCAAAACGCACAACAATTATTTGGATTTTAAACAATTAATTGAACAGGGATTTATACTTTTGCAGAAGACATAACATTTAATAATCTGAGAGTAAAGTGACATCCGAAAAGCAAGCAATTCTGATCATTTATACAGGGGGAACGATCGGAATGCGCGAAGATCCGAAGACCAAAACCCTCTCTCCTATGAAGTTTGAACTTATTCAGGATGAAATTCCTGAACTTCACAAACTCGGGTTCGAAATTGAATCTGTGACCTTTAATCCCCCCATCGATTCCGCCAATATGACACCGGCCATCTGGATTCAACTGGCAAAAACAATCAAGACTTATTATTCGCAATACGACGGATTCGTGATTCTTCATGGAACCGATACAATGGCTTACACCGCATCGGCTTTGAGCTATATGCTCGAGAATCTTGATAAACCTGTAATAATGACTGGATCGCAGCTTCCAATTGGTGTTTTACGCACTGACGGTAAGGAGAATATAATAACCGCTATCCAGATTGCTGCAGCAAAGAAAGATGGCAAAGCAATCGTTCCCGAAGTTTGCATTTATTTCAGTTCACATCTTTTCAGGGGGAACCGTACTACAAAGGAAGATTCGCAGCAGTTCAGTGCTTTCACATCGCATCATTACCCTTCGTTGGCCATAGCCGGAGTCGACATTAAATATAATTACGAGAAAATCAATTACCCCCGCAGCAAAGGGATTCTCAATATTAACACGTCAGTTGATGACAATGTAATTGTTCTGAAAATATTCCCGGGAATCAGTCGTAAATATTTCGATGCTATACTTGCACTTCCAGGACTAAAAGGGATCATTCTTGAATCCTATGGATCGGGGAATATGCCAACCTTCCCCTGGGTATTTGAAGCTATCAGGCAATCTACCTTGTTAGGAATCGTTTTTATGAACGTAAGCCAGTGTCCCGGAGGAAAGGTGAAAATGGGATATTACGAAACCAGCCGTGAACTCCTGGAAGTCGGAGTTGTTAGTGGTAAAGACATTACAATTGAAGCGGCCGTAACGAAACTGATGTTTCTTTTGGGCCAGAATCTTCCGATAGCAGAGGTTAAGGCTTACCTTGTTCAAAATCTAAGTGGTGAGATAGAGAATTAAGCAGCGCGTTTTAAAACTACAACAACAAACCCTTCAATGGATTTAACCAATTGAAGGGTTTGTTGTATAATTAATTTATAATCACCAAATTACACTTTACTTTTAGGCGTAACCAGCGACAAACATAGTTCGTTGAGTTGTGCCTGAGAAATCTCAGATGGAGCGTCATTCATAACATCCCTGCCTGAATTATTCTTAGGAAATGCGATAACGTCGCGGATGGAATCGAGGCCGGCAAACATCGACACAAGCCGATCGAACCCAAAAGCAATACCGGCATGAGGCGGCGCACCGTATTTGAATGCTTCCATCAGAAATCCAAACTGGTTTTCAGCCTCTTGTTTCGTGAAACCGAGCGTTTTAAACATCTTTGCCTGAAGTTCACTGTCGTGAATCCGGACAGAACCACCACCAATTTCAACTCCATTGATTACCAAATCGTATGCATTTGCCCTTACTTTTCCGGGATCGGAATCAAGCAATGGAATATCCATCGGTATGGGAGATGTAAACGGATGGTGCATTGCGTAAAAACGAGCTGAATCTTCGTCCCATTCAAGCAACGGAAAGTCGATTACCCAAAGCGGTTTGAAATCTTCCTTGTCGGTTAATCCGCACTGGCGACCCATTTCGAGGCGCAGTACCGACAACGCGGACAATGAACGTTCCCTTTCTCCCGAAATGATCAACATCAGGTCACCAGGTTTTGCTTCAAATGCAGAACACCATTTCGCAAGATCATCCTGCGAATAAAATTTGTCAACCGAAGATTTCACAGTTCCGTCATCGTTCACTTTGGCATAAACCAAACCTTTTGCACCAACCTGTGGACGTTTGACAAATTCGGTGAGTGCATCCAGTTGTTTGCGGGTATATTCGCCGCAACCCGGTGCACAGATTCCTACAATATATTCTGCGTCATCAAAGACTTTAAAATCTTTGCCTTTGACGAAATCGGTTAAATTTTTAAACTTCATTCCAAAACGGATATCCGGCTTGTCGTTGCCATAGTTTTCCATCGCATCTGCCCAGGTCATTCGGGGAAATTCACCCGGATCGATTCCTTTGATCTCTTTAAACATATGGCGGGCAAGTCCTTCAAACATGTTCAGCACATCTTCCTGTTCGACAAACGACATCTCACAGTCGATCTGTGTAAACTCAGGTTGACGGTCAGCGCGAAGGTCTTCATCGCGGAAACACTTCACAATCTGGTAATACCGATCGAAGCCAGCAACCATTAGTAGTTGTTTGAAAATCTGCGGTGATTGCGGCAGCGCATAAAACTGGTTTGGATTCATGCGCGATGGAACCACAAAGTCGCGAGCCCCTTCCGGTGTCGATTTCATCAGGACAGGGGTTTCCGTCTCAATAAACTGAAGTTCGTCCAGGTAATTACGGATAATATGCGCCATTTTGGCCCTTAGCTCAAGGTTCTTTCTAACTGTCTCGCGCCGAAGATCGAGGTAGCGGAATTTCATCCTTAATTCATCGCCACCATCGGTATCATCCTGAATCGTGAATGGAGGTACTGCCGCTTTATTGAGAACTGTCAGTTCCTTAATATCAACCTCAATCTCTCCTGTCGCTATTTTAGAATTCTTACTCGAACGTTCCCTGACAATTCCTTTCACCTGGATCACAAATTCACGTCCCAATTTATCAAATTGCTCTTTCAAATGTGCAGGCGTATTTTCGTCAGCGACCAACTGCGTGATGCCATAGCGGTCACGAATATCGATAAAGGTCATTGCCCCAAGGTTTCGCACTGTTTGAACCCAGCCTGCCAAAACAGGTTCCTGTCCGATATGTGACAGTCGCAGCTGACCGCAAGTAAAATTTCTGTACATTGATTTGCTTTGTATGTTTAAGGCGTAAAATTACAAAACTACGGCAATATAAGAAAACTAATATCGCATCAGTAAAGAGGTGTAAAGGAATTAATGAATAACGTTTACATTTGACCAAAGAAAAAAGACCATGATAGAGCCATTTGATGATATATATTTCATGAAGCGCGCCCTTGCTGAAGCAGAGCAGGCATTTGTTGAAGGGGAGATCCCGGTAGGAGCGCTCGTAGTATGCCGTAATCAGATTATTTCAAGAGCACATAACCTGACCGAAACGTTGAACGATGTGACTGCTCATGCTGAAATGCAGGCGATTACATCCGCTGCCAATATGATGGGAGGAAAATACCTGACTGGTTGTACGCTTTATGTAACTCTGGAACCATGTGTGATGTGCGCAGGTGCATTAGGCTGGTCGCAAATAGACCGGATTGTGTATGGTGCAAGTGATGAGAAGCGTGGATTTCTGAAATTTGCACCTGAAGCGCTTCATCCAAAAACCGAACTACTTGGAGGGATTCTCCAAACCGAATGTGCCCTTATCATCAAACGGTTTTTTGAGCAGAAAAGGTAAGAATGTTCGAACTCCTAAAGCGTTAGCTGTAAAGAAAACATGATGCCAAGTTTTGCTTTCTTCCCTTCGTTATAGTTGTAACGCCAAACCGCATCAACCCTGATTATCTTAAAGATATTCTCAATTCCGGCTGAGAACTCTGTATAAGGTGTACTCCTTAGCCCTGTCATGCCAGTAGGAAAAACTAAAGCTGTATGCTTTGTTTCATCGTAACTACCAATCAATGTTCTAACTCCTATAACTTCTCTCCACTTTAATCTTCGAAACAAAGGGACTTTATTCAGGAAAAATCCCTGGAAATGGTGTTCAAGGAAGAGACTTGCATAAGTATCACTTACAAATTCCTGGTAATTCATCAGGTTAAATGCATATAAATCGAAAGCATAAGTTTCATTTCCTTCGTGAATTTTCATAAGCGGAAAAGGAACATCTCCCCAAATCTTTCCTGCCTGAATATAATACGTCATATAACCGATAGGATTTAACTTGACCCTATCAGTAAGGTTCAAATCAAGCCTTAGATAGTCGAATTCGCCTCCTAAAAAACCTTTTAATCCGGCAGTCACGCCAATATTGAATACGGGATCGTAGTTTCCAATAGAATTACGCTCAAATCCATCCTGAACAAAATTTGTACTTGCAGAATAACGCGTATTAAGCTTGATCTCACCAGTTCGAATGGAGCGGATTGAATCTCCGTTTGGTCTAATAAACGGAACATATGGTCCTGAGAAAATATGGGTTGAAGTAACAGAAAGCTGATTCGAGAATTTTTTATTCCACTCCTTGTCAAACGTGGCCTGAACACGATCGATCATGTTCAGCTTTGTATTGGGATTCTTGCTGAGAACTGATGTCAGTATGTTATCTTCCATCAGGGCATTCGAACTTTTACCAAGTAATTCATAGTCGTGTTGTCCCTGAATCGCAAGCATGGTTCTTGGCTTCTTCGAAAAATAGTATTCAAATCCACCTCCGTATTTAAAATCCTTGTCTCTGAAACCATAGGCTCCATAACCATTAAGCCTTAAATTGGGATTAAATTTCGTAGTTGTTCTTCCTCCCAATCTTACTCTTGAGCCTTCAACCTTATTTGTACTATAGAGATAGTAATAAGGTCCTAACTCGAATTTCCCCAAATCGCGATAACCATAATAAAACATGTAGACATATTCCACAACTGTCTTATAAAGAGGAACTGTCTTCACTAAATCAACCATTTCGTAAATACCAGCCTCTCGTTTCTGCAATTCAATGGGACGATTTATTTCCCAGTAAAGTTCATCCTTTTTAATAGCATCCTTGCTTACAACAATTTCATCCTTCTTTTTAACAGTTACAGGTAGCGATTTCTCAAAAATAAAATCCTGGTAAACATTGGTCTTCCGACCCATAAAACCCATTTTCTCTGAATTTTTGTCCTTTTGGATATCAAGATCAGTAATCAGAAGTTCATTCCGGGGGACCCATCGCCCATCCTTCTTTTGATATTCGATAGAATACTGCAGGTTGTTCAGAAAATTAATATTCGCTTTTTCCGAAAGTTGCATATCAACTTTGGTCACAGCAAAACTCTCGTCTTCGACCCAGAATTTACCTCTGAAAGTCGGCTCCTGCGGTAGCTTTGGCTTGAAGGAGATTTCATAAATCTTTCGCCCGTTGACCATAGTGCTGTCGCGCAGATAGTAATGGTAAAATTGTAATCCCAGAGAATTTAATGGTGAGACGAGCCCAATATCCGAAACCATAATATAGTTATCATATGGATTCACCCCTTCATACATTTTACCGGTAAACTGCGTAATCATGTCAGAGGTCATCCCCGAAGCCTTGTTTGCAATAATCTCCTCCCTATTGGAGTTCGTAACACTGCTATGGTAATAATTTGAAACAGTCTCGGTAAAAAAGATCGGGAGAAAGGTTTTCCCTTCAACTTCAAGAGAATCAATGTATTTAAATACAAACTCAAATTGCTTTAAAAGCCTTTTTTTACGAAGAGTTTCTTTTACATTTTTGATGTCAATCTCTGTCTTGCTATATAGCTTCGATTGCCAGGAAGGAAAATCAGATGGATTATTCTCCTTTTTGTGTTCAACAATTTTTCGGAAAAGCGGAATAGCCGGATTTTCACCAGGCCGCACAGAAACCTCAGCCAATGAAACGATATCCTCCACCATTACTACATCAAGCTTATTTACCTGATTAGGTTTAATCGTAAACACCTGCTTGTTGTAACCTACAGCAGTAAACTCAATTATCGAAGCTGGTTTTGCCGAACTTAAGTTATAATTCCCGTTAATATCGGACATGGTACCCGTGAAAGTACCCTTGAAAACAATACTAACATAGGGAATTGGATTATTTGATCCTGCTTCAGTAATTTTCCCTGAGATCTCTGTCTTTTGTGCTTCAGCAATATTAACAGATAACACTAACAAGATAATTATCAGTCCTATATATTTACTCATCGATACTAATTAATCCGGAAATAAATATTTCCTTGTTTCTTACATATTAAAATGGCATCTATTCTGCACCAACTATTAAAAGGGCGAGAATTTAAAACACATATTAATAGACAACAAAAATACAAGGAAGTTGCGTTATCAAACCCAAAAGATTTCAGGATATGATAACATTATAGATTAATTAACATAGCGTAAACTTTCAACCTAAAAAACATGCAGTGATATTTGAAAAGCCAAAACGCAGATTATAAGCAATATATATTCTAATCACTCAAGATTGTACAGTCGCTCTAAAAATATAATACTGCCAAATGAAACCAGAAAAATTATTCCTTAATTAACTCCTTCTGAAGCTGTTCCAAAGACTTTCCTTTTGTTTCGGGATAGAAAAAAAGCACCACAAAGAATTGAACAATCATCATCACGCAAAAGAAGACAAAAGGGACACCTCCTGAATGCGCTGCCAATACCGGGAAACTCCAGGAAACGATTGCTGCCATTACCCAATGGGTAAAACTTCCTAATGCCTGTCCTTGGGATCTCACAGAATTTGGAAATACTTCACTGATATATACCCAGATAACAGCACCTTGCGAAAAACCAAAGAAAGCTATATAGCCAACAAGAAGGTAAACAAGCAAATATTGGTAGCTATTTGTAAAGAAAATCAATGAAACACCTGCCAGACAAATCGAAGTTCCGACCGAACCTACGAGTAAAAGCGTTTTACGTCCGACCTTGTCGATGATTGACATCGCTATCATTGTAAATAACAAGTTAGTAGCACCAACAGCTACCGACTGAAGATCACCGGAAACTTTGTCAAAACCAGCCTGGGCAAAAATATTATTCAGGTAGTAAAGCAAGGCATTTATACCCGAAAACTGATTAAATATTGCAATTGAGACCGCCAGGAAAATTGGGAAGGAAAATTTTTTACTAAATAACCTGTCGCCGGAATGTTTGGCTGCATCCAATGACTCCTGAATTTCATTCATAACTTCATCAATCCGCTCCTCACCCACTCTGACAAGCACTGCCCGGGCTTCTTCTGTATATCCCATTTTCATTAACCATCTTGGGCTGCGCGGGATAAAAAACAATGCAAAGAAAAAAATGATTGATGGTATCGCCTGAATTCCAAGTTTCCAGCGCCACTCCACATCTCCAAGGTCGAACTGACCAACAATATAATTTGACAAATAGGCCATCAGGATTCCAAAAACAACATTGAACTGAAACAGTCCAACTAATCGGCCACGATAAGCTGCCGGCGCAATTTCTGCGATGTACATCGGTCCCACAACCGACACGACTCCAACACCAATTCCACCCAAAAACCGCGCAAAAAGCAAGGTCTCCCAGCTAAATGAAAACGCACAACCAAAAGCAGATATGGTATATAGCACAGCAGTGACAATGAGAACTTTCTTTCTTCCATAAAGATCAGCAGGCTTACCAACAATCAACGTTCCGACAATTGTACCAATCAGTGCAATTGCGACTGTAAACCCCAAACTTGCCTTGTCTAGCGAGAAAATCCTTTCAAGGTCAGCGGTGGTTCCGGCAATTACCGCAGTATCGAAACCAAATAAAAAGCCGCCTAATGCAGCAATCAATGCAATGATAAAAACCTGGTAAGATCTCTTGCTCATAGATTTAATTTAATAATAGTTAGTTTGTCTTGTTAGCGGAGCGAGGTATTTCGCCCATGAAGTCTCTTTTATAATTCAATCGTAATTTGTTTGCCTGAGGTCTCAACCACATCACCTGGTCGTAGTTTTGCCCGTTTGCGGGATTCGACTACACCATTTAATTTTACTTCTCCGTCCTCAACCATTATTTTCGCATGCCCTCCTGATTCAGCAATATGAAGCAGTTTTAACAACTTAATCAGTTCGATATATTCAGTACCGTTTAAATTAAATATCATAGTTTTTAAAATTAATCTTGTCCAATTTCCAGTCGCAACTTAAACGGCAATGATTGAAATACGAGGTCATAAGAGTGATCGATCATTTCAAGAATCAGTTTTTTTGACAACGAACCATCCAGGACTACTGTATTCCAATGCTTTTTGTTCATATGATAGCCGGGGATAATTGCTGGATTTGCTTCGCGTAAATCAACTGCCCTGTCAGGATCACATTTCAAATTCATGGAAGGATCACCTTCAAGGTTCATCAAAACAAATATCTTGCCACCAACCTTTATAACCAGCGTGGTATCATCGAATGGGAAACCTTCTTCAACCCCCTTTTTAGTAAGGCAATAAGCCCTGATCACTTCAATATCCATGAGAAAAACATTGCATTAATTGAATGATCAAAATTAAAAAATTCTGTTAAAGATTCAACTAATTAACCGGTGGAATAAACGCACCCGGAAAATGTGTTAATTCATACTTGACATCATCTGTAAAAATGATTGAAATCACATCGAAACGGGTATCCAAATTGATCTGCCGCTGGTTAAGCCATATGTCTGCCACCTCAACCAGATTTCGGATCTTTCGGGTTGAAACCGCTTCCCAGGGTTCTTCGAAATAATCGCCTTCGCGGGTTTTAACTTCAACAATTACAATTTCGTCACCCTGTTGGGCAATAATATCGATCTCCTTATGATCAGAAAACCAGTTACGTGCCAAAATTTTATACCCTTCCTTTTTAAGGTAGTCAACTGCAATCTCCTCTCCTTTAATTCCCAATTCTTTTGGTGGCGTCATCAGTTTCGGGTTCTATAACGTTTTAATAATCACTTTTTCTTCTGAAACATCCAATGAGATTTTGCTTCCCATAAGCAATGGATAATTAGGCAATTCGTGTCCGGATTGAAATCCAAATACGACAGGAAACCGATAAGGGGTAACTGCATCTTTAATAATTTGGTAGGCGGTTTTACCAAATGGGGTTTCTCCATCTTTCATTCCGGTAAAATACCCGGCAACCAGGCCAGAGAGTTGTTCAAGTACCCGACCTGCTTTCAGATTCTGCATCATTCTATCGAGATGATAAAATTTCTCATCGATATCCTCTATAAAAAGGATTTTCCCTTTTGGCGAAATGTCGAGCGGAGTACCCCTCAAGCTCTGAATAATGGACAAATTTCCACCAGTTAAAACTCCTTTAGCTAAACCTTTTCTATTTAATTCATGTGGTTGTAAAAAATAGTCAGGCCGATCTCCTCTTAATAACTCCATCATTTTCAAAAAACTATCTGTCAGGATCTTATCCTGTTCAAACCATGCAGCCATCACGCCGTGTACAGAAGCGATATTGTGGTTTGAAAGATATGCATGAAAAACAGTTATGTCACTGAATCCAATCAGCCATTTAGGCTTTTTAAAAAACGACGACCAGTTGAGCTGAAAATGAGTTCTTAAAGAACCATATCCTCCGCGAGCGAAGAAGATGGCTTTAATTGATTTATCATTCAAGGCTTTCTGCATGTCAGACGCGCGCTCAAAGTCAGATCCGGCAAACATGCAATCATTGCTAAAGGCATGAATACCAATATCAACACTAAATCCTTGTTGCCTTAACAATTCAGCGCCACGTTCTACTATTAAACGCTCAATTTTACTGGCAGGCGAAATAATGGCAACTTTATCGCCCGGTCTAAGCTTTGAAGGAAATTTCATTCTGCAAATACTTTGTTCTGTATATTTCGTCTATTTTTTTGACTATTAAATATTTACCCATATGCAGGATTCGGTAATACAAATTATCAGGATTCAGTACTATTGAGATAATCCTCAATCGCCCGGGGGAAATACTTGTATTCAAGTTCATGAATTCTTGCAGCAAGGGATTCAGGAGTATCATCAGGAAAAACCGGGCACTTCACCTGAAGGAGGTGTTCCCCTTTATCGTACTCTTTATTTACGAGATGAATCGTTATTCCTGACTCTTTCTCTTGGTTACGCACTACTGTTTCATGAACAACGGCGCCATACATTCCTTTGCCGCCATATGCTGGCAAGAGTGCAGGATGTATATTTATAATGGCAAATGCATCAACAAATTCGGGTGGAACTAACCAAAGAAAACCTGCCAAAACAACTAATTCCACGTTTCGACGTTGAAGTTCAGCGATCATTTGATCAGATCCGCAAAACTGTTCACGCGTGAAATGCCTCGCTTCGACACCTAAATTTTGCGCTCTTTGAAGTACATAAGCCTCTTTTTTGTTAGACCATACCGAATCAATCTTCACGTTAGGATGGTTTTTGAAGTATCGGATAATGTTCTCTGCATTACTACCCGATCCGGAAGCAAATATAGCTATATTTTTCATTTATAATAGATTATAAATTTTGTAAATTCGACTATTCGAACCAAATGTTTTAATAAGAATTGCAGCCATCGATTTTCAGGTCTAAAATAATAGATTCTTGTCTAAATATTTGGAAGATAAATTTCTTTCTTCGTTTCTTTGCACTCGCAGTTCGAAAAAATCAGCGAACAAATTTAATAATAGTATTAACGTAAAAATTTAAAAAATCATGTCTGACATTTCAGCGAAAGTAAAAGCGATCATTGTTGATAAGCTTGGTGTTGATGAAAGTGAAGTTACTCCGGAAGCATCGTTCACAAACGATTTAGGCGCCGATTCCCTTGATACCGTAGAGCTAATTATGGAATTCGAAAAAGAATTCAACATTGCTATCCCCGATGATCAGGCTGAAAAAATCGGAACTGTTGGCGATGCCATCAATTACATCACAGAAAACGCGAAGTAATCCAGTATTTTACTAATAAAGGGCTCAAAAGCTTACTATGGAATTAAAACGAGTTGTCGTAACCGGATTGGGCACTATAAACCCTCTTGGTAAAAACGTCGGAGAATTCTGGGAAAATTTGTGCAATGGGGTTAGCGGTGCCGGCCCCATTACTCGTTTTGATGCATCCAGATTCAAAACACAGTTTGCCTGTGAAGTAAAGAATTTCGATCCGGGCGAATACCTTGAAAAAAAAGAGGTTCATAAGCACGACTTGTATGCTCAATTTGCATACGTAGCGGCTGCCCAAGCGCTTAAGCACTCTGGTCTTGACCTTGAAAAGATTGACAGAGATGAATGTGGCGTCATTTGGGGTGCAGGAATTGGTGGTCTGAATACTTTTTTACAAGTTGTAACTGAGTATAATGCACAACCTGAAAATCCAAGATTTTCTCCATTTTTTATCCCAAAAATGATCGCCAATATGGCCAGTGGAAATATCGCATTGAAATACGGTTTCCGCGGACCAACAATCACTACCGTTACTGCCTGTGCATCGGCAACCCATGCAATGATTGATGCAGCGACATATATCCGTCTTGGAAAAGCAAACATCTTTATTGCAGGAGGTTCCGAATCTGCTATAAATGAAGCAGGCGTTGGAGGTTTTAACGCCATGCGTGCACTATCTACCCGTAATGATGACCCGAAAACTGCTTCAAGACCATTCGACACAGGTCGTGATGGATTTGTAATGGCAGAAGGTTCAGGCGCTTTAATCCTCGAAGAGTATGAACATGCCGTAAGGCGTGGTGCTACAATCTATGCTGAACTTGTTGGCGTTGGAATGTCAACAGATGCTTATCACATGACTGCTCCTGATCCCGAAGGTGGTGGTGCAGCGTTGGTGATGAAAAGGGCCTTGGAAGATGCCGGTCTAAAACCGACGGATATTGACTACATTAATGTTCACGGAACTTCTACAGGTCTGGGCGATATTGCCGAGCCAAAAGCCATCCGCAAAGTATTTGGTGATCATATCTATAATCTTAGCATCAGTGCTACCAAATCAATGACTGGTCACTTATTGGGTGCAGCCGGAGCCGTTGAAGCAATTGCCTCTATTCTGGCAATGAGGGATAGTATTGTTCCTCCAACAATCAACCACTTCGAACTCGACCCCGCAATTGACCCGAGAATTGATTTCACATTTAACAAAGCTAAAAAACGCGAACTCAACTATGTTTTAAGTAACACCTTTGGGTTTGGCGGTCATAATGGAACTGTAATCTTTAAAAAACTTTCATAGTAAAGTGTTAAGAGATTTAAGGTATCGAATAAAACTCTTTTCTTCATCAAGAAAGGAGTTTTATTCATTTATAAAAGCAACCACAGGTTTTAGTCCACTAAAGCTCAGGCTTTACGATCTGGCATTTATACACAAATCGGCCTCCTCTGCTGATTTGCTTGGCCAACCTATTAATAATGAACGCCTCGAATATCTTGGCGATGCCGTAATCGGGACGATTGTTGCCGACTATCTTTACAACCGGTTCCCCCGGAAAGATGAGGGTTTCCTTACCCAAATGCGTTCACGAATAGTGAACAGGAGTTTTCTAACCCAACTCACTTTTAAGCTTGGGCTAAATCATTTTGTTACATCGAATACCAATACCGTCAGCGAATCGAGCCACATTTTTGGTGATGTATTCGAAGCATTTATCGGAGCTATTTATCTCGATATTGGCTACCAGGGGGCCAAGGATTTTCTGATTAAAAAAGTTTTGTCAACCTATGTTGATATTCAGGCATTGGAAAGAAGTGACAATAACTTTAAAAGCCAGCTAATCGAGTGGGGCCAAAAGAACAAAAGGGAAGTTGAATTCGACACCCAGGAAAACCCGGTTGCCGGCCAACACAAGCCACCGTTTGTATCTGTCATTAAGATTGATGGTCAAATCGCGGGAAAGGGCGAAGGGTATTCAAAGAAAGAGGCTCAACAAAATTCGGCGTGTAAAGCACTCGAGAATTTCGATATCAACGATTGCATTTGACGGTTAGGTTAAACTTAAGAGAAGAAACTTTCGATAAACTATCAGATCCACAAAATATTTTCATAAATCTTAGCAAATACAGGACGAAGTTCCACCTTCGCTAACAATAGCCCTAAAAAGCTAGATTACCCAACCTCATAACTTGTAAAAAACCTTTTTATCGGGAATAACTTCCTTATTTAAGCTCCTAAGTTAAATAATGTTAAGGAGAATCCACAACATTCATTAATAGCTATATCTTTGTTTCGATGAGCAGAAGAATGATATATACTTTAAGTGTAGTAATGGCTATCGCTGCAGCCTCGCTTATTGGTGTGCAGATGTTGAACATTAAACATACAGCTGAACTTCAGGAGAAGAATTTTAGCATGCAAGCTACCCAGGCTTTACAGGAAGTAACCGACTTGGTCGCATATGCTGAATCAAGTCAATTTTTCGCACGCGAAGAAGAAACAACAATCGACCTGCCGTCAGCCAATTATTCAGAATTATTCCCAAACTCCGATCCAAATTTACCCTTAAACGCTCTTGAACAAAAAGGCGAAATATCAGTCTACCGAAAATATTCCGGTACTAAAAGTGGAATATCCGATCAGTCTAATTTTTTTTCGCGCAAACCGGCTCAAGGTTTTCAAAATGGATACAATGCAAAAAGTGAACAAGATGCGCAAAAACTCAGGTACCGAATATTCTTAAAGGAGCAGGCTGAATTGCCGATATCTGTAAGAATTCCTCCTGGTTTTTTGCAAGCAGCGCTTGATACAGCGCTTAAGAGTAATGCAATATTTCTCGATTATAAGTTTGCTGTTCTTACCACCATCGATGGCAAAAACGATTACATCATGGGAAGTAATGATTTTAAGGCTCAACTAAAGAATAAAAAACAATATAGAAAAATACTTTTGGCCGGAGATGATCCGCCAAAATCGGATTATCTTTGTGTTTATTTTCCGGATCAAAGAAGTAGCTTCTTCAGTTCCACCTCATTTCTGGTTTTCCCATCGCTGCTTCTTACGCTTATAATTATCGTAATTTTCATTGTTACACTTCAGATTATT